>MOXH01000047.1_pt1 | contig 22034 bp, 23 predicted proteins | sample 1471181 | NCBI WGS metagenome assembly MOXH01 (sample SAMN05806436, study PRJNA327811) | mollusc metagenome | isolation source: Phylotype A (SB4) bacterial symbionts from gill | host: Thyasira cf. gouldii | place: Canada: Bonne Bay, Newfoundland | collected 2010-05-07
GTGAGTGTCACCTGGGGCAGCTCTATTTTTTCCAGATCATCCATCAATCTACCGAAAACTGTCCCTTGGCCACAGCCGGTGGTGACTGTCTTGTGACGCATTTTTTCGTCCAGTCCCGCCACGCCATTGACGGTGGTGACCGCGGCAGATCCGGTCTCCCAGTCGACCTGAATGGCTCTGATATGATCAATAGAGGGGAGCAGGCGCTGGTTGCGCAACCAACCGAGTACCAGCAGTTCCGGCCGGGTTCCCAGTGTCATTAGGGTAACGATTTCACGCTTGTCGAGGTAGACGGTAAGGGCACGCTCGGCGGCGATATAGCCCTGGTGGGCTTGGCCTGATTCATCAATGGCTGTCACCTCTTCTGCGGCATTGAGACCGGCATCGGTTAGTTGTGGGTGATATTGGGTGGTTGTCGCCATATCTTTGCTACCTGTGTTGTGAGTGGTTGGAGTTGAGAAGGCCTCGGTCAGTCTCCCCGCTTCTCAACGCAAGTTCCATACCGGCCGCTGAAATAGCCTTTCTGGGGATTATAGCGCCTCTTTGTTGGTCGTATTTGTCTCAGGTGCACACTTTTATTGCGACATTTTGCCGCAATTTCCCCATCACCTGCTGTGCAGTCATCTTTTGTCAGGCCCCTTCGCATCAGCGGTTCACTCTAATTGGTATACAACTTGCTTTGCTCCTCTGACACAACAATAAGGCGGAGGAGAGTCTCAGTGACGAGTATGGAGGTGGTGAAAGAGCAGCTGCCGGGTAGTTTACCTGTTTCTATTTTGATGGGGCGAACGCTCTCTGACAGCCCCTGGAGTGACTATCAGTGGGATGCAGTGGGTGTATCGGTGGTCTATGCCGTTGTGCTGCCGCCGGAGCTTTATCGTTGGTGTGAGACATTTGTTCTCAGTCACTACAGGATAGCTGTTAATCCAGATCAGTTGCAGAAGAGATTGTTGGGGTGTGTTATAAACGATTTCCCACATTCGTCTCCAGTATGAGCCCTCAACGTGATCTCTGACCACCACTCTCTATCCGTAGCCACCGATTCCCCCGATCAAGAGGTCTATGCGACAAAGCTGGCAGATAGACTCGGCTGTCCATTCGTTCAAGAGGGTGATAAAGAGAGTGAACTGGTCTTGGTGAAAACTGCCCAACGACTGGAGTTACGCCAGCGTGGTAAAAAGGCTCCAGGCCCGGTATTTATCGACTTTGTATCAGGAAAGTCGGCCCACAGGCGCAACTTTGGCGGCGGCAGAGGGCAGCCTCTGGCCCGGGCGGCAGGTCTCAAAAAGGGGCGTACACCCTCTATACTGGATGCCACCGCCGGCCTTGGACGTGATGCCTTTGTTTTCGCCTCTCTTGGCTGTCAGGTTCGTATGGTGGAGCGCTCACCCATCATCGCCGCTCTGCTGCAGGATGCGCTTGAGCGCGCCCAGAGAGATCCCGAAGTCGCAGCCATTGTCGGTCGTATGGAGCTGCTACAGGGGGATGCCCGAGAGCTGCTGCTGAATCTACCCGAAGAGGTATGGCCCGATCTGGTCTATCTCGACCCCATGTATCCCCATCGGGAGAAGTCTGCATTGGTGAAGAAAGAGATGCGGATATTCCGAATGTTGGTGGGAGATGATGAAGACAGTGCCGAGCTTTTGGCCCTAGCCAAACGTATCGCCCGTAACCGGGTGGTGGTGAAACGCCCGGCAAAGGCAGCAACCCTGGATGAGACTCAACCCACCATGTCCATAACCAGCCCCAATACCCGCTATGATGTCTATCTAAACCATGCCTGATAATAGATCTGAACCGCTGTTTGCCACCCCCTTCGGCTCCCTCTCCCTGAGACGCTATCCACTGCAGAAGCGAGAGAAGCTGCGTGCCTGGGATGCTGCTGATGCCTACCTGCTGGAGTCTCTGGAGGTGGCCCCAGGAGAGCGCATCCTGATTATCAATGATAATTTCGGTGCCCTGAGCTGTGCCTTGGCTGGCTTTAAACCGAGTATGCAGTGCGACTCCCATATTGCCACCTGGTCAACCCGTGAGAATCTTAAGAGCAACGGACTTGATGAAACATCGATAGAGCAACGCTCATCTCTTGATCAGTTGGAAGGGCACTTTGACCTTGTGCTTATACGAGTGACCAAGACGCTGGCACTGCTGGAGTATGAGTTGATCCAGTTAAAACCGCACCTTAATGAGACGAGTCGAGTGATCGGTTGCGGCATGGTGAAGCAGATCCACAGCTCAACCCTGGAGCTGTTTGGTAAGATCATTGGGCCGACCACCACCTCCCTGGCGAAGAGGAAAGCGCGGCTTATTTACGCTCAGCCCGATCGCTCTCTGCCCAAAACGGTATCACCCTACCCAAAGCCCTGCCGCCTGGAGGATACGCCCTACACCCTCTACAGCCATGCCAATGTGTTTTCCCGGGATAAACTGGATATAGGGACCCGTTTTCTGCTACAGCACCTGCCTGCCACCGAGGGAGCAGGGGATATCATCGACCTGGGATGTGGTAATGGTGCCCTCGGTCTGATGGTGGCCGCAGGCAACCCGGAAGCCAATCTTAACTTTGTAGATGAGTCCTATATGGCGGTAGCCAGTGCCAAGGAGAGCTTTAGCGCCTCTGGCTTGGGTAACAGTGCCACTTATCGGGTAGGCGACTGCCTGACTGGCTTCTCCCCAGAGAGTGCCGACCTGATACTCTGCAACCCACCCTTCCATCAGCAGCAGGTGGTGGGAGATAGCGTTGCCTGGCGCATGTTCAGCCAGTCACGAAAAGTGCTGAGACCTGGGGGAGAGCTATGGGTGGTCGGCAACCGTCACCTTAACTACCAGGTGAAGTTAAAGCACCTATTCGGCAATGTAGAGCAGGTGGCGGCAAATAAGAAGTTCATTATTCTGAGGTCACAACGGTCCGCTTAGAGGGCTCTGAGTGATGGGTATTTTCCCCCAAGCACAGCTGAATAGTTACGACGTTAATATCTTAGCGTCAGGGTAGAAAGCTTTTCTCATCCATTGATGCCTGAAATATAAATCCGCTGTATTGCAGTCAATTATATTTAGTGTTTGCCAGCACCATCAATCTCCATAGTCTAGTATTGCCTGTATATAACAACAGGACAATCTGCTTTGACTCAGTGCTCTCCCGTTCATCAGGGCATAAATGCCCGGCTTAGTGATCTGCCCAACGGGGTTGGATCGGTAATGGCCTTTGAAGCGGGTGGCGTTATCTGCTGTTTACCTCTTGAGGAGGTAGAGAGGGTGCTGCTGTTGCCTGCGACGGATCCACTTCCCGGGTCACCTCCTTGGGTAGTTGGACTGTTAAACCTCAGGAGTGACTCTGTTCCGGTGGTAGACCTTGCCATGCGTATGGGCATTTTAAATGACGAACCCTACTCTCTGGATATGACCTTGATGCTCTGTCGTCATGGCTCGACAGTGGGGGGATTACTTGTGGAGAGGGTATTGGGGGTTTATGAGGCGGCTGGCCTGAAGGCCATAGATGTCAGCTTACCATCTAAAGCCTACCCTCTACTCCATTCGGTGGTACGTGCAGATTCACTATCCATGTATATGATTGAACTGGAGGAAGCCTGATTGTGACGCCGTATGAGACGGCACACCCTGTTGAGGCCTATTGGGTTCCAGCAAGTGAGTGTGGAGATTAAGCGATGGATGAGCTTTGTGAGTCTGAACTCAAGCAGACCATCCAGAAACGGCTCGGTATCTCTATACTTGGGCACCAAATACCAACATTCCATCGTTGCTGTAGAGAAGCGATAGAGCAGTATTCGGTTAACGATTACCCTGGTCTTTGTGACTTGGTCCGGTTCGCGCCAAGTAGTGATCCGGTGATGAGGTTTCTGATAAAAAACCTTACGGTGGGTGAGAGCTATTTTTTCCGTGATAAGAACCAAATGGAATTTATTGAGCGGCAGCTCTTGCCTGAGCTGATTACCCGGCGTCGACGCGAAGGCACTACTTTCTGAATTTCTGGAGTGCCGGATGCGCCGGGGGCCAGGAGCTCTACTCCCTGCTGTTAATGGTTTATAAACTCTTGCCTGATGCAGCAGACTGGAATATCCAATGCCTTGGTAGCGATATCAATATACAGGCACTGCAACAGCGCGTCAGGCCCACTTCAATGAGTGGTCATTGCGAGGTGTTGATGAGACATTGCGGCAGCAGGCATTCGTTCATGTTGGGGATGACGAATGGCACTTACGTCTGGACCTCTACCCTGCTCAGTTGCGTTTTGAATACCTCAATCTCATTGAAGACAGCTATCCTTCGCTCTATTCGGGAACGGCCGGTGTAGATCTTATATTATGCCGTAACGTCTTTATCTACTTCGATAGGCCTGAGGTAGAGAGGGTTTATCAACGTCTTCAACGTTGCCTGACCCCCGGTGGTATATTGATATGCGGGGCTTGTGATCCTCTGCCTGACCAGGTTGATAATTTACAGCAACATCAATGGCATCAGGTTTTCTTCTTTCGGGCTGAGACCCAATATCCGAATGAAGTGGAAAAAGCCGATTCGACTCAATTTACTCCACAGAAACCGAAGCCGCTCCCACATGCTGCCACACATGAGAAGAGCCGATCGCGTGGTGCTCTATCCAGTGCCGGTGAATCCGCTGAAGCTTTGCGTGAAAGATGCAGAATAGTTGCAGGAAAGGGCTCTCTGGTGGAGGCCAAAGCGTTGGCCCTAGAGGCACTTGCGCTGGATGATATGAACCCTGATGTGCACTACCTGTTAGCCTTGGTTGAGCTGGAACAGGGTGAATTACGAGAAGCGGAGGAGTCTCTTCGCCGGACTCTGTTGCTTGATTCCAGCTACATTCTGGGACACTACCAGGCTGGCCTGCTAAAGCTTAGTCAAGGCCGTAACCGTGGTGCTGATAAATCTTTGCAGCGTGCCCGTAAGTTACTGGAACAGAGTGATCCAGATTCAGCAGCATGCGATCTGGATGAAACCATTACATGTAAGCATCTACTGGAGTTAGTGCAGCACCAGCAGGAAATGATCAGTGAACGACAAGTCTAAATTAAACGCCTTGACCGCACGTCAGCGACTACCTAAGGGAGTTGAGGCGGAGTCAATACTGGCGCGGCGGGCGGAAGAGTTACTCTCCGGTAGTACCCCGGATGAAGAGACAAACAATAGTCGGATATTTCTGCGCTGCCGGACTGGAGCAGACGAATGGTTTGGATTGCCCTACCATTACCTTGATGAGATTCTGTCAACCAATGGGTTGTGCAATGTGCCGGGAACACCTGAACATATTGTTGGTGTTATCAACATACATGGTGAATTGCCGGTTGTAATTGACGTCAATCCTCTGTTCTCCCTGCCACCGCAGAAAGTCATCGAGAGCAGCCGTATTGTTGTTATCAGAGCCGCAGGTACTCATGCAGGCCTGCTGGTTGAAGATGTAGAGGATGAAGAGGTCTATCAAGAGGAGCAGGTGGAGCAGGCTTTCACCTCCTCTTCGGTAACTAATATGGCACATGTTATAGGGCTCTATGATGGTCGGGTAACACTACTCGACCTCCAAGCCCTGCTGACCGACCCGGTTATCAGGGTCAACGATTAGGTGAAACCAGGATGACGACTATGGATACCCAATCATCACCATCAGAGAATACAAACAATCAGCTTCTACATGTCGAAGTTGAAGATATCGACCGTTTGAAGCGATTTGTTGGCTTCACTGATAAAGATGCAGCGATTCTGAAAAAGCTTTTGCCAATGATGGAGGCAAATGCAGAGAGGGTCGTGGACCAATTTTATGCACGAATTAAGGAGTTTCCACAGCTGACACAACTGATCGCCGATTCCGGATCCCATGTGGAGCGGCTGATGGGGTCCCAGCGGGAATATCTTCTAAAGCTTTTTGCTGGTGATTACGGTGTTGATTATTTTATCCTTAGGCGCAAGATCGGCCTGATACATAACCGCATTGGGTTGGGGCCTGAGTGGTACCTTGGGGGCTACAGTATCTACCGTCAGCTGCTGATTCCGCTGATTATGAGAGAGACCCGTTCAAAGCCAAAAAAACTGCTTAAAGCCATCGCTGCTTTGGATAAGATACTGGCACTGGATGCTGCCCAGGCTATTAACAGCTATATCGATAGCCTGATGGAGGATCTGCATAGTGTGAATGTATCCAAAGATGAGATCGAAGATAAGGTCGCCCGCTATAGTGAGGTGATCAGGGCGGTTGCCGCCGGAGATCTGACGCAACGGGTTGAGGTTACTGGTGATGATGATTTAGCCCATCTTGGTGAAGGGCTGAATATAATGACAGGCAGCCTGGTACAAATGACCAATGAGATTAATGAGGTCAACGAGGCGATGATGAAATCCATCAAAGAGGTTCAGGATGCCATCGCGAACCAATCTTCTGGTGCTTCCCAACAGGCGGCAGCTGTGAATGAGACGACATCTACCCTCTCAGAAATCCGTGCCACATCATCTCAGACTTCAGATAAGGCCAGTGAGCTGGGAGAGACGGCTGAACGCACCAAGGAAGCGGGTGAACGTGGCTTAAGCATGGTTGAAGAGAATATCTCAGGTATGCAACTGATTAGGGAAAAACCGAGGTGATTGCAGAGACCATTCTCTCCCTCTCCAGACAGACACAGCAAATCGGTGAAATTACCGGTGTTGTCGCAGGCTTGGCCCAGCACTCCAAAATGTTGGCGCTCAACGCCTCTATTGAAGCGGCCAAGGCCGGTGAGTCAGGTAAAGGTTTTGCCGTGGTGGCGGCAGAGGTGAAAGATCTTGCCGAGCAATCTGAAGAATCTACCGCTCAGGTGCAAAAAATTCTGATGGATATCCAACATGCCACCGACAGGGCGGTGATGGCTACTGAAGAGGGAACCAAAGGTGTTGATCAAGGTGTTCTGCTGATGGGGCGGACGGGAGAAGTGGTTCGGGATCTGCAACAGGTTATCCAGAAATCCGCCATGTCCAGTCAGCATATTGTCGCAGCAGTACGACAGGAGGCTGTGGCGGTCGATCAAGTGACCACCGCCATGGGAGAGATCAATCAGGTTATAAACCAGTTTGTTACTGCAACCGGCCAGACAGCTGCATCCAATGAAGAGCTGAGCAATCTGGCTAGTCGTTTGCGTGATATGGTTCGTCGATTCAAGAGTTGAGCTCTTTTTAGTCATGGAATTTGATGAAGACTTTCTCAAGCAACTGCTACTGACGTTTCGCGGCGAGGTGGGTGAGCAGTCAGATTTGATTGTCCAGGGTCTGCTGGAGCTTGAAAAGAAGATGACGACTGAAGCGCGTCAGGCGCAGATGCAGCAGCTGTTTCGGGCGGCCCACAACGTCAAGGGTGCTGCAAAGGGTGTCGGTCTGGAACCTGTGGTAACACTCGCTCATAAGCTGGAAACTCTGTTCAGCGGTCTGAAAAACAGCGATCAATCACCCCGTCAGGAAGTGATCAATCTTGCCCTGGAAGGTATAGATAAGCTACGGAAACTTGGCCGTGAGTTGGCGCCAGGCGATGCCGCTCCTGAGGATATGGCACACTACCTGGCACAGCTTGAAGCACTCGATATCTCACCCCAAGAAGAGGCGGCCCCTGTAAAGATCAGTCAGCCACAGGAAGAGCCGTTACCTCTTCCTCCAGTGGCGGTGAGAGAGGTTAGCGTACCCATAATAGAGTCTGATGAAGTGCCCGCTAGCCCATCAGATAGCGCGCTCTCTGATCAGAAAGTAGAGGAGAACAGAATTCTGCGTATACCCTCGGTACGCCTCGATCAGACCATCGCATTAGCAGATGAGATGCAGATCTACCGGCTTGAGATGGAGGGGGTGTATCAGCAAGCCCGCAAACTTGAGACAGATTTTCATGATTTAAGGCATGTGCTTGATGGACTTTCCGTTGAGCTACAGAAAGACGCTAAACTCGATAGCTACAGAAAGACGGAAGTGAGTGAACACTTGCCGGATTTGATGGGCGAGATTGGCCGTAGGGCACTCATCTTGAGACGTACTACCAAGGAGAGAAAAAAACGGCTGGATTACCTCAGTACCCGTCTCCAAAACAGCTTGCACATGATGCGCCTGGTCGCGCTCTCCACGATTACCCAATCACTGTTGCGCAATACCCGGGAGATTGGACAGCAGTTGGGTAAGCAGGCACGGCTAGAGGTGTATGGCGACAGTATTGAACTGGATCGTTTTGTACTGGACCAGCTTCGCTCCCCTCTGGTCCACCTGTTGCGCAATGCACTTGATCACGGGATTGAGTCCCCCGAAGAGCGGCTGGGGGCTGGAAAGCCCCCTGAAGGAGATCTTACCCTCGAGATAACCGATGAAAGGGGTTGGATAACCCTCTCATTGAAGGATGATGGGCGGGGCCTGGATCTGGAACGGGTTCGGGAGAAGGCGATTGAGCGAGGCATACTGACGAGAGCTGAAGCCAGGGAGCTGGCTGCTGATAAATTACAGGAACTGATTTTTCTCCCCGGCTTCTCCTGCCGTGATGATATCACTCAAATTTCCGGTAGAGGTATTGGTCTGGATGTGGTGAGGTCCAATCTTCGTGAAATTCAGGGTCGAGTGTGGGTGGAGTCACAGAGGGGAGAAGGTACCCGCTTTTATCTTCAGGTTCCTTTGACAATGGCTACCGATCACGGTCTGCATATCTCCTGTGCAGGTGAAAGCTTTGTCTTTCCGATTGCCAGTATCGACCGTATGCTTGCAGTAGAGGAGACAGAACTTCACGCTCTTCAGTCAAAACAAGTAGTGGAGCTTGATGGTAGATCTGTTCCTGTTTATGAGCTTTCTGACTTATTAGGTCTCAATCGCAACACAGAGAGGTCGGATACGACTTTGAGTCTGGTCGCTCTAACCGCAAAAGGGCAGCAGATTGCACTGGTGGTGGATGAGATCATTGGTGAGCAGGAGATTGTGATTAAATCCTTTCAGCCACCTCTCATCTCTGTTCGCCACTTCAAAGGGGGGTGCCTCAACCTAAATGGTCAGACGGTCCTTGTAATGGATCCCGGTGCGTTGGTTGAAACTGCGCTTAGTGGACCAAACCCAAGGCTTAAGGCAGGTGGTGACAGACTAGCCCCTCCAGCATCCACTGTTCACCATATTCTGCTGGTCGATGATTCAATTACGACACGGATGCTGGAAAAGAACATCCTTGAGACTCAGGGGTTTAAGGTCAGTATCGCAGTAGATGGTGCTGATGCCTGGAATCGTCTGGAAAAGGAGAGTTTTGATCTGGTTATCAGTGATATCGAGATGCCGGGTCTAGATGGCTTTTGGCTGATCAATGAGATTCGTTCTAATCAAAGCATGAATGATATGCCCGTGATTATCGTCTCATCACTGGAGAGTGACGAGAACAAACGACGTGCAATGGAGGGTGGTGCTGACGCCTATATTGTAAAAGGTGAGTTTGAGACGGCTTCATTTTTGGAAATGATTAAGTCCTTCTTGTAACTCAAGCTTCGCTATTTACGCTCTTGCTTTCAATATTTGTAACTATTCAGTGGGTGCTTGGGATCAGGGCGAAGGGGTTTTAATGACACCCTCCGCAGTGATGAAAAGTAGGCATTTTTGTAGAACTCTCCGAAAATGGAGATGAGCAGATTCACTCCTATACCAAGGTCAGCACCGCAAGTCGATAAATGGTGCTCCAAAAATAGTGTTTTATGATTCGTTTAGAGGTTCTCCAAAAACGGAGCAGTTATGAAGCCTGCCTTACGTATATTGATTATTGATGACTCCAGAACGGTGGCTATGCTACTACAAGCCCTGTTCGATGATGAGCCGGACATGGAGGTGGTGGGGATTGCCAGTGATGGCGCTGAAGGGGTGAGCATGGCCAGGAAGCTTCATCCGGATGTCATTACCATGGATATACGTATGCCGACGATGGATGGTTTTATTGCCACCCGAGAGATCATGTCTTCATCTCCTATCCCCATCGTTGTGATCAGCTCAAACATTGATCAGGAGGAGTTGAAGATTACTTTCCGTGCCATTGAAGAGGGGGCACTCGCGGTGATTGAAAAACCCTATGGCATTAGTCATCCTGACTTTGAAAAAGTACGTAGTCGTATAGTAGATACAGTACGTGCCATGGCCGATGTGAAGGTTGTACGGCATCGTCGATTCTCACCCCCTACAGGTCATCGGGGGCGAAGAACAATAGAGTCACATCTGAAGGTTCATCCATTTCAGGTTCTTGCACTAGCCGCTTCAACAGGTGGGCCAAAGGTACTGAAAACACTTCTTTCGCAGTTGCCTGAAGTGTTTCCTTTGCCGATTCTGGTGGTGCAGCACATAGCTAAAGGTTTTGTTGAGGGCATGGTCGCCTGGCTGGATCAGGCCTGTGCTCTGAATGTACGTATCGCCAAGAGCATGGATCGGTTACATGCCGGTGAGGTGCTGTTTGCTAAAGATGATGCCCACATGGTGCTGCGTAAACGAATCGACGGAAGTTTATACGTAGATTATATTGAAGGGGAAAAAGAGAACTATCAGCGACCATCCGCCGATCCGCTGTTTCGCTCGGTAGCAGAAGCCTGCGGCAGGTATGCATTGGCGGGGGTATTTACAGGGATGGGGGAGGATGGTGCTAAGGGATTGTTGGCGATACACCAGGCAGGGGGTGAGACCTTTGCACAAGATCCCGCCAGCTGCATTGTACCCGGTATGCCGGAACGAGCCATGGCTGAGGGCGCAGTTGGGCAGATGCTTACTTTGGAGGAGGTGAGCCTGTTACTTGCCGAAGCGAGTGCAGTCTCAAATTAAACAGTGGGTCGTATCCAGCAGTCCCATGAAGTATTTGTTGTTAATGTCATAACACCCGTTTTTTAGGTGAATTAAGTACTTGTATTTAAGCGATCTAATTACTATTTTTAAAGGATAGAGATGATCCGTAAGAGAGGCTGGCTGGGTATAATTTCAACCATCAAATTCAATGATCAGGCTTAATGAGGGTGCCATGAGTGAGATGAAAAATGTATTGGTAGTCGATGACAGCATGGTGGCGCGTATGATGGTCAAAGAGATCATCAGGAGAGAATTCCCAAGTTGGCGTGTCATAGAGGCGAAAGATAGCCGCGAGGCCCTTCGCCTAGCGGCTGATCTGCCCCTAGATATTATGGTGGTCGATTACAACATGGAGGGTTTGGATGGATTGGAGCTATGTAAACAGCTGAAAGTGAAATTCCCCAACATACAAGGTGCACTTCTCACCGCGAATATCCAGGATGTACTGCGACAGCGTGCTGAGGAAGGCGGTTTGATGTTTATCAACAAGCCAGTTAACCCCGATTTGATTATCGCTTTTTTGAAAGGTGAATGACAATGTTCGATCTGACTGCGATTGAGAAGGATGCTATCACCGAATTACTCAATATCGGCGTTGGGCGTGCTGCCGCTTCACTTGGGCAACTACTGGGTGAAGAGTTGATGCTATCAGTGCCGACGCTCTATATCCAGACACGCAGGCAGACTGCAGAGCTTATGCATCGGCAGGATATAACTAATGTTTCCGCAATCAAGGAACGTTTTGAAGGCGGCTTTAATGGTGATGCCATGCTGATCTTTCCCTCTCATAAGAGTCTCGTATTGGTGCGTGCGTTGCTGGGTGAAACTGTGGATGAGAATTCTATCACTGAGCTTGAGCGAGAGGCGCTACTGGAAGTCGGTAATATTATTCTTAACGGTTGCCTCGGGAGTATCGCAAATACCCTGGGTGGTGAGTTTTTCTGCTCGCTTCCCGAGTATCTTCAGGGACAAAGCATTGATGTGCTGGAGGTGGAAGAAAAAGCGGATGAGCTTGTGCTCTTTCTGCATATAAACTTTGCCGTTGCAAACTTGGAAATAGAGGGTTATCTCGTATTTTTGCTGGATATACAGGCTGCCGATATGCTACGTGAAAGGATTCATCAGTTTCTTTCTGATTCCGGAATCTCCTGATGCCCCGTCCAGTTATCGCTGAAAATCTATTTGATGCGATTGAGGTTGGCCTTATCGTGGTCGGTCCTGGGTGTCGTCTGATATCTTGGAATTTATGGTTTACAGTGGCTTCCGGTATTAGTGATAAACCTAATGTAGGGCGTACTCTCACGGATATATTCCCTGAAATTGAGAATGGGCGCGTCATACAATCCATATCTGAAGCGCTGGAGCAGGGAATGTCTGCAATAGTCTCACCCCGCTTGCAACGAGATCCTTTCCCGCTTTATGCCAGTCATGCAGATCTAAAATCGAATAAAATGTTGCGACAGATGGTCGTGGTCAGGCCTTTCTCGGAGGATTATGAGCGCCGCTGTTTAGTACAGGTCATGGATGTAACCGCCGCAGTCGAGAGAGAGGAGCAGTCGCGTCAACTGCGCCATGAATCTGAGCAGGCTAATCAACGGCTCAAAGAGAATCAACGTCAACTTGAGACGATTATCGATAACCTACCCGCCGTGTTTTTTACCAAAGATTCAGACGGAATATATTTAATGGTCAATCGCCGCTATGAAGAGGCTGTTGGTATCAGTAAGGAGGATGTGATTGGAAAACATGATACGGAACTCTTACCGGCAGACATAGCGGAAAAACTTGTCCAGGTCGATAACCGCGTACTCTCCAGTAAATCGCCCACTACGGTGGAGGAGAGTGTTCCACATCCCGATGGTACACTGCACATCTATCTGAGTACCAAAGCTCCAATGTTGGATGAGCAGGGAAACGCCTACGCCTTGCTGGGTATGGCCGCTGATATAAGTCAACAGAAAGCACTGCAAGTGGAGCTTGCAAAATCCAAAGAGCTCGCCGAAATGTCCAATCAGGCCAAGAGTATCTTCCTGGCCAATATGTCACACGAGCTACGCACTCCTCTAAACGCGATTCTCGGATTTAGCACCATGTTGGGATATGACCCCTCAATAACCAAGGAACAGCATGAGATAATTGATATTATTAATCGCAGTGGTGAACACTTGCTCGATATGATAAATGATGTACTGGATATATCAAAGATTGAGCTGGCCGGTCAGAAATAGAAGCGATTACATTCGACCTACCTCAGCTGCTAAATGATGTCGGCAAGATGTTTGAAGTACGGGCTGAAAATGCAGGGCTTAAATTCGAATTATCAATTCAGACGGGAACTAATCAATATATCCTGACCGATGCAGGAAAGTTGCGACAGATTCTAATTAACTTGTTGGGTAATGCAATAAAGTTCACCCATAAGGGAAAGGTTTCACTGCGCGCTGCGACCCAGCCAATTGAAAATGATCCTTCAAGGGTCTCTCTTCAACTTGAGGTGGAGGATAGCGGTGTGGGTATCCCGGATGAGCAGCAGAAGCGTATCTTTGAGCCTTTTGTTCAGTCGATGCATAATCCCAGTAATACCAAAGGTACCGGTCTTGGGTTGTCTATCACCCAATCTTTTGTCACACTTTTTGGTGGAGATATCAAATTAATGAGTCGAACGGGTGAGGGGACGCTATTTTTTGTTGAGTTACCGGTAACGGTAGCGGATGCCGATGATATTGATAGTGCCGTTGCTGTCTTACCCGCAGTGCTTGGCCTTGAGCCGGGTCAAAAAGCTTGGCGTATTCTGGTGGTGGAAGATAATGCTGATAACAGATTGTTACTAAGTAGTATGCTGACACAGGCTGGTTTCGATGTTAAAGAAGCTGAAAATGGTAAAGAAGCTTTAAATCTATTCCAGCAGTGGCTCCCCCACTTTATCTGGATGGATATGAGAATGCCGGTGATGGATGGTTATGAGGCCACATCAAAAATTCGCTCTCAACCAGATGGTGACAAGGTGAGCATCGTTGCGCTTACTGCGAGCGTTTTCAGTGAGCAAAGAGAAAAAGTACTTAGTTCAGGCTGCGATGATATTCGATATAAGCCTTTTCAGCCATATGAAATATTCGATGCAATCAAGCAACAACTGGGTGTGCGCTATCTTTATGCCGAAGAGCCGCGCTTTGTGTATGAGGAGAAGCGTCTTGTTCGATTAACGGTGCAGATGCTAGAGACTCTACCACAGAATCTGAAAGATATTCTCAATGATGCAGCTCTCAATCTTGATATCACAACAACACAATCTGTTATCCAACAAATACGTGGTATTGATACCCATATAGCTGATGGTCTGCAGGCACTGCTTGATCGCTACCAATTCAGCACAATTTTAGAATTGCTTGGTAAATAGCCGTGCTTATCCATAAAGAAAAAATTGAAATAAATAAGGTGCTACTCCTTCAGGGTGGAAGCGAGGGAGCCTATGAGTGTTCTTTGATAGGGAAGTGTCTGTGCCATGAAGTCAACTGAAAGTGAGATTATGGTAGTTGATGATACGTTTGAGTCATTGATATTACTGACTAATATATTAATTTCTGAGGGCTATAAGGTGCGCCCGGCAGATACACCTCAACTGGCTATTAAATCATCTATTACCACTCCACCAGATTTGATCCTGCTCGACATCAATATGCCGGAAATGGATGGTTTTGAAGTGTGCCAGCGGCTTAAGCAGGAGGAAAAGACCAAAGATATCCCCATCATCTTTGTTAGTGCCTTTAATGCATTGAGCGATCGGGTAAATGGCTTTGAGGTGGGAGCAGTTGACTATATCAGCAAGCCGGTGCAGCGGGAGGAGGTACTGGCCCGCGTTAAAGTACATCTCGATCTTACTTGGAAGAATAGAATGTTGGCTGAACAGGCTGAAGAACTTAAAATTATGAATGATAGTATGGCTGGGCGGGAGTTGCGACTCCTTGAATTGAAAAAAGAGGTGAATGATCTATCGATAGAACTGGGTAGGTCAGTACCTTATGATGAGGCTGAAGATTAGCATGGGAGTTTGGGTATGACTCACTCTTCAAAAACGTACCGGTTAAGTATACACCCCCTCATTATCATCCTCTCATTGGCGATAGTCGTACTCTTCAGCGGTGCTTATCTGGCGCAGAAGCTGATTGCCAGCGAAACACAAAAGGAGACGGGGCAGGCGCTGGAGTCTGTGCTCAAGAGCAGCCATCAGGCACTTGTTTCCTGGCGCAAAAGTATAGAATCAGAGGCTGCTCTGTGGGCCAACAGCGGGTCGCTACAGGAATCAGTGAGCGAGTTGCTGAACATTGGTGGTGAACCGCAGTCGCTGAAATTGGCAGTTGCTCAAGTAAAACTTCGCCAACTATTGATGCCTGTTCTTGCAGCAAAGAATTATCACTCATTTTTTATCATTGATCGAAATCTTACCAATCTCAGTTCAGGGCGGGATGACAAGATAGGTGCCATAAACCCATTGTATGGGCAGCAGCAGTTGATGGAGAGGGTGTGGTCGGGGGAAACAGTTACCAACTGGCCACTCTCGTTCGGTCCACACCTATCGGACAAACAGGACGGAGCGGTAGAGCCCGCACATCTAATGTTTGTGGTAGCCCCAATCTATGATCAACACAACCAGATAGTGGCCGCACTTACACTTCATATTGACCCTGAAGAGACATTTGCGAGAATTCTCAGTCGTGGTCGCATTGGTGTGAGTGGTGAGACTTACGCTTTTGATGCAGAAGGATGATGCTTAGTCAAAGCCGATTTTCTGAGCAACTAAATAAGGCAGCTACTCCAGATAATGCTCAGGTGAAGGACTATCCAGCCATCTCAATCAGAGACCCTGGAGTCGATCTCACGACAGATCAGCAGGTTAAACAACTATCCGGACAGCGTCCACTAACATTGATGGCGCAATCAGCCATCACTTCAGGTAGTGGTAATAATCTTATCGGTTACAGGGATTATAGAGGTGTTCCTGTTATAGGGGTATGGCTGTGGGACAAGGAGTGGGGGCTGGGGGTTACCACAGAGCTTGATGTGGAGGAGGCTTATCTTACCCATAGATATAGCAATAACATCATCAATGGACTGACCCTGTTGGGTATCCTGTTGCTACTGAGTTTGGCCCTGCTGTTTGACCGGGGACGCCGGAGGACGCAAGAGAGCGAGCTACGACAGCGCACAGTGCTGGAGAACGTAATCGACAGTATCATTACGATTGACAGCAAGGGGTATTATCATCGGGTTTCAAGGGGGGGCAGAGAAGCAGTTTGGCTATCGAGAAGAGGAGGTGATGGGGTGTAATGCCAGTATCCTTATGCCCCAGGAAGAGACGGTTAAGCTTGATGGGTACATTCAGCACTATATTAGCAGCGACAATGCAGACTTACACGGTATAGGTCGAGAGGTGATCGGCCGTCGCAAGGATGGCAGTGAGTTTCTAATGGATCTTGGCTTGGGCGAGAGCGAGATTGGCGGTGAGCATATTTACACCGGAATTGTTCGTGATATTACTGCTCGCAGAGAGGTGGAAGAGCAACTTGATCGCTATAAGAGTGACCTTGAAAAGATGGTGCTGGAGCGCACCGAGCAACTGAACAAGGCCCAGGCTATTGCACACCTCGGTCACTGGGAGTGGAATATTCTCACCGACGAAGTCAAATGGTCTGACGAGGTGTATCGAATATTTGATAAAGAGCCGCATAACACCCCGTTGAGTTATGAATACTTTCTTGAGATGGTTCACCCTGATGATCGTGAGCAGATGATCAACGCTATTGAGAAGGTCTTTGCTGACCCGGACTTTTTCTATAGGGTTGACCACAGAATTGTGCTCCAGACCGGTGAAGAGCGATTTGTTCAGGAACGAGGTGAGTGTTTACGTGATACTGAAGGGCGACCTGTTCGCATGTTGGGTACCGTGCAGGATCTCACAGAATTACGTCTTACCGAACAGGAGTTGAGCCAGAGCGAGGAGCGTTTCAAGTTGGCCCTGTTGGGCTCTAGTGACGGTGTATGGGATTGGAACCTGAAACCAACGAAGTTTCTACTCCGAACGCTGGATGGAGATGCTGGGCTATCACGATGGCGAGTGGGCAGCCACTCTGGATACTTGGAAGTCTCTGATTAACCCCGATGATGGAGTATCGGTATTGGAGCTGGTGCAGGCAGTTATTGACGAAGGTGGTGATAAGTTCAAAATCGAGTTCAGCATGATGCACCGGGATGGTCATTGGGTACCCATACTCTCGCGTGGCTTTTTGCAACGGGATCCAGGCAGTGGGGAGGCTCTACGCTTGGTTGGCACTCATCTTGATCTTAGTGAACGGGTAGATGCGGAACAGGCGTTAAAAAGAGTAAATGAACAGCTCGATGAGCGGGTTAATGAGCGTACTGTTGAGTTGGAAAATTCCCGTAAGATTGCAGTCAGCCTGATGCGCGATGCTGAACGCATGAAACAGCGTGCAGAGGTGAATTTAAAGAATCTACAGGAATCCACAGTAGAGTTGCATAAACTGCAACAGGCGGTGGAACAGAGTCCGGTCTCTATTATCATAACCAACCCCCAGGGTACTATCGAGTATGTAAATCCCTATACCACCAAGCTGAGCCAATACTCATCTGATGAGTTGCTTGGTCAGAAGGTTAGCAAGATGGGTAGTGGTGAGCAGCCTCAGGAGTTCTACTCAGAACTCTGGCAGACAATCAGCATGGGAGATACCTGGCATGGAGAAATATGCAATCGAAAGAAAGATGACACACTCTATTGGGAGAGCATCACCATTTCGCCGGTAAAGGATAGCAGGGGTGAAGTGGTACATTACATTGCAGTCAAAGACGATATTACAGAGCAGCGAACTATGCATGAGGCACTGATTGTGGCTAAAAATCAGGCTGAAGCAGCGACCCGGGCCAAGTCCGACTTTGTCGCAAATATGAGTCATGAGATACGTACACCAATGAACGCTATTATCGGGATGTCACACCTGGCCTTGGGTGCCGGCCTCACTGGCAAGCAGCGCAGCTATATTGAAAAAGTCCATCACTCAGCGGAGGGCCTGTTGGGAATCATTAGCGATATTCTTGACTTTTCCAAGATCGAAGCTGGGAAGATGGAAGTTGAGAAGGTCGAGTTTCAACTTGATGAGGTAATGGACAACTTTTCCAACCTGGTGGGGCTGAAAGCTGATGAAAAAGATATTCAGCTGATTTTTAATATGCATCCCAGCTTACCGAAGGTCTTTATCGGTGACCCTCTTCGACTGGGTCAGGTGCTTATAAATCTTGGTACCAATGCAGTTAAATTCACAGAACAGGGAGGTGAAGTTCTGGTATCCACCAATATGAGCGAAGAGACCGAAGGTCAAGCTCTCTTACATTTTTCAATAGAAGATAATGGTATTGGGATTACTGAAGTACAACAAGAAATACTATTTCAATCTTTCAGTCAGGCTGATAGCTCTACCACACGTCGTTACGGTGGCACCGGATTGGGGCTGGCGATCAGCAAACAGTTAGTCAGTTTTGATGGGTGGAGATATCTGGCTGGAGAGTGAATACGGTAGCGGCAGTACATTCCATTTCACCATTGGAGTAAAGAAGAAAGAGCAGAATGTAGATGTGAATTCTGCAATGGTAACGTTAATGCAACAGAGAATTCTTGTGGTGGATGGCAGCCTGAATTCTAGGCAGGCCATTACGGATATGCTTGCAAAACTCGGTTTTCGGGTTGATTCGGTGGCATCGGGTGAAGCTGCCGCTCAAGTAATTGAAGAGGCGGAGGAGGATCCCTATGAGATCCTGCTGATCGATTGGCAAGTACCTGGGCGAGAGAGACTGAAAGCAACGTTGACGATGAGGGAAACCAAACATCTTCCTCTGGTACAGGCTGTAGTCATGGCAAATACCTATGCTCATGAATCTGTGCAGGATGTTTTTAGACAGTTCAACCTGAGTGGTTTCCTTGTCAAACCAGTGACCCCGGCGTCGCTGTTGAAAATTGCTCAAAGTATATCGGGTCAAGAGGCTGGGGAGTGGAATCAGATGGCAAGGGTTCAGACCTCAACGATCAAGGCAATTGAGTCACTGTATAATGCCAATGTGTTGCTGGTAGAGGATAATGAAGTCAATCAGGAACTTGCCCGCGAACTGCTGGTGAGTAATGGGCTTGGTGTAGAGGTAGTTAATAACGGAATTGAAGCATTGAAAATATTGGAGGAGCAGGCGTTTGACGGAGTACTGATGGATTGTCGGATGCCGGTTATGGATGGATACGCAGCAACACGGGAGATTCGTAAAAATCCCAGGCTCAAGCAGCTTCCGATCATTGCTATGACTGCCGACGTGATGGATGGGGATTATACAGAAGTGTTAACCGCAGGTATGAATGACCATATTGCCAAGCCGATCAGAACAGATGAGATGTTTGCCACAATGGCAAAGTGGATCGTTCCTGATCAACAGCACTCAAACAGGGCATTAAATGGTGATAGAAAGGGCACACTAGCAGAAGCACTTAACTCCATAGAGGGTGTTGATACGGATGCCGGGCTTCTGACGGTTAATGGTGATGCTCATCTCTATCACAGACTACTGCTAAAATTCAGAAATAATCAAACAGATTTTATTCACAAGTTTCATTCAGCGTTATCTGATCAGGACTTAAACACGGCAATACGCCATGCGCATACACTCAAGGGTCTGGCAGGTAGTATAGGCGCACTTTCGCTACAGGTAGCAGCAGCCAAACTCGAGAGGGCCTGTACTGCGGATATAGACTCAATTGATCAAGTGTCGATGGAAGTAGATGCCAAGTTGCGGCAGGTGTTTCGGGGGCTAGACGCTATCGCTTTTCCTATAGCCAGAGATGATACATTCGTACCCACCACCCCAGAAAAAGCGTTGCTGGAACCCCTTTTGCGTGAATTGCACACGCTGGCAACCAGGCATAATGTTAATGCAGACAAACATATTGGCAGATTCAGGACTATGCTGGAAGGATCAGAGTATGAGCCACTTTTTGCCAAAGTTGTTAATGCAATTGAGAGGTATGATTTTGATGGGGCGATAACTGGGCTGGAGGATTTGGCAGATAAGTTGGATATCTCATTGTGATGATATTCAGAGGTTTATTAAAGCGTATTTTTAGCAGGTACTGGATATGGTAGAGCAGACAGGTAGGCCGCTGATCCTTATCGTGGATGATGCACCTGAGAATATCGACGTGTTGGTCGGAATACTCCGCGCTGAATATGAGATTATCGCGGCTCTCAGTGGTGAAAAAGCGCTGGATATTATCTGTTCGGATACTAAGCCGGATATCATTCTGCTTGATGTTATGATGCCGGGAATGGACGGCTATCAAGTATGCCGAAAATTAAAAGCGAATCCCGCCACAGCAAAAATACCGGTTATCTTTGTCACCGCCAAAGAAGGGGCCTCAAATGAAAGGCATGGTTTTGAATTGGGAGCGGTGGATTATATAACCAAGCCGGTTACTCCATCCATCGTCGAGGCGCGTGTCAGAACACATGTGGCACTCTATAATCAACAGCGGGAGTTGAGCCGACAGGTTGACGCGCGCACTCAAGAACTGGGCGACACCCGCCTGAAAATCATTCAGCGTTTGGGGCGTGCCGCAGAGTATAAAGACAATGAAACCGGTCTTCATGTTATCCGCATGAGCTACTACTCAAAGATGATTGCCCAAGCCTATGGTGGAAACAGTGAGTGGGTCGATCTGGTCTTTAATGCCGCCCCTATGCACGATATCGGAAAGATAGGCATTTCAGACGCCATCCTGCAAAAACCGGGGAAGCTGAGTCCAGATGAGTGGGTGATAATGAAAAAACATCCTGTGTTTGGTGCAGAGATCATCGGTGCTGATGCTTCGCCACTGTTGCAGATGTCACAGAACATCGCCCTGACTCACCATGAAAAATGGGATGGCTCGGGTTACCCCTACGGTCATGCTGAAGAGGATATCTCTCTGGAAGGCCGCATCGTCGCTGTTGCGGATGTCTTTGATGCCCTAACTACAGAGCGGCCCTATAAAAAGGCATGGACAGTCGAGGAGGCGGTCGAGTGGATTGATGCGTCCACGGGCACTCATTTCGATCCGGCACTGGTGCAACTATTTCATAAAGTTATGCCGGATCTACTACGTATTAAAGAGCGCTATGCAGAGAGTAGCCACGGGTAGCTGAGCATACAATCCCATACTTCACGCCGTCCAACGGCGGTTTTCAGGTTAATACTTCCGGTGTGTTCCTCACTGTGGTGCTCGGGGTCGGAGTCGATTGCCCACATCCATGTGGGCAATCGACTCCGACTGGTAAAAATAGCCTCGTAACAGGGACCGCAGAATAGTTACCTGGGATTTTCGCCCTTAATCTTGCCCCTCCAGAACACAATTCGATTCGGCCAGATTTATTCAGAGGCCCTTAATCGCTAACGGTTGCCAGAGAGATATTTTTTGTGGCGGCGGCTAAATGTATTCTTAAATCGGCCGACAATATTAGTACCGATGGTGCGTTGGGAGCTGAGTGATGGAGATTAAAAATTTCGGGAATCAAGTTCATCAGTTGAAATCGTCTTTTGATAAAAGTAACGGGCCTTTGGGTCAGGAGGTTTCCACCTTAGCCCATGAGAAAAACGACATCAGAAAAGGAGTCGATGAATTAACTCTGCAGCAATCACTAAATATGCAAATTATGGAGTCTACACTCGAGGTTAGTATTGCCAGTGGCAACAATTCACTGTCACTATTATTAAAAACAGCCATTGATCAACTCAATGGTATTCTGGAGCCAGTACTGGGTGTCTCGCTGAAAGAAGCTTCTGACTCCGGGTTGGATGTTACCCCAGAGGCTACGGCTGATCGTATCGTATCTCTAAGCACAAAATTCTTTTCAGCCTATCAGGAACGGCATCCTGAGATGGACCTGGAAACGGCGGTTAACGAATTTACCAATCTGATCAAGGGGGGCATTGAGAAAGGCTTTGAAGAAGCGCGTGCCGTACTCGGTGGATTAGGGGTGTTGGAAGGCGATATTGCAGCCAATATTGACAAAACCTATGCGCTGGTTCAGGAGAAGCTACAATCCTTTGTCGCTGAAGTTACAGCAACATAGCGCTCTCTTTAGTAACCCAGTGCAGATCACTGCTGTCCCGTTAACTTTGTAGTACTCCTTTGGTGGAGG
>MOXH01000048.1_pt1 | contig 21902 bp, 27 predicted proteins | sample 1471181 | NCBI WGS metagenome assembly MOXH01 (sample SAMN05806436, study PRJNA327811) | mollusc metagenome | isolation source: Phylotype A (SB4) bacterial symbionts from gill | host: Thyasira cf. gouldii | place: Canada: Bonne Bay, Newfoundland | collected 2010-05-07
CTCTCAATAACACATGCCCCCCGTGCCACAGCAGCAAGAGGGACACAGGTACCCAGGGTATGATCTGAGAATCCCACAGGATATGAATATGCCTGTGACAAAGTATCCATATTACGCAAATTAACTTGCGTATCTTCTGGTGGATAAATGGAGACGCAATGGAGAATTACAATCCGTTGATTGCCCGCCGCTTCAATAGTTCGAATTGCAGAATCTATTTCAGCAAGATTACTCAGCCCAGTCGACAACAACATGGGCTTCCCCTTCTCTGCCATATACTTAAGTAGTGGATAATTATTAAGATCCATCGAAGCGACCTTAATAAAATCTGCACCCAAGTCATTTACTAAAAAATCCACTTCCACTTTAGAGAATGGCGTTGATGTGCAGTCAATTCCTACCTCATCAGCATATCGTTTCATATCTAACAGCTCTTGAGACGATATAGAGTAATCATCTACTATCTTCTCAAGGGTATAATCATCTCTATCTCGATAATCATCTGATAAAAAATAATTATCCTCATAAGTCTTTCGTGAAAAAATCGACTCTTTAGACCACGATTGGAATTTGACACAATCCGCACCCGCTTCTTTTGCAGCGTCAATAAGCCTTTTCGCCAGCTCCATATCTCCATTATGATTGGAGCCAAGTTCGGCAATGATGTACGGCTTACAGAAATCAGACAGTACTACCTTTTCGGTCAATTGGATTTTCAACAGCATTCCTCCCTTGCCACTTCCCACCAGAGAGGGAATGCGGGGGTTATATCATTGACGGACTCAATATAATGAACCCGCCATTCATTTGTTGCGAGTTTCTGTTTCAGGGAGACAAACAGGGAATAGAGTTGTCTAAACCTTCCAGACGCATGCTGTAGCGCTTCGTAGTGATCTTTCTTCACATCTACCGCACGAAGTATTCCCTCTTCAGTAAACCTCCCCATACCAACAGTATTTTCCCCATGCTGACGATAAAATGTCTCTGTCTTGTTGGTAAAGACTGCCCGTTTTCTCTCCATGAGAAGCAGAGTAAAAAAAGAACCAGTCAACAGCAACAAGATCATCCGGAAAAGAGAAGAAAGGAAGTGTTCCGAGCCGAATCGCTGTATTGCTGAACCCAAAGAGGTTCTTCCCTTCTATTTCCTGAAGGGAAATTTCCGCCCGGTCGGCATAACGGTGAGAGATGTAATTACTTAAGGTTTTGTGGCCACGGGCATCGGCCAAAGTCAGATCACTTACGACGATATCAAACTCCTGGAGCATCGCTCTAGAAACCTCCACTCTGTTCTTGGCAAAGAAGTCGTCTGCATCCCCGAAAATCGCATACTCATATCCGGAAAAGATCAGTTGACGAATCCCCTGCCCTCGAATTTTTGCTGGCGACCCGATGAAAGGCTGTACGGTGATGGATAGTGTGGGATATTTTTCGATCCAATGCCCAATGTCCTGAAGCCCATCATTGGCAAAAAACAGGTCAAATTCCTGGCAGGATTGACGAGCGAGGGAAGCCAAATAATCATCAAGGTAAATTTCCACTCCAGGATAAAGAACACTGAAAAAGACCGTATCGTTCATAGATACATTCCAGTGATAGGGAGAGGATCGAATTCATGTTCTACTAGGCGAATCGCCCCGTCACTGGTTTTTACGGTGATCGTTCTGCATTCGACAGATAAAACCTTGCCCGGCTCTATATTTGACAATTCATAGGGGGCCTTTTCTGCACGCCACACTTTTATCTCCTGATCCAAAAACATGACATGGGCGCCTATATATGGCCGAGTCAAGGCACGGACTAAATTGCGGATACTAAGGGATGTGGCATGAAAATCAATACAACCATCTTCTTTTCCTCTCTTCCTCCAAACATTACTCAATGCATGATTTTGAGGTTGTTGCGTATGGGTTCGTTCTGCCAGACGGGGCAGAAATGTGACTAACTGTCGTAAGGCACTCTCTTCCACTTTTGAATAAAGGGAGGCGGCTTCGTCTTCACAGGATATTGCAATCCTCTCCTGAGAGAAAATCGGACCCGAGTCTGCCCCTTCATCCATGAAAAAGAAGGTTGCACCTGTGGTCTCCAGACCTAAAGCCAACGCCCATATGATGGGGTGCCTACCTCGATTTTCAGGGAGAAGGGAGGGGTGAAATCCTACGACCCCCATCGGGGCAAGCTCAAGGAGGGGGGCCTTGATCAACTGCGACCAGCCAAAACAGAAGATGATGTCCGGATTGGTTGCCTGAATCCTCTTCAGGGTACTTGGGGCATTGATATCAATGGTATATATAGTCGGAATATCGTTTTTTTCTGCCAAGAGCCTCAAATCTGCGAAGTCTGCATTGAACGTAGATTGCTCCCTGGTTGCCACACCCACAATATCGGCCCCTGAGGCAACCAGTTTTTCCAGGAGCTTTTCTGACAGGGCTACCGAACCAATAAAAAAGATCCGCAAGGTACGATTGTTACTCAACGTATTTCCTTCAGAAGAACGAAACTTTCCGCGTAATGGCAACCGGCAACGGCTCCCCGCAAAAATGCCTTGGCCCGGATCGCCTCCTCGCTTCGGGGGAAGGGGTGCTGACCGACTTCACTTTTATAGACTCGCATGATCTCCAGCTTCTTTTCCAGGTAATCGCTGATATCAAGAAAGAGATTTGGCGAAAAAGCTCTATCCTGAGTAGCCGGGGCAAATTCGGTTTCACTCAATGTTTCCATCATGAGGATCTGACGGATAAAAGGATAGCGGAAGCCTTTTGTACAGCTGTATGCTGCATCAAAGAGAACCCGGTGGTCAGAGTGGACGTCACTATGAAAAGGGAGGTAGATTGTATCCGGTCGAATCTCCTGAAATACCTGGCTAATCTTCCCTACCAAAGCCGAAAGCGGCTGTTGGTCCGCCTTCATCGCCGGTATGTTCAATCTGGAAACCGTGTCGAAATCGTACATTCGGGCAACCTGGTTGATCTCAGTCTCTCATCGTTGGACTGTTTCGGCGTCAAACCCGTTCTCTTCCGCGATATCCGTAGCAATGCACCAGAGAATGCTTGCACCTTCATCCTTGTGGCGCAGCAAACTTCCCCCACATCCCAAGGTCTCATCGTCAGGATGGACCGCTAAAACAAGTACTTTTCCCATATGCTACCTTACGGTGGAATTGGCTTTAATAAAGCTTTCTGGGGCAATCTGTGCCGCTTGCTGACAAACCGCTCCGCTGCCATAGAAGGTTCTGGCCCCAATCCGAGCACCGCCATTAACAATTGCTCCCGTGGAGATATGGCAATGCTCTTCTACCACACTATCGTGCTCGATCAGCGACCGACTGTTTATGATGCAGTTTTTTCCGACAACCGCCCCGGCATTGATCATTGCACCATGCATCACGATGGTTCCCGGCTCAAGATGGGCTCGGGGTGAAACATAGGCAAGTGGCGAAACAATCACAGGCAGTACAAAGCCCATCTCTGACAGGAGCTCAAAAAGCTCTATTCTCCGACATGCTGTACGAAGTTGCCCGATGGTGATCAAGGCATGAGAAAAGGCCTTCCTGAGACGCGACAGCTCTTCATCCGCGCCCAATATCTGGTAATCAAACACCATCTTACCAACCTGCACCCTGTGATCAAGAATGCCTGCTACAGTGAAAACACCTTCTTGTTCGATCACATCAATGCAGGAATGACAGTGCCCTCCACCACCTAGCAAGAGAAGCTCTGGTTTTTTAGTCATAACTTCACACTGCTTGGGACACTAACCAATCGATCAAAAAGGAATTCCGTGTTAGTTAGCTTGGTTGCTTGGCAATCCTGATTGATTTCTAACAAATGCATCGGCCTCCATGCTGGACGTGTCATCACATTCATTGCGTTGGTCTGTTTCAGAATCTCATCACGCTGATGTCGATTCTCTGCAATCATTGTATTCAGCCAATAGTTAGCTGTGGTACTTTCAGATTCATTAAAAAATTCTACACCACGATCACGCCCCCACTGCTGATAAGCATGTGCAATCTCACGTTTGCTTTTCAAGTATTTCGGCAATACTTCCATTTGTGCAACACCTAATGCTGCATTGATGTTGGGCAATCGATAATTGTAGCCAATCTCATCATGCACGAAGTCCCATCGATGCGGAATTTTAGCAGTGGTCGTGATGTGTTTTGCTCGATTTGCTAGTTCACTGTCATTGGTAAGAATCGCACCACCGCCGCCTGTGGTAATGATCTTGTTTCCATTGAAACTGATGGCTGCAGTCTTGCTGATAATACCAGTGTGCTTATCCTTATATCGGCTGCCAAGCGATTCTGCTGCATCTTCTACCAATGCAATATTGTATTGGTCACAGATCCGTTTGATGGAATCAAGTTCTACCGGAAAACCAAAGGTGTGCATAGGCAAACAGGCTACAATACGCCGACGGCTCTTTCTGTTCCAACAACTGCCATCGTCTCTGATCTCACTGTACTCCTGCAGGAATGCTTCCACGCTGGTTGCAGAGAGACCAATCGTCGTTTTATCTACATCGACAAAGACTGGTTTTGCCTGACAGTATCGAATGGCGTTGCAAGTCGCAACAAAGGTAAGTGATTGCGTGATCACTTCGCACTCAGGCTCTACGCCTGCAAGCTTCAGTGCGATATGCAGGGCGGCGGTTCCGTTGACTGTGGCAATGGCATGTTTAGCACCTGTGTATTCAGCGACTGACTGCTCAAAGCGGTCTACAAATTTACCGACACTGGATACAAAGGTGGAATCAATGGTTTCGAGCAAGTATTGCTTTTCATTCCCCTGGAATTGTGGTGCATGCAGGGGGATGAGGTCGTTCGTACCGTAGAGATCTCGCACAAAGTATACGAAATCTTCATACATTGTAGACACCGGCCTTGTAGCTGCTCAGATTTTCACCAAGCGTAAACCAGTCAATGGTTCTTTGCAGGCCTTCTCTGATATCTACCTGTGGCTTAAATCCTGTCAGTTTTTCGATTTTGGTGTTGTCACACCAGAGACGAAAAACCTCAGATTTTTCAGGGCGAATGCGTTGCTCGTCGGTAATGAGCTGGACATCACTGTTCATCAGTTCCTTGATGATATTCAGGGTATCGCCAACACTGATCTCGAAGTTAGAACCAATATTAACTGTCTCACCAATAGTAGACACTCCTTCAGCTAGAGCAATAAAACCACGACAGGTATCTTCTACATAATTAAAATCACGCGTTGGGGTCACATCACCTAACTTTATCTCTTTTTTACCATCTGCAATTTGTGTAATTATTGTTGGAATGACAGCACGCGCAGATTGGCGCGGTCCATATGTATTGAATGGTCGCGCAATTGTGACAGGCAGGTTAAATGTATTATAAAAGCTCATAGCTATTGCATCTGCTGCTATCTTTGTTGCACTGTAGGGTGACTGGGGCTGCATTGGGTGCTTTTCGTCGATTGGTACATATTGCGCAGTTCCATATACCTCACTGGTTGATGTATGAACTACCTTACTTACACCCTGATCACGAGCTGCCTGAACAACATTCAAAGTCCCTTTAATATTTGTATCGACATAAGTGTCGGGGGAGTGATACGAAAACGGGATTCCAATCAATGCGGCCAAATGCAATACAGCATCACATCCCTTCATGGCTTTACGCACACCATTTGGATCACGAATATCACCAGTAAAAACCTCGAAATTTCCTTTTGCATCTTTATTACAATGCTCCAACCACCCCAGGGAATTAAAGGAGTTATAAAGCACAAAAGCTCGTACATTATAACCTGCACGCACCAAAGCTTCGACAAGGTGTGAACCTATAAAACCTTCTGAGCCTGTAACAAGAATTTTCTTAAATTTTGATTTCATATAAATAAAACAATTCTTATGAGCATGTCTGAAAAGAACTTCCTGTATGAATATACGCGGGAAGATAGGTTTCTAGTTAATGAGGAGCAGCTCCTGTGGAGTTCCTTTCTCAACTATGCCACCTTGTTCGAGCCGATACAAAAAATCACAATGTTCTACTGTTGAAAGCCTATGTGCCACTATCAATACTGTCTTATTACCATGTAATGCCATAACTGCCTGCATCGCATTTGCTTCAGTTTCGTTATCAAGTGCGCTGGTGGCTTCATCTAGAACCAGCACATCAGGGTCGTGGTACAGCGCCCGAGCAATACCAATTCGCTGACGTTGCCCCCCAGAAAGGCGAATACCCCGCTCGCCTACAATGGATTCAATTCCATCAGGTAGACTAATCACAAAATCCTCCAGCTGAGCAGCATGGATAGCTCGCTTAACGGCTTCATCATCGATATGTTCATTGGGTAATCCAAAAGCTATATTACGACGAAGTGTGTCATCGGTCAGGTAAATAGACTGTGGCACATAACCTATCTGGTCTTGCCACATACGAAGGCTCTGCTGAATATCCTGTCCATCTACAATTACCAGCCCTGAATCGGGCGTAAGTAGCCCAAGAATCACATCAACCAAAGTACTTTTACCTGAGCCACTAGGGCCGATTAAACCTATGGACTTGCCCTGTTGAATTTTAATGGACACATTATCAAGAGCAGAAAACGGAGAGTCAGGGTAATTATACGTGATGCTAGAAAGACAAATTTCTTTTTGTAATTCTGCTGAGTTGTGATTGACTTTAGAAAAAGCTTCCGGCTTGACTACTGCAAGCTGAAAATCCTCATAAAGTTTATCAATCGCAGGCATACCATAACGTAAGGATTGTATCGCGTTCAGGATTCGATTAACCGAGGGCATCAGTCTGAATGCTGCAACAGCAAAAAGCCCCATTGTTGGTACAATACTGGATATTTCTCGACCCTGAGTAAGCATGGCTAACACAAGCAATGCAAGACCTACTACAGCTAGCAGCTCTAGCCATAGACGGGGGAGTTTCTGTAAAATTTCAATAAACTGAGCCATCTGGGCACTCTTGCTATTATGCTCATGGAATTGAGCAATAAAGTCCGCCTCCCGACCAAGCAATTTAACATCCTTGACGCCGCCCAGCCCTTGATGCAAGTGCTGAATACGCTGCGCATCATGATATTGACGTTTCTCACCCCATCGTGTAATACGTTTGCGTGTACTTCGATGAAAAAGCCAAACGGTCATTATTAGCACTAGAAAAACAATCAGTGACCCCAGCGGCTCAACTACCAATAACAGCGTTACGACTCCCAACAAAACCAGACTTTCAGCAATAAGACTCAAAAGTGGATTAAGAACATAAGCAATGAACAGGTCAATTTCACTAGTGATATTTCGAATCAGATGCGCTGAATTTCGCTGCAAGTGAAATGTATAAGGCTGACGCATGTAAAGGGCAAAAAGTCTCTGAGAAAGGCTTTCCTGTAAACCAAGAGAAAAACGAGCCTGATGCCAAGCAAGAAAAGATAGATACAGATTTTTGATCATATAAACGCCAATCAAAACAACCATAACAAGCTGTATCTGCATTTCATGACTTGGGTTACCCAAAACATCAAGCACTTGCTTTGTCACTGGATAACTGGTGGCTAAATCATTTTCAACTATTAACATCACCACTGGAAGCAGCAGGCCAACCCCTATTATTTCAAACAACATACCAATAAAAATAAATCCTAACAGCATTGCTGCCGCTTTACGTTTAGCGGAGGTAAGCAAATTATAGATCTTTGAAAAAGTGGTTTTCATAACTAATTAAAGATCATGTCAGGATAAGCCGTAGTTAAATATTCCATCACACAAGCCAGCCTATTACTCACTACTTATTGTGATCTCGTAGCCATTATTTTTTAAAAAAGCATGTCGTTTGGCTTGGTCAAAATCGCAAGCAACCATCTCCTTACACATTTCTTGAACTGTTATTTCCGGCACCCATCCTAGCTTTTCTTTCGCTTTTATCGGATCGCCAAGCAATGTCTCAACCTCCGTTGGCCGGAAGTAACGTGAGTCAATTTTGATTATCACATCACCCACGTTGAGTACCGGCGTCATGTCGCCATTTAGGGATTTGACTACTCCTTGCTCATTAACACCTTGCCCTGTGAATTCCAACTCAATACCGAGTTCATTTGCTGACCACTCAATGAATTGGCGGACGCTATATTGCACGCCGGTAGCGATGACGTAATCTTCGGGCTGCTCTTGTTGCAGCATCAACCACTGCATACGAACAAAGTCTTTGGCATGCCCCCAGTCGCGTAGTGCATCAAGGTTGCCCATGTAGAGGCAACCTTCTAAACCTTGACCGATATTGGCAAGGCCTCTGGTGATCTTACGGGTAACGAAAGTTTCACCACGACGTGGGCTTTCGTGGTTGAAGAGAATGCCGTTGCAGGCGTACATGCCATAGGCTTCTCGGTAGTTGATGGTAATCCAGTAGGCGTAGAGCTTTGCGGCAGCGTAGGGGCTACGAGGATAAAACGGAGTGGTTTCCTTTTGCGGCGTTTCTTGCACGAGCCCGTAGAGCTCTGATGTGCTGGCTTGATAGAACCGCGTTTTCTTTTCCAATCCCAGGATACGGATGGCTTCAAGCAATCGTAGCGTACCGACACCAACGACATCCGCGGTGTATTCCGGGCTTTCGAAACTGACGGCAACATGGCTTTGCGCTGCAAGATTGTAGATCTCGTCCGGTTGAGTTTCTTGCAGGATACGGACAAGGTTGCTTGTATCAGTCAGGTCGCCGTAATGTAGTTTGAAATCGGCGTTGGTGATGTGCGGATCCTGATAGATATGATCGATACGCTGAGTATTGAATGAGCTGGCACGACGCTTGATACCGTGGACGATGTACCCCTTATCCAGCAGGAATTCGGCAAGGTAACTGCCGTCTTGACCAGTGATGCCAGTGATGAGGGCAACTTTTTTCTGTGTGTTCATAGTCTTTTGGTTTTCCCAGTTGCTTTTACTTTGTGCGCAGTGTCTTTTCGTTACTCATGTAATCTTCATACGCAGCTGTCAGGCCCTCTTCCAGCCCCACTTTGGCTTGCCATCCAAGCGAATTGAGACGAGTACTATCCATCAGTTTGCGTGGTGTACCGTCTGGCTTGCTGGTATCGAATTTAACTAGACCCTGGTAACCAATGACTTGACCAATGGCTTCAGCAAGTTCGGCGATAGTTAGATCGTGACCAACACCAACATTGATATGGCTCAGCATTGGCTGAGTGTGAGCATCATATGTAGATTTATTAAGATTCATCATATATACGCATGCGGCAGCCATGTCATCGACATAGAGGAATTCTCGGCACGGGGTGCCAGTACCCCAGATTGTAACGCTAGGTGCATTGTTGACTTTGGCTTCATGAAAGCGGCGGATCAGTGCGGGAATGACATGTGAGTTTTCAGGATGGTAGTTGTCACCCGGTCCGTACAGGTTAGTGGGCATCACGCTGCGGTAGTCCACCCCATGGCTTTTTCCATACTGACGATTGTAGCTTTCGCAGAGTTTAATGCCGGCAATTTTAGCAATGGCGTAGGACTCGTTTGTGGGCTCAAGTGTGCCGGTAAGCAGCGCATCCTCGCCCATAGGTTGTTTTACGTTTTTGGGGTAGATACAACTAGATCCAAGAAATAGGAGTTTTTTTACACCATTGCGGAAGGCTGCATCGATGATATTGGCCTCTATCATCATGTTTTGGTAGATAAAATCGGCTGGATAGGTGTTATTCGCTTGGATACCGCCGACCTTTGCAGCGGCTAGATAGACCTGATCTGGCCTCTCGGATTCAAAAAAGGCGCGAACAGCAGCTTGGTTGGTGAGATCAAGCTCTGCATGGGTGCGCATGATGAGATTCGGTTGACCTTGCTGCTGCAAGGTGCGGACGATGGCCGATCCGACCATGCCACGATGGCCGGCTATGTAGATTTTTGTCTTCATTATTTTTCGCCACGGAATCCGCGGAAATACACGGGATTTTGATTTTATGGGGCGGTTTGTTGTTGAGTTTAGGTGGTTGTGGTGAATAATTTCCAGATAGTGCCGCTGAGTACGCTGAACCGTCGTTTCTAATACATCCAGAGCTTATCGCCTATAGTGTCCTGCAATCGACCAAAAGTGCTACAAAAGCATAAACTCACTTGGCGAAATCGTCATCTTCTTGGAGTCTCTTTACTTTTGCTGGCATGAGGAGCGCAAGAAGCAGTTTGTTGTCCGTCTGGAGCAGGTAAGGTATGAATCCAGCGTTCAGTTGGCAGTTTTTTTGTTCCAATGAGCTTCGATGGTGTCTGCAGATAGATCCGCACCACACTCCCATTCAATGAAGTACTCTCCATTATGAATTTTCTTAAATTCCTCTTTGTTCTTTAGTGGCTCAAATACCTCGGAATTTAGGTATGGGCTCACATCAAACTCGCCTGATTCTCCATTTTCTGAAACGATGTCGAGCAGAAAATTATCACGCGGAGTAACTTCAGCAAGTCTCATTGGTCAAGTCCTTTAATTGGGAATGGTTTACTTCCGGCAACAGCCAACTGCCAATCAGCCATCAGTTCTTCTTGATGTATCTCGATCCATGCCACGACAAGTTTATGTTTCTTTTTTGGCAACTCACCAGCTAACACACTTCCATCATTGATGGCATAAACCGCTACCTGCCCCTGATATTCAGCATGAATATGTGGTGCATGATGTTTGTCTGTATCATAAAAGAACATTCTTATGAGAATGCCGTAAAACATGCTGATTGTTGGCATTAGTTGTTCTCTCCTACAAAATTATCAACCATGAATCAATCCCAATATCTCTTCCGTTTTCTCCTGCATCAGCACCGCATTACCTCGTGACTCAACATTCAGACGCACTAACGGTTCCGTATTGGAACAACGCAGGTTAAACCGCCAATCATCAAACTCCATACTGACGCCATCGGTCTCGTCAATGATATGAGCCTTATCTTCATAGAATGATCTGACACGGGTAATTGCAGCTTCAGCGTTATCCAGTCGCCTATTGATCTCTCCTGACGATGGATAGACTTTAATCTGCTCCTTCCTTGGTTACTATGTCGATAGTATTCCAGGTCAGACGTGGGTCATGGATAATTTTACTTCCCTAATTCTTCTCTAGAAGTGTATCAGCCAGCAATCCAACAATGTAATAACCTTCGATGAACTCTCCTTTCTCATCGAATAGGAAACGCCCCCAAAAGTTTCAAAAACTGTTTTGGGAATAGCTCACGGGAGAGTGACAGAGACGAGTTCCGGAGCCTCCAGCCATAATTACAGGTAATAGTTCGCTATTTGACATTGCCTTCCTCTGAGTACGCTACTCCATGAACCTCCCTTTGGAGCTAGTCGATCTCCACCTTAAGTGCATCATATTCAGCCATCTTGTACCGGAGAAACCGCACTGTCAGTTCCGCCTTCTCCTCAATCCCGCTAGGAGTAAGCAGGTAAAGATAGGCGCTCTTGCGCTGGCTGTTTCGGAAGTTATTTGCCTTTACCGATCCCTTCTCGATCAAAGCCTGCAGGCAATAGTTGGCCTTGCCGAGATTGACGCCCAGGCGCTGTGCGGTTGATGCTGATTGATATCGGACTCCTCAGTCAGGATGCGCAGGATGTTGAGATGGGTTTCGGCGGACATTTTTTACTTGGATTTCTGTAACTATTCAGGCCATAGACTTTTCTATCCATCAAAATGATGGGCTTCGCGTAGCTCAGCCCATCCTACGGGTACATCCGACCCACAAATCGAGAAAGAACCTCTATTGGTAGGATGGGCAGAGCGAAGCGATGCCCATCGGATATTCCTAAGGCATCATGCCTGGAGTGTTCTGAACAGTTACTGGTAATTTCATCAGGGTGCTGAATAGTTACGGATTTCTTTAATTTTTTGCCGCAGAATCCACGGAAATACGTGGAAACAAACAGCTATTCTGATTTTAAGTTTTTATGAATTTGATGGTACTGAGTTATCGTAGAGTGTTTCTGGAGCGATATCGATCTCATTAGGCCATACTACGGTTCCATATTCTGCTTTTGCTTGTTGGAACATGGATTGGCTAGTGATTTTATCCCATGGCTTCATTAATAGCAGTGGCCTCATATCGAACTTTCGATGTTCGCCATTTTCAAATTCAAGGGCAAGTTGGTAGTTAGGCAGTGGTCGTACGGAGATTATATCAAGCAACATAATTTTCTCACTGTAATGGGGCTATTCTGTAGGGTTGATCGCCATTGACGGCTAGTTCCCAGTCTACAATCAATTCTTCTTTATGGATTTCGATCCAAGCCTGTACCAATTTAAGCTGTTTGGGCGGCAGTTTCCCATCTAGTACTGTGCCATCTTCAATAGAACAGCAGCTTCTTTACCTTGGTAACGCACATGAATATGCGGTAGATGATGCCTCTGGTTATCACGATAAAACATGAGGATCAAAATCCCATAAAACATACTGATTGTTGGCATATCTTTCCCCTTTTGCTTTCTACTCTAGCAATTTCTCATTATTCAGCTGATATTGTCTTGGTATCGTCTGCCAATATCAATAGTTAACCTTGCCGAGACTGACGCTCAGGCGCTATGCCAGCTGCCGCTGATTGTTGCTGGGCTCTTCAGATAGGATGCGCAGGATGTTTAGGCGGGTTTCGTCAGACATTGTTTTACTGGGTTGTTTTTATTTTTTTGCCACGGAATACTCGGAATTTGCGTGTGCCCACAGTACTATAAAAATCTGATTTTTCTAAAATTAACTCCAACCCCTGCAGATAGAGCTGTGTGAAGTTTGTGGCAAGAGCCGGTTACGCCATTGCTGGCGCCGTGGTGTTTTATAGTGGGGGTCAGGCTGCCCCCCCCTTCACGTACGCAAAGCCTTCCCTTTTGGCGTCAAACGGTATTTCTGTAGGCGGCTTCCGGGTTTCTCGGGTATGGTCATCTCGATCAGCTCAAGCGCCAGCAATCGCTTGATTTGCTTGTGAAGCTCACCCGAGACGGTTTTGTGTCCCAGATTTGATGCGAGACTGGCCTTCCCTGCTTCGCCATGCTGGAGGATCAACATCACTTTAGCCGCTAGCCGCGACTCAGGCTGTGTGTGGTCTGTTGCATCTTGAATGGTCAGAGACTGGGATAGCGGCACGGTAAACCGCAACCGTGTACCGATTTCGACAATTTCTGGGGCTGGTAGTCCCTGCTCCTCGGCATCCCGGAATATGCGCCGTACGCCGCTGCCCCATTGCTCGATCAGCTTCAGTTCACGAAAGGTCCGGGCAATGATTTAAGGCTAAGGGGTTAAAGGCTTAAAGGGTTAAGGGTTAAGGGTTAAAGGTTTTACGAGCCTTGATAAAGGCAGAGAGCATTTTGCTGATCTGTCTGCACTCTTCAACCCATTGTTGACCCGTTCTTTTTTCGATATAGCCAATATCTACTCCAATGTAGATTTGAGTTCTCAGCTCACCTGCGCTGCCCTTGGCGTAGGAGAGGAAGTTGATGAACTCTTTGTTCGATTCTCGTTCGTACCCTTCAGCTATGTTAGAGGGAATAGAGAGTCCCGAGCGCGTAATTTGGTCTTTGAACCCCCAGTCCTTCAGCACCGCGAGTGTGTTATAGATATCTGCTGATAGCCTGGAGCTTCGCTCCATACGTCCAGATCTTCAAATCGCTCGCTCACCCTGTTTTACCTTTTCCCTTTGACCCTTCGCCTTCAGTGATAATGGGGCCGCAAGCCGCTCAGAAAAACCTCCACCACCAGCAGTGTCTTGCCCTCGACGGTGATCATCTCGACATCCGGCACCAGGCGTGGGCTGATCGAATCGGCAATCAAACTGCATAGCCGCTCTTCTTCGTCCAGAGGTTGCTCGATTCCCAGCGGTTGCCGCGTAGAATCTTCTATCCCGACAACCACCATGCCGCCTGCGGTATTGGCGAAGGCCACGAGGGTTTTAAGCAGGTTCTTCGGTGACGATAAGTCCTGTTTGAACTCGAGTGTTTTTCCTTCCTGACATTCAAGAAGTGCCGTGATATTCATTTCAGTTGGCGGCTTCCAGTGAACACATTAATTTGACCAGCATTGGATCAATCCTAATATCTCTTCCGTTTTCTCCTGCATCAGCGCCTCATGGCCTCGTGACTCAACATTCAGACGCATTAACGGGTCCGTATTGGAACAGCGCAGGTTAAACCGCCAATCATCAAATTCCATGCTGATGCCATCGGTCTCATCAATGATATGAGCCTTATCCTCATAGAGAATGATCTAACACGGGTAATTGCTGCTTCAGCGTTATCCAATCGGCTATTGATCTCTCCTGATGATGGGTAGACTTTAATCTGCTCCTTCCTTGGTTACAATGTCGATAGTATTCCAGGTCAGACGTGGGTCCTGGATGATTTTACTTCCAGGATTCTTCTCTAGAAGTGTCTCAGCCGGCGATCCAACAATGTAATAACCTTCGCTGAACTCTCCTTTCTCATCGAATAGGAAACTCCACTAAAAGTTTCAAAAACTGTTTTGGGAATAGCTCACGGGAGAGTGGCCAGAGACAAGTTCCAGAGTCCCGGCCATAATTACAAGTAATATTTCGCTATTCGACATTGCCTTCCTCTGAGCATGCTACTCCATGGACTTCCCGGTGAAGTCGGTCTATCTCCACCTTGAGCTCATCATACTCAGCCATCTTATGGTGGAGAAATCGCACTGTCAGTTCTGCCTTCTATTCAATCCCGCACGGAGTAAGCAGGTAGAGATAGGCGCTCTTATTGTTGGCTATTCCGGAAGTTATTGGCCTTGACCAAGCCTCTCACCACCAAGGCCTGCAGGCAATAGTTGGCCTTACCGAAACTGACGTCCAGGCGCTATGCCAGCTGCCGCTGACTTATGCCGGGCTTTTAAGTCAAGGTGCACAGGATGTTGAGGTGGGTTTCATCGGGCATTGTTCTACGTGATTGAGGCCTGATTTTTTGGAGTGTCATGTGCATTTTCCTCGACAATTTTTATCTTCAATAATTCCTTGATGGCACATGCTGCCAGCCAAATCACTAAAGTACAAGAAAGGCTTAGTTCAGCACTTGGACCTAATTCATTTCTCTCTGGTCATTCAACCCCGCGCATGCAGATCGGCCATAATTCGGCCAGCATCTTCAGAAAGTGTGGCGACATGCTCATGTCCCTTGTTCAGTGCATCAGCCAACTTGTCGGGGTCTTCCATATATTCATGAATCATCTGATTGCGCAAATCATGCAGAGCCATCCATGTATCTGTTGAGCTGATTAAACCGAGTTTTTCTGCCCGGTTCAGGTTGTCTATTGCGGGTCCGGTAGTTTCACCTACCGCATTAAGGTAGTGCGGCAATAATTTATCACCAACGGTATCCTGCAACCGGCCAAAACGGCTTACGAATGCATCTACACGTTCGGCAAGTTCTACATCCTCTTCCAGTTGCCCCACCTCTTTGCGAGTGAATGGGATTGTAAAAAGGCGCTGATCGGTTAACTGTAGGTGGCGTATCTCCTTTCGCACTACCCGTCCTAAGAAGTGTAATCGCAGCAATTTAGCTCGTGGAATATTTATAGAGCAATGCCCTCTTTCTGTGCCACATCGTGGATTTGAAAGCGCTCTATATTGGGCGCCATCAAAACAACATCGACCTTCTGGCCACCCTGTATACGGCTAATTCGGCCCGATATCTTAGCGCTCAGCCAGGCGGGTTCATCCACAGGACGTGAAACTTCCACGAGCAAATCGATATCGCCTCCACGGGCATTATCGTCTATTCGGGATCCGAACAGGCTTACCTTCGCGTCGTCTCCTGCCAGCTCTTTAACCACCCGGCGGATAATTTCGATTTGACGTACTTTCAGCCTCATTTTTTTGCACTCTTGCGCTGGCTGTTACAGAAGTTAATGGCCTTGACCAGGCCCCTCTCCATCACGGCCGGTAGCGATAACTGCCCTTGTCGAGGCTAATGCCCTGGGGCTGTGCCCGTTGACGCTGATTGATACCGGGCTCTTCACTCAGGATGCGCAGAATTTTGAGATGGGTTTCGTCGGACGCTGTTTTACGTTTTACGTTATTGTTGCTGATTTTTGCCTGGTCCCGGATCCTCCGGCCATGATTACAGGTAATAACTCTCTCTCTTCCATTGCATCTTTTCCCTATGAACCATTCCGGATCCTGATCTGGTGATCCAGAGGGTCAATAACATGGAATGAGAGACTAATCTCTGTTGTTTCTCGATCCACCTGAGATCTGCCATCATAACTTTGCATCCTTCTTTCCAACACCGCCGTTCACCTCTTGCTTGAGCAATTCGATTTCACTTCTCAGTTGTTCGTATTCATGCATCTTGCTCCGTAAGAAAGTAACTGTCAGAGTGGCCTTCTCCTCTACCCCCTTGGGAGTTAGTAGATAGCCGTATGCCATTTTATTTTTACTGCGACGAAAATTATTAGCTTTGACCCACCCTTTTTCTACCAACTTTTTCAGGCAATAGTTGAGCTTCCCAAGGCTCATTCCTATCTCTTTCGCGTGCTGCCTCTGGGAGTAGCCTGGATTTTTCACCAGCTTCGCAGTAGATTTAGGTCGTCGCTTTTCACTAAGATTGGATATTTGGGGTTATTAATCCGGCATATTCACGTATGAAAGAGCATCGTGAACAAATCTTTGGAATTGTGCTGTCGCCGTAACACGCTACACCACGCAGTCAATATCAACCAGCTACACACTGTCTGTTGTATTTTATCTGCGGGTATTACCATCGCCGAACGTATTAAAGAATAACTGATGTGCTACGCCAGAGATTCAATAGAACGGATGCTACGATAGTAACTGCTTTACCTGTTCTGAGCTTTATGTCCGGCAAAGCTACCGCCCTATCGTGCTGTTTATCCGGCACAATATAGAGAAGTGATTTTATGTCTATGGCAGTAACGCAAACGGTGTTCTGCTCACATAATGAACTTCAACAAAAACAACACTATAATAGGGTAACTGATAACGATTCAGGCTTTTTTCACTGACGCGGCAGGGAGGGTCACCCGACGCTCTCCTCCGAGCATGCTGAGCAGCAAAATCACTCGCTCTTCCGAACGCTTTGCCTGGAACATTGCGGCACATCCAGCAAAGGGACCATCCTCAATATAAACTTGTTGGCCAGGCGTAAAGTCATCGAGCACTTGAGGCAGCACACCCTTTTCGTCAACCTGCTCTATCAGCGTGCACATAACAGGCTGAGGCACAGCATTTATCCTGCTACCGAAGCGAACCAGATTTGAAACACCCCGGGTAGACCTGATTGGTGCAATATTGGTTTGTCCAATCCAATCTTACGAAGAGATAGCCAGGAAAAAGCGCCTCTACCGACAAGTAGCGGCGGCGTCTGCGCGTGCGCCTACTACTGTCAATTTGGAAAGAGCACTGGTAACCCTGGTAACCAAGATTTTCGTAAGCCACCTGCTCTTGGCTGGGTTTAGTCTGCACTGCATACCACTGATCCATTCTCTTCAACCCCGTCCTTCTTCTCGCTTGAACTCACCTACCCCGAACTCTTGCGTTCAATAGTTGAACAACAATCTACATCAGTTAAGGGAGCCTTGTAAAGAGCTCCGTTCAGCTATCGCGGGGCTTACTACTCAACCCCTCAAACTACCTTGTAGCACTCGGGGTACCAAGCAATAAACCGCCCCACTCCATCTGTCACTTTGGCTTGAGGTCTATAGTGCCTGCGCATAAATTGAAAATCACTGTATTTTCAGATATTTGATTTATGCGGAGACCACTTCAATTTTGAAGTTCTCTGGCGATATTAGGATTTCAAATGTACGTTTTCTGCGCATATTCACTGTTTTTCAATCAGATTTTACAAGTTAATTTCGTTGAAGCTTTCAGGTGACATCTGTAACTGATTGTATTTACAGCTCTTTATAAATTTTACTCCGCTGACTTAAATTTATGCGCAGGTTCTACAGACCTCCCTAAACCTACTGCCAAAAAAGGCTGCATGCAATTGATTCAATAGGATTAATATATTTCATTGAACACTTGTTCCGCAGGCATGAAAAGATAATAGATTGATTTTGCAGTATATTATTTTCAACACTGCACCAGAAGCCCCTCAGTCCGTCCAAAAAAAATAGGTTATTTTTGGGCAGTTTGGGGAAGTCTGTACTCGCATACGATAGCTGTTCTCGCTGCCTCGGACCTTCTTGCTCCCCAATGGGCGGGGGGTCTCGGTAAGTGCAGTCACCCGTTCAAGGAGTCGTGGAATCATAGTCTTGCCAAGCTTTCTCAGTTCCTTTTCGGCCGACCGCTTCCATTCGACCCTATATGAGACCATCTTTTTGCAGCTTTACGATTAACTCCTTGTGGGATAAGGTCGGCTCTTCTCGTCTCTCAGCAACTGCCGCCAACTCCTCTACATCCTCAACAAGCTCTTCAAATTTTGAGATTGGCAAGACAATCGATCTCTTCTGGCCCGTCCCATCTGTAATCTATTGTGGATGAAGGTCATTCAAATTGATCATTGTCGGTAGCGCCTTACCTATTTACGCTTTACGCAATTGCCGCTAATTTGAGGGGTGTGCCAAGTGCGTTTTACTTTCAGTTGCTACCTCTCTCGAACGTTCTCCAAGCTTTTTCTTAAAAACACCCAAAATTCCTATAAGGCGGTGGGCGGATGCTATTGCCAGTTGTAACTTTTCATACCGCTCCTGTGGTGTTTCCGGGTAGTCGTGTGTAAATTCGTTTCTGATGCGGCGCAGGTCCGACCATTCATCCGCTGATGGCAGCCAGAGCAATTGTTCCAATCGATTGAGGCGATCTATGGCCGGCATGGCTGCGATAGCCTCACCAAGGGCGATCAAAATCGCAGGAATGAGACGAGCCCCATATCATCCTGCAGGCGTGTATAGCGGTAGGCAAACTGATCCAGAAGGCGGCGGTCTTCTTTACCCAAGCATAAAAGGTCCTGTGCGGCGACGTTTCGTTGCGCGAGATCGGACAAGGCATCTTGTAACGCCTCTTCATGGGCGTCACATGTAGCAACGGCCTGTTCTAATGCCAGATTTTCAGGGGTTGTGTTCATAGGCGAATACCTGTCTCGTGTGCTACCCGGATGATTGGACGCGAATCATCATCCGCTTCGATAATTACGTCGATCTTGCGCTCACCCATGGCCCGTTCAAGCTTGCTAAGAAATTGTATTTTCCGCATAAGGCCCACACTTTTGCTGGCTATCTCAGGACGAATCAGAAGGTCAATATCGCCGCCACGCCGACTGTCATCCACTCGGGATCCGAACAACCAGACCTGGGAGTTGTCCCCATACACTTCGTGGGTCGCTTGTCTGATTGCTGCTATTTGTCTCTTGGTTAGGCGCATATTTGTTTACGTTTTACATTCATGAATTATCTGATTGTGCACATCACGAAGAGCCATCCAGTGTATCTGTGGTGCCGATTAAACCGGCCACGCCGGTGACCCATACTTTCATTCAACTCGTCCCTAACCCGGCATAGCCGGAAGCAATTATATGGCTAGGCGCGCTATGCCCTAAAGGATTACCTTCGGTCACGAACCGAGGATATTTCACGATATCGGCGGTGCGCACGGCGCACCCTACCTACCAATATCGTACTGTTTTTAATATCGATAGAGTTTGTCGTATGTTCCGATGTTGACCAGCAAGAGTTCTCTTTCCTGAATGATAAATTCCAAGGTGATTCGATAGCTGATATTGATCGAAACCGAATGCAGACCTTCCAGCTTTCCCTTTAGAGCATGCAGGCGAAGTGATGGATGATAGGGGTCCAACTCCAGAAGTTTCAATGTCTTATGGTATTGATTCAGTATATCTGCGTGCCTTTTTAGAAACCGTCTCTCCCGCTGGGCGTAACTCTCAGTAAAGATGAGACTGTAGGTCATGCTTTGACAATTTGCTCGATATGCTCGCCAGCACTCTCTTTGACATACTTCTCGTCGGCATAATCCTGTTGTACCTCTAGAAGAGCCGCCTCAAGTTCCATCTCACGCAGGTAGTTGTAGTGTTCCATTTTCATCACAACAAAGCGTTCCTTGCCACGAACAGAGATCATCACCTCCGGATCTTCAGTCAAAGAGATTTCCAGAATGGACACACCTTTTGTTTTGAGGTCATTGGCAGTAATAGTATTCATAATAATACTCTGATTAGACACCTTAGAGTGCTATTGATAGTATCATTATGATGCTATTGATGACCGCTTGCAAGGTGTAGCCTCCTGTTTATGATGGTATTGGTAAGATCTTACATGGTGGAGCAGGACCCCACGGCGAAACCGTCATGCATAATTAATTCAATAATTACAGCATGATACAATTAACTGCGAACAAAAGCAGATTTTTCAGATATAAATTATCCTGAGAATTTATGTTTGAGATAAACCGTTTTGAACCTTCATAAGATGTAACTATTCAGCTATACCTAATTTTGGGGCTGTTTTCACCAGGGTCGAGCGATTGCGTCAATATGGGTGGAAAATGCAACCTTTTTACGGCGCAATGCTTCCGCTCCCAGCTCACGCTCCTTACCCACATCCATGTGGGCAATCGACTCCGACCCCAAACCCAGCTGAATAGTTACCATAAGATTACCTTACAGCCAGTACAATCTAGTGAGTAGAAGGACTTTATATTCTTAATGGGAGCTCATCATTATCTTGGGGCGTTACCCAATATTGGTCATACCCTGTGGTATATCGCAAAGTTCAGGGTGAGTGGTTGGCATTACTCAGCTTTTCTGCTGCGGCATGGAAGTGTGCTGCATGCGATCAGTGGATTGGCTGGCACTTTCGCCTTCAATACAACCGTTTACATTTGATTGCCAACAACCGTCGTTTTCTGATTCTTCCCGAGCACCACTACCCTAACCTGGCCTCTCGCATTCTTTCCTTATGCGAGCGCCGAATTTCTCAGGACTGGCAGCAACATTTCGGCTACCCCTTGTTATTGCTGGAACCTTCGTCGATCCGCTGTACTTCCACGGGACCATTTATCGTGCGGCCAACTGGGTACATGTAGGTAATACCTGCGGGTTTCGTCACACTCGCAAGGGTTACAGCCCTACCGCTCAACAACACAAGCAAATCTTTGTGCGGCGGGCTCAATGATGATTAGGGGCGGGATGCGGCGAATATCTTCAGGTTTGCTCCGTTGATGACACTATCGCCATGGAGCATCCAAAATCATGTTAACTGCCGATCAAATGCGCACCTCGCCCGCGTTTTTCTTTGATATTCCCGATCCCCCCTTGACGCAAACAAGGGCAACGCCATTCTTTGGCCTGCATTCTGTCTATTGCGGCCGGTGCGGTGCTGTGTGGAATGGAAGGCTATAAAGCGATCAGCGGCTGGGCAGGCGACTTGGGACAAAAAGCGCGGCAACAATTTGGCTGTCGCAGACGAAAGGGACGTTATGTCGCGCCCAGTCGCACCACATTTAGAGAAACTCTGACTCGCATCGACCCGGCTGAACTCGACCTTGCGCTACGAGGCTGGAACGTGCAGTTTGCCGAAGATGATGAGGGGCTGGCAATTGATGGCAAGACCCTGTGTAACGCGATCGATGAGGATGATCGCCAAACTCATGTCCATGGTGTTGTAGGCCATCAGACAGGTCGTTGCCACACTAAAAAAGTCGGCGCACCGCCGGTAGAAGGGAGTGATGAACTCAAACAGACCAACGAAATCGGTATGTTCATACCGGTCATGGGTACGCTGGATATTGATGGCAAAACAATCACCGGCGATGCACTTTTAACACAGCGCAACGCATCTTTAGATATTAGTGACAACAACTCCCAAAAAAAACAGTCAGTTAGCCTGTTCACGCCACCGATTATGGCACTACGGAGGTAATTTCAAAACTCCGAAAACGAGAGAGTTTCTTGGCTTTTTGAAGCCAAAAAGAAGGCGTGTCTGGCCCCC
>MOXH01000049.1_pt1 | contig 21143 bp, 23 predicted proteins | sample 1471181 | NCBI WGS metagenome assembly MOXH01 (sample SAMN05806436, study PRJNA327811) | mollusc metagenome | isolation source: Phylotype A (SB4) bacterial symbionts from gill | host: Thyasira cf. gouldii | place: Canada: Bonne Bay, Newfoundland | collected 2010-05-07
TTATTCAACGAAAATGAGCGGAAAAAAGGGCCAAAATGGGCTTTCCGCAGTAGGTGTCCTATTCTCGGACAGGCTCCCAGAGGTTTCCAGGATGCTGGATATAGATAATTTCAGCTGCAAAAGATGTGACCACAAAATCGAGCCGTGGGCAGTAAGGTGCCCCCGATTTATCTGCCCAGGCTGTGGTAAAGAGTACCAATCGAACTATAAAGCCCTAATGAAGAGGAGCCTCTATATCTTTGTCGCCACCTGGCTAGTAACAGGGTTTCTCATACTGATGTTTACCTCATCCTGGCAAGTGGCACTCGCTTTATCTATTGAATTGGGATGGGTAGGGGGTATTCTTGTCGCTGTTTCTATTTTCCGCTTATCCCTGCGCATTGATGAGAATGAATGTTAAATGCCCGGTTGGCAATGGATTAATAACTATTAAAATTGAATATAAACAATCTGCTACAATCACTTTTGAACTTTTAGAAGAAGATGCAACCTAACTCTCATGGACTGAAAATACCCAGTCTGTTCAATAGTTCAAAAACAGCCATGGTTCAATTGATCATACGCAGATGACTAACGGCATCAGAAAAACGATACACTACCTGCTGGCAATAATGCTGGCCGTGTTGCCGTTCACCTCTGTTTACAGTGACTCCTGTCATCCCAAAGCGGATATGGAGATGGCCATGCATGGCCAAGCCGGGATGATGGACTGCCAGCATGCAGACAGCTTAGAGCATGCAGGGCCGACGGCAAACGATGACAGCTGCTGTAGCGATCAGTGTGATGTCTCATTCGGTGTTCAACTGAACATGCGTGGTGAATGGCGCTGCACATTTTCCTCCTCATCCATATTCACCACCTATACCCCACCAGCGATCCCAGATCCATTCATCTTCTCTTTTCTTCGACCTCCTTTAACTATCTCCTGAATCAATTCACGCCCATACCACCTTAGTGAAGGGTTTGTGTAGGCCACCCATGCCTTTTTTTGGAGATAGCGTTGTGAAATACCGATTTACTGTTTCTGGGCTGTTGCCCCTTTTTATCCTGGCGGCTTGTTCATCAGAGATGCCAAGCGCCAAGCCGACAGCGCAGATGAAATCCTCTGCGGTTGCGATTGAAAAAGAACCGCCTGTACGCTGGTACCAGTTTCAGCATGTGCGCCAAGGTGCAAAGTTATATCAGCAAAACTGTGTCGTTTGCCATGGCGAGCTGGGGGAGGGCGCTGCCAACTGGCGGCAAGCGGGGGGCTGATGGAAAATACCCGGCACCACCTCTCAATGGTAGCGGACATGCGTGGCATCACCCACTCAAGATGTTGGCGTATGTCATCAAGAATGGCAGCCCGGTGGCCAAGGTAATATGCAGGCGTGGAAAGGAAAACTGAGTGATGAAGAGATTCTATCAGTGATTGCCTGGTTTCAATCCAAGTGGCCTAAAGATATCTATAACACCTGGGCAAAACGTGAGATGGAAAAAAGAGGCCGAACGGGGTAGGGGACGTGAGGGTTAAATATAGCGAGAGAGTCTGTAGCCTGGCGACCTTCATTATCCATTAGATACCCTGTTTACGGGAGTAGCATCATGAGCCATGACCATTTAAGTCAAAAGCATGGAGTCTGGGATACCTGCCACCGTATCAGTATCCCATCCATCAACCACGAAGCCGATGGGATGCAGATCGAACGCCACCTGAAATCACTAACGGGTGTGAAAAAAGTAACTGTCTCGGTAAGTACCCGTCAAATCCACATCGCCTATGACCAGACGCATACCGACTTCGATCAGATCCAGGAAAAACTTGAGGAGATTGGCTTTCCTTCCTCGGACGACTGGTGGTCACGAAAAAAGGCAGCCTGGTTTCAATACCTGGATACTAATGCCAGAACCAATGCCAAAACGCCGCCAGCCCCCTGTTGCGGCGATCCCAAGGGCCTCAGTAGAGGCCGAAAATAATCACATGAGAGCAATTACCATGAAAAAGAGATCACCAACACCAACAGAGAAAACAGGCCTCAATGGCAACCTTAAATGGGCAGTAGGCGTTGTTGCAGCCACCCTTTTTACAGTGGGTGGCCTATTGGCAACACAACAGAACTCCAATGCTGCTGACATTGTCGTTTACAAAAACCCAAGCTGTGGCTGCTGCAAGGCGTGGATAAAACACTTGCAAGAGAACGACTATACAGTAGAGGTGAAAAACAGGAACGATGTCAGCACCATCAAAAAAGAGTTGGGAGTACCATCGAATCTTCAATCCTGTCATACCGCCAAGGTAGATGGATACGTTGTTGAAGGCCATGTTCCAGCTGACCTTATCGCAAAACTGCAGAGGGAAAAACCCCAGATCAAAGGATTGGCTGTTCCAGGAATGCCGATGGGTTCACCTGGGATGGAAGGCCCGCATAAAGATGCCTATAACGTTATTTCATTTGATGCAGATGGAAAAACGAAGGTCTATGCCAGCCGCTGATAGTTGCTGTTTTTGCGCACCCGTCAGCAAAAAGTTGATGGATGACTCCACCTGGAAAAAATCATACGAACATGATGCCAAACCGGTAGCCGTATTGGAGTCACCCCCAATGGATATGGATAGCACTTACCGCCATTGGGTTATCGAACTTTAGCTGTAGCATGACAGCCAACGCAGTTCTGAGTGATTCGACCCAAAGCTTTGTAAGCGGCAAGAGCATCCCCCTCACTGGCTATTCGAGAAAAACGGCTCGCTGCCATGTGCATATTGCTACCAAATTGCCGTGACTGCTTGGGGTAGTAGCTGGTGATGTGACTGGCACCATGCTTATCCAGTGAACTCATGCCTAGCTCTGCTTCGGCCAGATCAGCCGCCTTGTCGAACTCTTCTCGCGCCAGCATACCTAGAAGTTGGTCTATAACTACCAAGTGCTGGCGCATGTTACCAAGCATATGTACCTGCATCTGGGCAGGAAGGTTGAGCCGTACTCGCTGATCAGGTTCACCCTGTGCAGATGTAGCCATAACCAGAACGGCAGCCGAGATAATAAGATATTGCATTAATTTATTCATAATCACTCTATGCTTCAAAATTAGATATGTGATGCATAAGATAATAACGAACACAATAAGCGCATATGATTCAAATCATATTATTTTTATTAGCTGAGGCTCTCTTTGAATCAAATTATCATCCTCTAACTGCTTTAAAGCCCGATAGAACGCCTCATGAGAAAGCCCTAAACGATAGGCAACATCCTTCAGGCTCATATGCAATTGGACCTGATCCTGTTCATCACTCATTAGACGGAGATAGCTGAAAGCCCGCTCCTTGGCTGAACGGATATTACGAATCTCGTGTAGCGTGCGCAGATCACGGATTTGTTGTGCCAGAATTTCCATCACCTGCATAGAGGCTTGAGGTGAGGAGGAGAGGTACTCAATCAAATCTTGTTTTCTGACCGAAAAACCGCTGCTAGAACGATCGGCAATAGCTGTGCAGTGATATGCATTGGAAAATAGAGAGGGTTCAGCAACCATCTCTCCAGCTAGTGCTACCTGCAGTACGGTGGGACTCCCGTCTACCGAATTGCGGTTAAGTTGAATTCGCCCCTCATCTATAACATGAAGTCGTGTCACTATCTCTCCCTGCCGAAACAGAGCCTCACCTTTCTTTAGAGAAAAAGTGCGGAAGGCAAAGTACCTGCCAAATAAGAGTTTTTGCGTAGAATCAGAGCTAATAATCAAAACTTCCCCATACTTTGTAGCTGAATTATTAAAAAGAAAATCTTCTCTCGCTGTACCGGTGCATTCGAACCATTCGATCTCTTCCTCAAGAGTCTCTGAACTCACCACTGAGCTGAGGAGCTAGGAGACCTTGCCAGAGAATAGGTGTAATAATCTACTGTATAAACATGATCTAACATCTTAAATACAGTAGGCTTTTTACCACGGTGTTAGCGAACGTTGTCGATCAGCCAGATTATGTCGGCACAGTAGGGTATAAGTCCCAACAGGTCGAGAGCCCTTATAGCTACACATCTAATTGTAGACATCATTTTAACATAATATGTATTATGCGCAATACGATAATGACATATACCAAGCAGGATTTTAAATCGACTACAGCTCAGCCAGCTGGAGTTCGATTTACATTGACAGAGTGATTCATCTCATCGCCAAGGGCTTTGGCCACGAGACTCATACTCCTGAGTATGACGCTGACCTTGTGTACTATGCCTTCTCTCTTTGTTGAACTTTTCCATTCTATCGGTGTGACTTTTACCAGAGCTTCCTAATAAGATGGTAGTTCAAAAGGTGTTGTTTGATTATTCAGGAGGCGTGATTATGAATTTAAGATCTATCGATGTAGCGGTCTCTTGCCGCCTTGGCTCTGCTGAAGATCTCTAGTAGTTGATCGCTGTCACCGTCACGTATCAGCTCTGCCAGTTCTGACATTTCGGAGATATAGCGATCCATCATATCCCCCAGTGCCTTGCGGTTTGCCAGGCAGATATCCCGCCACATCACCGGATTGCTAGAGGCGATGCGGGTAAAGTCGCGAAAGCCCCCTGCTGCATAGCGGAATATCTCATCATTTTCTTTCATTTTGGCCAATGAATCGACCAGACTGAACGCCAGCATGTGCGGCAAATGTGAGGTCGCAGCCAGAACCTCGTCGTGATGCTCGACAGACATTGTGGTGACATTAGCACCACAGATGCGCCACATCGCCTCAACTGTCGCAAGAGACTCGCTTGAGGTGGATTCAGTGGGTGTAAGAATCACCCGTCTGTCCTGATAGAGTTCAGGAAAAGAGGCCTCTACACCACTATTTTCGGTGCCGGCAATCGGATGTCCGGGGACAAAGCCAGCAGGCAGTTCACCAAATGCGGCCCTGCAGTCTTCTATTACGCTCGCCTTTGCACTGCCACCGTCGGTGATGATGGTACCAGGCTGAAGCTTACCTACCATAGATTTGAAGGTGGCTCCCATGGCGCCCAGGGGTACGGCAAGGAATACGACATCTGCATCTTTTACCGCCTCGCCAATATCGTGGGTATAGCTGTCGATAACGCCCAGGGCAACCGCTTTTTCAAGGTTCTCTTTTCCCCTACCACAGCCGACTACCTCTCCCACCTCTCCCGCTTTACGCAGGGCACGAGCGAGCGAGCCGCCGATAAGCCCAACACCAATAACTGCAAGGCGACCTACTATCACTTATCCATCACCTCTTTCAGTGCCCCAAGGAAGCGGCTGTTCTCAGCTTCTGTGCCTATGGTGATTCGTAGATGCTGTGGCATACCGTAGTTTGCCAATGGTCGCCCAATACATCCCCGTTTTAACAGTGCCAGTCAACAACCTCTACCGGACCTCCGACATCGACAGTAATAAAATTGCCCACGGAGGGAATATAGCTGATCTCCATTTCATCCAGCACGGCAGATAGCTGCGCCATCCCTTTGTGGTTCATCTCCATTGACCGCTGTACAAACTGCTGGTCATCAAGTGCGGCAATCGCTGCCGCCATCGCCATACTGTTGACGTTGAACGGCTGGCGAACCCGGTTGAGCAGGTCAGCAATATCAGGATGTGAAAGCGCATAACCTACTCTTAGTGAAGCCAATCCATAGACTTTCGAGAAGGTGCGGGTAACGATCAGATTGGCGTATTTCTCCAGCCATAGGCTGGTATCTGGATAGCCACTCTCATCAACATATTCGATGTAGGCCTCATCAATTACAACGATCACCTCTTTGGGAAGTGCGGCTATAAAGTTCTCCAACTCTTCGCCATCGACCCAGGTACCTGTTGGATTGTTGGGGTTTGCTATCCAAACGACCCGGGTTGTCTCCCCTACCCCATTAATCATCGCTTCCAAATCGTGCCCGTAATCTTTTGCTGGTACCATTTTGAGGGTGGCGCCTACCGCTTGACTGCTGATCGGGTAGACTGCAAAGGCGTATTGGGAGAACAGTGATTCACAGCCGGGGGCAAGGAAAACCCGGGCGATCATGTCCAGTACATCATTTGATCCATTGCCGAGGGTGATGCAGGCAGGATCAATATTGTGCTTCTCAGCCAGCTTGTTGCGCAGTGCAAAACCACCACCGTCAGGATAGCGGGCCACTTCCGTCAGTGCTGCCTGAATTGCCGCTTTGGCCTTTTCGCTACACCCTAGTGGGTTCTCATTGGATGCCAGCTTGATGGAGTCGGTTATTCCCAGCTCTCGCTCAAGCTCAGAGACTGGCTTACCAGGCACATAGGGTTTTAGATTGGCAATGCCAGAGGTTGCAAGCGCGATGAATCGGTTGTCGAATTCAGCCATTTCTCTCTTATTTCAACGATACATAATATTTAAAGTACAGCATGAGGATATGATCCTAACACCTTGAGCATTCTTGATTTATTATGGAACTCATTTAATGCGGATGCAATATTTTCATCGTTCTGGTGACCGTCTATATCAATAAAGAATACATAGTCCCAGTTACCCTGACGTGAAGGCCTGGATTCAATCCGTGACATACTGATGCTATGTTTTGCCAGTGGTTCAAGCAACTCATTGAGGCCGCCGGCTACATTTCGGGTAGCACATAGCAGAGTGGTCTTGTCTTGACCGCTGGGGAGGGGCTTCTGCTGCCCCACCACCAGGAAACGGGTAGTGTTATTCGGCTCATCTTCAATATTACGAGCCAGCCCCTTCAGCTGGTATATCTCAGCCGCCATCTCACCGGCAATAGCAGCGGTATGAGGTTCACTCTGTACCAGCCTGGCGGCTTCGGCATTACTGCCTACGGTGACCTGTTCGGCGTGTGGTAGGTTTCTGTCCAGCCAGAGTCGGCACTGTGCCAGTGACTGCTGATGGGAGAATACCTTGGTTACCGCACTCAGTTCAGACTCCTGACTGAGAAGGTGGTGATGAATGCGCAACATCACTTCACCACAGATACTCAAGGATGAGGTGATGAAGGTATCGAGGGTGTGATTAATTACCCCCTCTGTAGAGTTCTCTACCGGGACCACGCCGTAGTGTGCAGCACCAGACTCCACGTCACGGAATATATCCGGTATGGAACTCATCGGGATGGTGTTTACCGAGTGACCAAAGTGTTTTAAGGCAGCGGCCTGGGTGAAGGTTCCCGCCGGGCCAAGAAACGCGACTTTCATCGGCTGTTCCAAGGCCAGGCAGGCAGACATTACCTCGCGAAACAGGCGAGCCATCTCTTCATCACCCATGGGGCCGGTGTTTCGCTCTTTGATACGCTTGAGGATTGCCGACTCTCGTTCGGGTCTATAGAAAAAAGCATCCTTATCCTCTTTCAGCTTGATCTTCGCCACCGCCTGAGCCGCTGCGGCGCGCTGATTGATCAGGTCCTGGATCTGTAGATCCAGCTGATCAATCTGTTGACGAATTATATCAAGTTTACCCTGGTCACTCATATCGTTACTCTCAGCCCTTCTTATTGCAGCCAAGACAGCGGACAGAGAGTACACCCTCAACATCAGTGATTATTTTCAGGGTCTCTTCGCTGGGCTCGCTGTCGACATCGAACAGGGTGACAGCAATATCACCTTTCGATTTATTGAGCATATCGATAATATTCAATCCGCCTTGAGCCAGATCAGTGGAGATCTGTCCTACCATATTGGGTACATTAGAGTTGATTACTAATATACGGTAGCCGCCATTTCGTGGAAGATTGATCTCTGGAAAGTTGACCGAATTTTTGATGTTGCCATTCTCTAGAAATTCACTTACCTGGTCGGCAACCATGATTGCGCAGTTCTCTTCAGCCTCTTTCGTTGAAGCTCCGAGGTGAGGCAGCGTTAAGCACCTGGGATGATCTTTTAGCAGGTTGCTTGGGAAATCGCACATATATGCGTAGATTTTTCCCTCATTAAGCGCGTCTACTACTGCATCGTCATCAATGATTCCAGAACGGGCAAAGTTGAGCAGCACCACGTTATCCTTCATCAGCTTAATGCGATCGGCATTGATCATCTGTTTGGTGGCGTCAATCAATGGCACATGAAAAGTCATGAAGTCACTTCTCGATACCAGGTCATCAACACTCAATGCCTGCTCAACGCCTGATTCCAGCTGCCAGGCGCTCTGTACGGTGATGGTGGGATCGTAGCCGATTACATTCATTCCCAGTGCGCGTGCGGCATTAGCCACCCGTACACCAATAGCACCGAGACCAACAACACCAAGAGTACGACCGGGCAGTTCAAAGCCGACAAAATCTTTTTTGCCTTTTTCAACGCTCTTACTGATGGCTGAGTCTTCGCCTCCAGGCCTTTTGCAAATGACCACGCCTGGGTGATATTTCTCGCAGCGATCAGCATGCCGGCAAGTACCAGCTCTTTTACCGCATTAGAGTTAGCTCCCGGCGCATTAAATACGGGGATGCCCATTCCGGTTATCTTTTCAACCGGAATGTTATTAACCCCGGCACCGGCACGTCCAATCGCCTTCAATCCTTTGGGGATCTCCATGTCGTGCATCTTAAATGAGCGCAATAGAATGCCATCGGGGTGGGTGATCTCTGAAGCCACTTCATATTTATCACGCGGCAAGCGGTCAAGTCCAGCTACAGATATATTGTTCAATGTCAGTATCTTGTACATCATTTTTAACCTTTAGTATTAGGTAACTATTCAGCTCCTTACCCACATCCATGTGGGCAATCGAGTCCGACCCCTGGTGAAAACAGCCTCAAAATTAGGTATAGCCGAATAGTTACAGTATTAGTATGTCAGCGTGTGCAATAGCACTAGCTTATCAGCCGTGACGCTTCTCGAAGTCTGCCATGAAATCAACCAGTGTTTGAATACCGGATTCAGGCATTGCGTTATAGATGCTGGCTCTCATCCCACCGACTGAGCGGTGCCCTTTGAGAGTCACCAGCCCAATCTCTTTAGCCTCATCAAGGAAGGTGCCGTCGAGTGCTGAATCAGCCAGGGTGAAGGGAACATTCATCCAGGAGCGACAGTCAACATCTACCGGATTGGCATAGAAATCTGAGCCGTCAATGGCGTTATAGAGTTTGGCCGCTTTACGCTGGTTGATCTCGGCGATACCCTCAAGGCCACCCTTACGTTTAAGCCACTGGAACACCAGACCGGCAAGATACCAGCTGTAGGTCGGAGGCGTGTTATACATTGAGTCTGCGCCCGCAAGGGTGCTGTATGAGAACATCGCCGGGGTACCCGCGATGGTGTCACCGATCAGGTCCTCGCGGACGATGGCTACAGTGAGCCCAGCAGGGCCGATGTTTTTCTGCGCACCAGCGTAGATGACACCATATTTGGATACATCCACAGGACGGGAGATGATAGTGGAGGAGAAGTCAGCTACCAGAGGTATGTCACCTGTTTCAGGGATATAGGGAACTCTATACCCTGAATGGTTTCGTTGGGTGTGTAGTGGACGTAGGCCGCATCTGCACTGAGCTGCAACTGATCCTGAGAGGGTACGGTAAAGACACCCTCTGGGGAGGCACCCGCAACATTGACTTCGCAGTACTTCTTCGCTTCGGCAATTGCCTTCTTGGACCAGGAGCCGGTATTGATGTAGTCGGCACCCTTTTTGTTACCCAGCAGGTTCATAGGAACCATGGAGAATTGGCTCGACGCACCACCCTGAAGGAACATGACCTTGTAGTTGGAGGGAATGGCCAGAAGCTCACGCAGGTCGGCTTCAGCCTGAGCGGCGATGGACATAAAATCCTTGCCCCTATGACTCATCTCCATCACGGACATGCCGCAGTCATGCCAATCCAGCATCTCTTCCTGTGCCTGTTTCAGGACTTCTTCGGGCAGAGCGGCTGGGCCGGCACTGAAATTATAAGTTCGGGACATCATTAAATCTCCAGCACGATATTTCTTAAAATGTATTAAAAGTAAATGTGATTTCAGGGTAGAGGGAGCGGCTATTTCAGCATCACCCTACTCTTCTTCACTCTCTATGTTTTCATCATCTTGATCATCGTCCAGGGACTCGACCTGAGCGATGCCGATCAATTTCTCTTTCTTGGTGAGGCGAATCATCATCACCCCTTGGGTATCACGTCCCATCACTGAGACATCAGACACCCGGGTGCGGACCAGTGTGCCGCCGTCGGTAATGAGCATCACCTCATCATCCTCGGCAACTAGTGTCGCGCCAACCTGCATCCCATTACGTTCAGAGGTCTTGAGCGAAATAATTCCTTTACCACCACGCCCTTTTATAGGGAATTGATCAACCGGTGTGCGTTTACCGAAGCCGTTTTCACTAACCGTCAGAACCGTACGGTCGGGCTCGGTAATGATCAACGAGATTACTCTCTGGCCTTGATCGAGGCGTACACCACGTACACCGCAAGCTGTACGGCCCATGGCCCGCACCTTACTCTCTTCAAAACGAACCGCTTTTCCGGCCGAGGTGAAGAGCATGATGTCCTGGCTGCCATCGGTAATGGCTACACCGACAAGCTGATCATCTTCTCTCAAGTCGACGGCAATGATGCCGCTGGCCCGCTGACGGGAGAAGGCGACCAGTGGGGTCTTCTTCACCGTGCCTGAGCTGGTAGCCATAAAGATAAACCTGTCTTCCGTATATTCGCGGATAGGCAGTACTGCATTGATACGCTCACCCTCTTCTAGCGGCAGCAGATTAATGATTGGCTTGCCCCGTGCATTGCGCCCCGCCTGAGGCAGTTGATAGACCTTTAGCCAGTAAACCCGGCCACGGCTTGAGAAGCAGAGAATAGTGTCGTGAGTGCTCGCCACAAACAGCTGATCGACAAAATCTTCATCTTTGGTGGCGGTGGCCGACTTACCCTTGCCACCACGCTTCTGTGCGCGGTAGGTATCCACTGATTGGGCCTTTGCATAACCGGCATGAGAGAGTGTGACGACCACATCCTCTTCGGTGATCAGATCTTCAAGAGTCAAATCGAGGCGATTATCTATTATCTCTGTTCTTCTCTCGTCAGCATACTGATCACGGATGGCAACCAACTCCTCGCGGATCACCTCCATCAGCCGTTCAGAGCTGGATAAAATATCAAGTAAACCTTTAATTTTATCTATTATTTCACTGTATTCATTGAGTATTTTGTCCTGCTCAAGCCCGGTTAAGCGGTGCAGTCTCAGCTCGAGAATAGCCTGTGCCTGGGTCTCCGTAAGACGATACCCTTCAGCGGTAAGACCAAAGCTTGAATCCAGGCCTTGTGGTTTGGACGCATCAGAACCTGCACGTTCGAGCATCGCTTCAACCGTACCTGACTGCCACAGGCGCTCCAGCAGCCCTCTCTTGGCCTCTGCCGGGCTGGCGGCGGCTTTGATGAGCGCGATCACCTCATCGATATTGGCCAGCGCAACGGCCAGACCTTCCAATACGTGGGCGCGTGCTCTTGCCTTGCGCAGCTCAAACAGGGTGCGGCGAGTGACGACATCGCGACGATGGCGGATAAAGTACTCTAGCATCTGCTTCAGGTTGAGCAGGCGTGGCTGACCATCTACCAGAGAGACCATGTTGATGCCGAATACATTCTGCATCTGGGTGTGCTGATAGAGGTTGTTGAGTACCACCTCGGCTACTTCACCGCGGCGCAATTCAACCACCATACGCATGCCGTCTTTATCGGATTCATCGCGCAGCTCGGTGATACCCTCAATACGCTTCTCCTTCACCAGCTCAGCGATTTTCTCCAGCAGCCGCGCTTTGTTCACCTGGTAAGGTAGCTCGGAAACGACAATCCGTTGCTTGCCTGCCAACTCCATGTTTTCGATTTTGGCACGCGCACGGATGTAGATACGGCCACGACCGGTTTGGTACGCCTCACGGATACCGGCAGCACCATTGATCATCGCTGCAGTTGGAAAATCCGGGCCAGGAATCACCTCCATCAGATCATCAATACTGCTTTCAGGATTATCGATAAGTGTGATGCAGCCGTTGACCGTCTCGGTCAGGTTATGGGGCGGAATATTGGTCGCCATACCAACAGCAATACCGGTGGAGCCGTTGATCAGTAGATTGGGGGTGCGTGCCGGAAGAACCGCCGGCTCATGCTCCGATTCGTCATAGTTGGGGGTAAAGTCGACGGTATCTTTATCCAGATCGTCCAACATGGTGTGGGCAATCTTGGCCATGCGTACTTCGGTGTAACGCATGGCGGCAGGTGCATCACCATCCACCGAACCAAAGTTACCCTGACCATCAACCAGCATGTAACGCATGGAAAATGGCTGCGCCATACGGACAATGGTGTCGTAGACAGCGGTATCACCGTGGGGGTGATACTTACCGATAACGTCACCGACCACACGGGCCGATTTTTTGTAGGGCTTATTCCAGTCATTTCCCAGTACGCTCATGGCGTAGAGTACGCGGCGGTGAACCGGCTTAAGCCCGTCACGAACATCAGGAAGAGCGCGTCCAACGATTACGCTCATGGCGTAGTCGAGATAGGACTGCTGCATCTCGTCTTCGAGATTGACCGGTATAACTTCTTTTGCGAAATCGGTCATAGGTGATTTATTATATCTGCCGCTACCGGCAATAGTTAAAAACCCCAAGCTCCATCACTAGATCATGAGGTATTAGAATCTAGTTAAAACAGAGCGCATCCAGACCGTCAATGATAACACAATCTTGGGGGTGCCGTCTGTCACTAAAACGTCTTAAAACGGCTTTCAGCCCGTCTCAGGGGCAATTGCCATTAAATCAATCATCTTTTTTGAGTCTGGCGAGCGCACGACCCCCCGTTCAGTGACAATAGCATCCACCAGTGAGGCCGGGGTGACATCAAATACTGGATTCCAGGCCGACAGGCCATCGGCTCCCACTCGTTTTCCACCACAGCAGAGCAGCTCCTCTGAAGCACGGGATTCAATAGGAATATCGGCACCGGAGGAGACCGACATATCAATAGTAGAGGTGGGAGCGGCAACCATCACCTTGACACCGTGATACTTTGCCGCGACGGCCAGATGATAGGTGCCGATCTTGTTGGCCACATCACCATTGGCGGCGATACGGTCGGAGCGACGATAATCCACCCTACCCCGCCCCGCGCCATAAGGCTGGCGGCGGCACTGTCTGACAGCAGCGTCACCGGGATCTCATCACGAATCAGCTCCCAGGCAGTTAGCCGTGAGCCTTGGAGCCAGGGGCGAGTCTCATCGGCATAGACGGTGTTGATCTTGCCTGCGGCATAGGCGCTGCGTATCACTCCGAGTGCAGTACCGTAACCACCGGTAGCGAGGGCACCTGCATTACAGTGAGTGATAACCGAAGTCGTACCCTCAATCAACTCAGCACCGTAGGCCCCCATCGTTTTGCAGGAGGCGATATCCTCTTCATGGATCAGCTTCGCTTCTGCCAGCAGGGCGGGTTCTGGGTCACAACTGTCAAGACCGGCAATCAGCCGCTTCATTCTCTCCAGTGCCCAGAAGAGGTTGATCGCCGTGGGACGCGAAGCGGCCAGTATCCCCAACTCCTCACCGATATGCGCCTGCCACTGATCAGCAAATTGGCGGTAACAGTTACGCCCCGCCAGTACCACCCCAAATGCGGCGGTGATACCGATAGCAGGTGCACCACGAACCACCATATCGCGAATAGCATCGGCAGTCGCTGAAGCTGTCTGCAACTCGATATACGCCTCTTGACCAGGCAGTATGCGTTGATCGAGTAAATAGAGGCGATTATTGTCCCAGACAATGGCATGATCGGCATCAGCGCGGATATTGAGAGGTTGTGCTTCCATCTGATCTTATCCCGTGGCAAATTGTAACTATTCAGCTGGGTTTGGGGTCGAGTCGATTGCGCCATAAAAGGGTGCATTTCCCACCCATCTTGACGCAATCGACTCCGACCCCTGATGAAAACAGCCCTAAAAATATAGGTATAGCTGAATAGTTACGGCAAATTTAACCATTCTACTCACGTATCGAGGCACCGTCTTGACTATCGACACATTGATACACGCTCGTTGGATTATTCCAGTAGTTCCTGAAGATGCGGTGCTTGAGCACCACGCCCTGGCAATTCAGGGTGGACGGATACTTGAGATCCTCCCCAGCGACCAAGCTAGAGAGAAATACAGTGCCGAGACGGTTCACGAACTGACACAACACGCCCTGATTCCCGGGTTGATTAACGCCCATACCCATGCGGCGATGAGCCTATTGCGTGGATTGGCGGATGATCTGCCCCTAATGACTTGGCTCAATGACCATATCTGGCCTGCTGAAGGGCGCTGGGTAAGTGAAGAGTTTGTTGCCGACGGCACGCGTCTGGCAGTGGCGGAGATGCTGCGCGGTGGCACCACCTGCTTTAATGATATGTACTTCTTCCCCGATGTCGCAGGCATGGTCAGCGCTACCGCAGGCATGAGGCAGTCATCGGCATGATCCTTATCGACTTCCCCTCCGCTTGGGCCGCTGATGCCGATGAGTACATCAGCCGTGGGCTGGAAGTCCACGACAAGTTTCGCAATGACAGCCTCATTACAACCGCCTTCGCACCCCACGCCCCCTACTCCGTCTCCGATGCCCCGTTAGAGCGGGTACGTACCATGGCAGACGAACTGGAGCCTTCTGTGCAGGTCCATATCCACCTCCATGAGACTAAAGACGAGATACTTCAGGGGCTGGAGCAGCACGGTAATCGGCCGATGCAGCGGCTCCATGAGCTGGGGCTACTCTCCCCCTCCCTGATAGCGGTCCATATGACCCATCTGGAGAGAGATGAGATCGCACTGTTTGCCGAGAGCGGTGCCAGTGTTGTTCACTGCCCTGAATCAAACTTGAAACTCGCCTCCGGTTTCTGCCCAGTGGCCGAACTGCATAAGGCGGGGGTTAACGTCGCCATTGGCACCGACGGTGCCGCCAGCAACAATGACCTGGATATGTTTAGCGAGATGCGCACCGCCGCCCTCCTTGCCAAAGGCGTGGCGAATGACGCCGCCGCCATACCCGCCGCGACCGCACTGCGCATGGCCACCCTCAATGGCGCTATTGCTCTTGGGATTGCCGATGAGACCGGCTCCCTGGAACTGGGCAAAGCGGCCGATATCACCGCCGTCGATCTGGGTAGCCTGGAAACCCAGCCTACCTATCACCCGGTATCACAGCTGGTCTATGCCACCGGTCGCGACAAAGTCTCGGATGTTTGGGTCGCTGGTAAGCAGCTGGTCAGCAAGGGTGAACTCACCACCCTGGACAGTCGTGAAATTGCAGCACGAACCCAGGAGTGGTTTGAGAAAATCAGGGAGCATTGATTTCAGCCTCATGCGGTGACTTGATACTGGAAATCAAGAGGTCCTCAAACGTCTCAATAACCCCATGCAGATGGATAACTTTCAGGTGGGTGCAGTGACACTTTTTTAGGACGTACAGCAGCAGGGATGCTGCTGTGAGCGTACAGGGATCTATTCAATGATGGGGGAAGCTACCTCGGTATCGGCAGATCTCACCAAGTTATTGGACGATATCACCCGGGAAGCGGTTGAGTAATCCCCTACCCTACCCTCTTTACTCAGGTATAATCATCGCCTTTAATCATTTCGGAACGGCAGCGGCATGAGTGAAAAGACCCTCAATGTAGATCAGGCGGAAATCAGCAAGTTTGAGGAGCTGGCCGCCCGCTGGTGGGATCCGCACAGTGAGTTTAAGCCACTGCACGAGATCAATCCGCTACGCCTGCAATATATCGACAGCATTGCCGGACTAAAGGGTAAGCGTGTGCTGGATGTCGGCTGTGGAGGGGGCATCCTCTCCGAAAGTATGGCAGCATCCGGTGCTGATGTAACCGGTATCGATATGGGTGAAGCCCCCCTGCAGGTAGCCCGACTGCACCTGTTGGAATCCGGCCTTGAGGCCGACTATAAAAAGATACCCGTCGAGCAGCTAGCCGATGAGCAGCCTGAATCCTTCGATGTGGTCACCTGTATGGAGATGCTGGAGCATGTACCCGACCCCTCCTCCATCGTCGAAGCCTGCAGCCGCCTGTGCAAGCCGGGTGGCAACATCTTCTTCTCCACCCTCAACCGGAATCCTAAGTCTTACCTCTTCGCCATCATCGGTGCCGAGTATCTTCTGCGGCTTCTGCCGAAAGGGACCCACGACTACTCAAAGTTTATTCGCCCCTCTGAGCTGGATAGCTGGATCCGCGCCGCCGGTCTCCAGAGTAACGATATGAAGGGGCTAGTCTACAACCCTCTCACGGCCAAATACCGGCTGGACCCCAGCGATGTCGATGTCAACTATATGGTGAGCTGTAGCAAAGATGCCTGAAACGGCTAGCTTCAACGGCAGAGTCATCCGTCTGGTGCTGTTTGACCTGGACGGCACCTTTGCCGATACCGCGCCAGATCTCGCCTATGCCCTCAACTGCACTCTGCAAAAATATGGCCACCAGGAGCTCCCCTTTGAGACAATACGCCCCCATGTCTCCCATGGTGGTATTGCCCTGATACGTGCAGGATTTGGCATTGAACAGGAGCACTCTCACTTTGAGGCGTATCGGCAAGATCTGCTCGATATATACATAAAGAATATCAGCCGGGAGACGCGGCTATTTCCAGGAATGGCGCAAGTATTAGCGCAGTTGGAGTCGCAACAACTGCCCTGGGGTATAGTCACCAACAAGCCCGACTGGCTTACCGACCCGCTGATGGAGGAGATGGGGCTTGCCGATAGAGCCGCCTGTATTGTCAGCGGCAACACCACCGGCAACAGCAAACCCCATCCAGAACCGATTCTTCACGCCTGCAAGCTGGCTGGGCGTAAACCGCATGAGTGCCTTTATGTAGGAGATGCCGAGCGTGATATTGAAGCGGGGCGCCGTGCAGGCACCGCCACAATGACCGCGCTGTTCGGTTACCTTGATGAAGGCGATCATCCTGAGCAATGGGGGGCGGATAGCGAGATCAGCCATCCCCTGGAGATACTGCAACAGATTGGACTCGCCCATCCTGCCCCCTCATGACCAGTACATGAGCAGGGGGTCGGAGTCGATTGCGCTAAGGCCATGGAAAAACGGTCGGATTTTCATCGCAACGCTTCCGCTCCCAGCTCACGCTCCTTACCCACATTCATGTGGGCAATCGGCTCCGGCCCCAGGCAGCAGGAAAACAGATAGATTTTTTCCCACAATCACCCCGCCCCAAGCACTCACCCCCAGGGACCAAAAGCTGCCTTGCCCTCAGCAAAGGCAGCGGCAGCGGCAATAGCTAGCCGCTTTTTGGCTGAGAATCACCGTCATTTTCCGTCACCATAAATCAAGAAATACCTACTTTATTGATTAGTGTAGGTATTTATATATTGGCATGGGTGTTGCATTTACTAGGTCAGCGGTATAATTACTTGGAAGCGCTGACTATGACCACTCAGAATCAAAGCTCTGCCGGCAATATAGATTCGGTGATTACACACCCAGCCCACCCGGCACTCAATGAAGAGACAAAAAACCGATTTGCCTCCCGTGTTCTTGAGCTCACAGGGGTGCTCCAGACGACTCTGGAGACTCATGAACTGCTGGCGATCTTTGCAAAAGAGATCGGACGGTTCGTACCCTACGATGGACTCAATTACCAATTTCCCGGTTTGCGTCTCGATGTCAATATTGGCAAACAGGCCTTGCACAGCTGTGCCTACCAACTGGTGGTAATTGACGAACACCTGGGAAACCTTAAGTTTTCCCGAGACCACCCTTTCGAAGAGGAGGAGCTGGAGCATATTGAGGGTTTGATTGCAGGTTTGCTCTACCCACTGCGTAATGCGCTCCTCTATCAACGCGCGGTTGATTCCGCCAGCACCGACCCACTGACGGGAGTAAAAAATCGTGCGGCCATGAACGGGGCCATCAAGCGTGAAATTGGCCTGGCTCATCGCCACCAGTCCCCCTTCTCCTGCATCATTCTCGATATTGATCATTTTAAAGACGTTAACGACACTCACGGTCACCTCTATGGTGATCAAGCCTTGCGAGCGATAGCTGAGTGTACCGAAGAGACCATTCGTGAAAGCGATATGGTGTTCCGCTATGGCGGCGAGGAGTTTGTAATTGCCCTTACCGATACCGACACAGAGGGTGCAGAACTCCTTGCAGAGAGGATTCGCAGCAATGTTTCACAGCTCGACCCGGTACCAGGGAAAGAGCTAAAGCTGACTGTCAGCCTTGGCGTTACCATGTTAAGAAGTGAAGAGGATGGCGACACCTTCTTCGAACGGCTGGACAAGGCACTATATCGAGCCAAAAACAGCGGTCGAAATCGGGTTGTTGTCGACTAAAATCTCTTAACCTTGACGCCACTGCCGAGCCGCCTGTGATCAGGCGGCTCTTTTTTGCCTGCATACCAGTGATCTAGCAAAGTCTCCAGTAATGTCTCAATAACCCAGTTCAGATGGATAATCTTCAGGTTGGTGTAGTGACATCTTTTCAGGACGTACAGCTGCAGGGATGCTGCTGTGAACGTAGAGGGATCTATTCACCGTATCTCCTGAAAAGGTGTTACTGCACACCTCTATGGTACGGACTTTTTGAGAAGTTACAGTCTCCAGCCTGATACTGATAAAGTGCCGTTGCACTGTCACTGAGCGTATAATTCAGTCTATTGTATGATTTATAATCCAGACGGAAGAGTTTAAGAGCACTATGTCACGCCTTATCCTACTCAATAAACCCTACGATGTGCTCAGCCAGTTCACCGACCGGGAGCAGCGGCAAACCTTAGCTGATTTCGTAAAACTGAGTGGCGTCTATCCTGCAGGGCGATTGGATCGGGATAGTGAAGGGCTATTGCTGCTGACAGATGATGGCAAGTTGCAACATCAATTAGCCAATCCCCGCTTCAGAACCTGGAAAAGCTACTGGGTTCAGGTCGATGGTATCCCGGATGAGGGAGATCTGGAGCAGTTGCGCAACGGACTGAAACTCAAAGATGGTCCCACCCTGCCTGCTCAGGCAAGATTGATGGATCAACCTGACCTGTGGTCAAGAGATCCACCGGTACGTTTCCGTGCCAGTATCCCTACCAAGTGGATGGAGATAAAGATCAGGGAGGGGCGCAATCGTCAAGTCAGGCGGATGACAGCGGCTGTGGGGCACCCAACACTACGGCTGGTACGTGCAGCTATAGGAAACTGGTCTCTTGGCAATCTCCAGCCAGGGGAGTGGCAATATGCAGAAGCACCACAGCTACGAAGAAGACGGCGCAAATAACAAAGAAGTGTTCCTACAAGCCCATATCACGAAATCAGTGACCCGCTTAGCCCTGCGATTATCGTGCATAGCCAGTATAATTTAAGCTATTTTCCCAGCTAATTCCTTAGCTAATTCGGGTAGAATCACCCCATGTCTGGAAAAGAGAAAATCATTGTCGGCCTCTCTGGCGGCGTCGACTCCTCCGTAGCCGCCCTCCTCCTGCAGCAGCAGGGTTTTGAGGTCGAAGGTCTGTTCATGAAGAACTGGGAGGAGGATGACACGGCAGAGTACTGTTCAGCATCTGAAGATCTTGCCGATGCAGAAGCGGTGGCATCACAACTCGGCATCCCCTTGCACACCATCAACTTCTCCACCGAATACTGGGACAATGTGTTTAGCTACTTTCTCGATGAGTACCGCGCCGGTCGCACACCCAATCCAGATGTTCTCTGTAATCGGGAGATCAAGTTCAAGGCGTTCCTCAATCATGCACTGGATATTGGTGCAGACGGTATAGCTACCGGCCATTACGCCCGTACACGCCATGATGCTGATGGGGTTCACCTACTCAGGGCGGAGGATGAGAATAAGGATCAGACCTACTTTCTCTATATGCTGGGCCAGCAACAGCTGGGCCTCAGCCGCTTTCCCCTTGGTGACTTGATCAAGAGTGAGGTGCGACAGTTGGCGGAGAGCGCGGGATTTCCAAACCATAAGAAGAAAGACAGTACCGGTATCTGCTTTATCGGTGAACGTAAATTCCGTGATTTCCTCAGCCGTTATCTTCCTGCCAACCCCGGCCCCATGGTAACCCCGGATGGAGCACCGGTGGGAGAGCATCAGGGGTTGATGTACTACACCCTGGGGCAGCGAAAAGGGCTTGGTATCGGTGGACGGATTAAAGCGGATGCCGAACCCTGGTTCGTTGTAGAGAAAGATCTTCAGCAGAACCGGCTTATAGTGGCACAGGGCCACCAGCATCCACTGCTGATGAAAATTGGCCTGATGGCATCCCAGCTTCACTGGGTATCCGCTCAGGCACCCGCAGCGCCATTACGCTGTATGGCGCGAATTCGTCATCGTCAGCCGCTGCAGCGGTGTGAAATCAGCACGCTTGATGGTGATAGCTGCCAGGTCAAGTTTGAGGATCCCCAGCGCGCCGTTACCCCAGGACAGTCGATCGTCTTTTATCTTAACAATGAGTGCCTTGGTGGAGGTGTTATTGATAGTACCTTCACTCATACACATACCAACCAAACTAACACCTGATGAAGATATGAAAACAGAGAGAGACAGAGCCATTGCCATTGCAGGCGTTTTCCAGGCAGCAAAACTCGCCTCCCAGATTGCACGTCATGGCATTGCTGAGAGCAGCGCTATGGAGACAAGCATACACAGCCTTTTTCAGGTTAGTGCTGAGTCGGTAGAGGGGGTTTATGGTGGCATTTCCGGCATCAGCACCGGACTTAACACACTGCTTAATCAGCTCAAAAACGACCAGAAGAGAGAGGTTGAGGTAACTCGTTATGTTATCACCCTGCTGCACCTTGAAAGAAAGCTCTCAAAAAACAAGGGGATGGCTGAAATGATCTCACAGGGCATAGAGCAAGCCACTGGACGTTTGGAGCATTACAATCAACTGCACAGCAATATTATTGCCCAATTAGCGGATATTTACGTTAATACCATCAGCACTCTCAAACCCAAGGTGATGATTGAGGGAGAGCCGCTGCATCTACAGAATCAGGAGAATATAAATCGCATTCGAGCCCTGCTGCTTGCTGGCATCCGCTCCTCCATGCTGTGGCGTCAATGCGGTGGTGGCCGTCTGCAGATTCTATTGGGGCGAAAGCGCCTACAGCGGGAAATTGAAGAGATCCTGGCAAATAGCTAAGGGTGTTATCAGTCGCACATTCCGGCCAACCGTTACATGCTAAAGTAAAAATCAGTTGTAACTAATTCA
>MOXH01000050.1_pt1 | contig 20494 bp, 23 predicted proteins | sample 1471181 | NCBI WGS metagenome assembly MOXH01 (sample SAMN05806436, study PRJNA327811) | mollusc metagenome | isolation source: Phylotype A (SB4) bacterial symbionts from gill | host: Thyasira cf. gouldii | place: Canada: Bonne Bay, Newfoundland | collected 2010-05-07
CCTTGCGCTTCTCTGCCGCTATCTTTTCCGCTTTTTTCTTGGCCTTGCTGCTTCTCTGCCGCTATCTTCTCCGCTTTTTCTTGGCTTTGCGCTTCTCTGCCGCTATCTTCGTCGCCTTCTCCTTAGCCTTAAGACTCTCCGTCTCCCTCTTTTTCACTTCGTCTTGTAGCTGTTTGCGCTTATTTTCCAGATCGGTGATGCGTTTTTTTTCGGCCTGCTGTTTTTTTATCAACTCCGCCAGTTGCTGCTCCTCCTTGCGCTTGGTGTCATCAAGCTTCATTGTCTCCTGCACTTCGGCCTGCTTCAGCTTCTCTACCTCTGCGGCTACCAGCGCCTGATCAACCACCCGCGCCTGTACCACCTCAACCCTCGATTTCGGCTGCTGTGGCTTCTCCAGCCAGTCCACGCCCACCAGCATAAAGAGAACAATCACCAGATGCATGGCCAAGGCGATAGCAACCGCCACCGGATTGCGCTTAATAATCTCAATCATCGAATCCCTAGCGCTCCGGTGCCTCGGTAATCAGACCCACATTAGGTACACCGACAGACTGTAGCAACACCATCGTCGACACCACCCTGCCATAGTCTACATTGCGATCACCCTTCACCATGATAGGGGTCTTGGGTTTGTATTTGAGCACGGCAGCCACCCGGATTTTCAGCGTCTCTCCATCCACCGGACGGTTCTTCCCCTCACCCACATCAATAAAGAGGTCGCCGTTGGCTTTGACCGAGACGATCACAGGATCATCCATCTCCGGCGGCAACGGCTCTGCATCTTCCTGGGGCAGATCCACATTGACACCCTGGGTCAACAGGGGTGCCGTAACCATAAAGATCACCAGCAGCACCAGCATCACATCGATATAGGGGACCACGTTGATCTCCGCCATCGGCTTGCGGCGGTTTTTGCGATGACGACTCACCAGAACCTCCGCTCAGCGATCAAAATCGAGCACCCTTTAGCGCGATCAGGCATAGGCCTGACGCTGCAGAATGGAGGTGAACTCATCAAGAAAATCTTCGTAACGACTACTCAGTTTCTCGACATCGTGTGAATAGCGGTTGTAGGCGACCACTGCCGGAATAGCGGCAAATAGGCCCATGGCCGTAGCGATCAGCGCTTCGGCAATACCTGGCGCCACTAGGGAGATGGTCGCCTGCTTGACGTTACCGAGGGCGACAAAGGCGTTCATAATGCCCCAGACGGTACCGAAGAGACCCACATAGGGGCTTACCGAGCCGACCGTGGCAAGAAATGAGAGGTTGGTCTCCAGACCATCCATCTCCCTACTCAAGGCTACATGCATGGAGCGACGAGCACCCTCGACCACCGCCATCGGCTCAATATCGCTGCTCTTTTTCAGGCGGGCAAATTCACGAAAACCGGCGTGGAAGATATTGGCCAGACCGGTAGCATCGGCACTCTCCCGATCGACGGCATGGTAGAGCTCACCAAGATCCCCCCCCGACCAGAAACGTTGCTCAAAACTGTCGGCGGTAACACGCGCCCGCTTAAGTACCCGCGCCCGGTCAAACACCATGCTCCAGGAGACGACGGAGGCAAGAAGCAGGGTCGCCATCACCAGTTGCACCAGTGGGCTGGCACCCGCCACCAGATCGATAAATGAGAGCTCAGAGGCCATCGTTGATCAACTCCAAAATCGTTGACGGAAGAGAGACAGGACGGAAACGGACGGCATCAAGGGACGCCACCTGTACCTCACCACGGCACAGCAGCTGGCCATCGGTCCGGGTAATCTCCTGTTGAAAGGTCAAACTGGCTCTCCCCTGTTTACTTATTTTTGCACTGATCAGCAACTCGTCGTTGAAGCGGGCTGGCCGCAGATAGTCAACCGCCACCTTGCAGACTGCAAACAGAATGCCCTCTTTTTCCAGAAGTTCGTCCTGTTCAAAACCCAACCCACGCAACCACTCGGTGCGAGCCCGCTCCATAAATTTTAGATAGTTGGCGTAGTAGACCACGCCGCCGGAGTCGGTATCCTCATAGTAGACCCGTACCGGCCAGATAAATTCCATCATAAATTGCTACAAATCAACCTAATCATCTAACCAAACCTATTGTGGTAACTATTCAGCTGGGCTTGGGGTCGGAGCACCCTCAGGCATCCTACCGAACAGTATGCTTCTGTGGGATGAACTCTGCCCAGACAGACCTTACCCCTCAAGCAGATCCCCCGGCGCACTGCCGCTGCCATCCTCCTTCGGTAACATATCAAAGTGAATATAGGCCGCTTTGGTGGCGATCCGTCCACGGGGGGTGCGCATCATAAACCCTTGTTGGATAAGATAGGGCTCAATGACATCCTCAATGGTACCGCGCTCTTCGCCAATAGCTGCCGCCAGGCTATCGACACCCACCGGGCCACCATCGAATTTTTTGATCATCGCCGAGAGTAATTTGCGGTCCATGATATCAAAGCCGTTGCCATCCACCTTGAGCATGCCGAGGGCGCAGTCGGCCACCTCCAAGGTGATCTCTCCCTCGGCCTTCACCTGGGCGTAGTCCCGCACTCGTCGCAGCAGGCGATTGGCGATACGGGGGGTGCCGCGGGAGCGACAGGCAATCTCCTGGGAACCCGCATGGTCGGTAGTGATATTGAGAATCTCAGACGAGCGGCCGACGATATGGGTAAGATCTTTGGTGGAGTAGAATTCAAGGCGCTGAACAATTCCAAAGCGATCACGCAGGGGGGAGGTCAACAGACCGGCACGGGTGGTAGCGCCGATCAGGGTAAAAGGGGGCAGGTCAAGCTTGATTGAACGGGCCGCCGGGCCTTCACCGATCATAATATCGAGCTGATAATCCTCCAGGGCGGGGTAAAGCACCTCCTCCATCACCGGGCTGAGACGGTGAATCTCATCCACAAACAGCACATCGTGGGGCTCAAGGTTGGTCAGCAGCGCGGCAAGATCGCCGGGCTTCTCCAGCACCGGGCCGGAGGTCTGGCGCAGGTTGACCCCCATCTCGTTGGCGATAATATGAGCAGGGTCGTCTTGCCCAATCCCGGTGGGCCGAAGATCAGCACATGATCGAGGGCCTCCTCGCGGGCACGGGCGGCATGGATAAATATCTCCATCTGCTCACACACCACCGGCTGACCAACATAGTCGCTAAGCTGCTTAGGGCGGATCGCCCGATCCATCACCACATCTTCAGAAGCGGCCTGGGGGCTGATGATTCTATCGACCTCACTCATACTCTATTTTGCCGCCACTGCTTTTAGTGCCTGACGGATAATATCCTCACTGGCAAGCCCGTCACTCGCTACCGAACGCACCATCTTGGTGGCATCGATAGGCTTATATCCCAGGGAAATCAATGCCCCTACGGCATCCGACACCGGGTTAGCAACGATCAGTGCCGATGTAGATGCTGAGGTTCTAACGCCGCCGCCCCCCAGCTCCAGCTTCGCCAGGCGGTCACGCATCTCCACAATCAACCGCTCGGCAGTCTTTTTGCCAATCCCCGGTAGCCGCGTCAGTGCGGCTATATCATCATTCTGAATACAGATTGAGAACTCCTCTGCATTCATCCCTGAGAGGATCGCCAGCGCCACCTTGGCACCGATACCGCTGACCTTCAGCAGTGCGCGAAACAGCACCCGTTCCGACTCATTGGTGAAACCGTAGAGCACATGGGCATCGTCGCGAATCGCCAGATGAGTAAAGAGCGTCACCTTCTCGCCCTGCGCCGGAAGATCGTAGAAGGTCGACATCGGCGCCTCCAGCTCGTAACCGACGCCGTTGACATCCACCATTAGAAACGGGGGCTGCTTATAGGCGATAGCACCTGATAACCGCCCGATCATCGCCCCCACCCCTTAGCTTGTTTTAGTAGCCGCATAGTGCTGTTGGTATGCGCGTGACTGAGGGCCACCGCCAGTGCATCTGACTGATCTTCAGCCAACTTTTTATCCAGGTGGAGTAGCTGTTTTACCATGTGTTGGACCTGATCTTTTGCGGCGGCACCCGAGCCCACCACGGCCTGTTTAATCATCCTCGGCGTATATTCGAACACCTCGATCCCGGCCACTACACAGGCACAGATCGCCGCGCCCCGTGCCTGTCCCAGCTTGAGTGCTGATGAGGGGTTTTTGGAGACAAACACCTGCTCTATCGCCATCTCATCCGGCTGATATTCGGCAACAACCTCCGCCAAACGGCAGTAGATCTCCCCCAGGCGCAGGGGAAAATTATCACCCTGAAGACGAATACAGCCACTGGTGATATGCATGCTGCGATCACCATTACTCTCAATAATCCCAAAACCGGTTACCCGTGAGCCGGGGTCGATACCGAGAATCCGCCTCATTCGCAGATCATCCTTCGAGGCTTCCAAAATCTCATCGGAGATATCAGCATTGGTGTAGACATCCTGAACATCATCGAGATCTTCCAGTACATCCACCATCCGCAGCAGTTTCTCCGCCGTATCCTGATCCAGCTCTGCCAGGGTTGCGGCGCTGAAGGTCACTTCAGCATTGTCCGGTTCAAGACCGGCGACAATAATGGCCTCCTTAACATTGCTAAACTCATCTGGACTGGTGATCACATCAACCGAACCGTCGTCGTTGCTGACCACATCTTCGGCACCCGCTTCAAGGGCGGCGTCCATCACGGCATCTTCATCAATACCCGGCGCAAAGCTGAGGATCCCCTGCTTACTGAACATATAGGCGACCGAGCCGTCAGTACCCAGATTACCCCCCGCCTTGGTAAAGGCGTAACGCACTTCAGAGGCGGTACGGTTGCGGTTGTCGGTCATGCAATCGACGATAACCGCCGTACCGCCTGGACCATAGCCTTCATAACGCAGCTCATCATAGCTATCCATATCGTCACCACCGGCACCGCGCTTGATCGCTCGGTCGGTGGTATCTTTCGGCACATTGGCGCCGTTGGCCTTATCCACTGCCAGGCGTAGACGCGGATTGGCATCGATATCACCACCACCGGCTTTCGCCGCCACCGTCACTTCCCGCAACAGCTTAGTCCAGATCTTTCCGCGCTTTTTGTCGTTGGCCGCCTTCTTGTGCTTGATATTGGCCCATTTACTGTGTCCAGCCATGATCACCCTCTCAGTTTTCTGTTGGCCGTGAGTTTACCACTCCAGGTCACTCCTGGGTAAGGGAACCTCCGAATCTCGCTCAGCACTTTTCGAGAAATGTCCCTCACGAAGAAAAACGGCAACCTCCTCAGCCACGGCTGAAGAAAAAAGCATGCCGCTATGTCCCGCCTTTAACAGGACCCTATCGACAGCGCCGGGTAGCTCAGTCTCCGCCACAGCAACAGTGCCATCACCGCTATCACCCAAGCCGCCAATCAGACGACCTATTCCGACGTTGTAGGTACCGACGACAGTTCCCAACTCCCGCTCACCCCGCCAGGGGGGCGATCCACCCAACAGCCCCCGCTCCACGCTCCGCCCCAACAGTGGTGACATCAGAGCGCGTGTTGACATCTTTATCGCCACCCCGCTGCCGAGCACAGGTGTACCCAGCAACACCACCCGTCCCGCTGGCAAGTCATGAAAAAGATCAAACAGATGGAGCAGCACCAGTCCCCCGAGGCTGTGCGCCACCAGATGAACCCTTTGAGCAGCTATACTGCGGATAAACCGGGCCAACTTCCGTGCATTCAGCGCCGGTGGTTGAACCACCGAGTGGTAATTAAAATAGTGGACTGAAAAACCCTCAGCAGAGAGAATCCCTCCCAGATGACGCAACATCAGCCCGGTCATCCAGATACCGTGTATCAACACTACATGCTCACTTTGACTGACTTTTTTCAATATGTGCTCCTTTTCGCTATTATCTAAAGATACGCGAGCACAAGCCGAAGCTAAAGAGACCACAGTGCAACAAAATCGACCTGAGAGGAAACCGCTGTAATGTCTGCCAGCCTAAGTGAATGGGTAGAGCGCCTGGAAAAAACCTCTCTGCCGGCGATCCCCTTTACACTCCAGCAAATACCGCTTCTGCTTGACCGACAAAGCACCACCAATGCAGATTTTGAACGGGTAATAGGGCGTGACCCTGGCTTTGCCCTGGCCCTGTTTCGCGCCCTCGGTGTCAAATCAAAGCAGCTGGAAGAGCCGATTAGCAGCCTCGCCCACGCCGTCTCTATGTTGGGCGTGGAAGCCGTTACACGTACCAGAAAAATGTTGAAGGTGCTGGAGCCACCCTCCAAAAAGCACGACACTGAAGCGCTCTATGAGTGCTACTCAAGAGCAGCCCACGCGGCGGTTTACGCCCTCAAGCTGGGTCATGGCCACCGTGATGAAAAGCCGGAACAGATCGCTATTGCGGCACTGCTCAACGGTTGTGGAGAGATGGCACTTTGGGCCCATGCCAAAGATGAGATGCTAAAGATTCGACAGCAGATGGAGCGAGGTGTCTGCCGCAATGATGCCGCCATGCAGGTACTGGCTTCACCCTCGACCAGCTCAGTCACGCCCTGGCTAAACAGTGGAAACTGCCACCTCTGGCCAGCAAAGCCCTCACACTGGCAGGGGCTTTTGAAGAGCGCTCTCTGGGAGTCATGCTGGCCTCAACCATGGCAGAAGAGAGCACCAAGGGTTGGTACTCTGAGGCTATCGACGAGTTGATTGAACTGGCTGCCGATTACCAGCAGATCACGCCGGATCGGGCCACCGGCCTTTGCCACAGCTGGACAGCAGAAGCGGCCAGAAGCCTTACTGACCTGACCATGCCTCTTTCGGCATACAGCCTGATGAATCCCATAGTGGTGGCCGCAGAAACCCCGGTAGCGGCAGCAAAACGTGCGGCGACACCCAAGCCTGCGACAAAAAAGGCCCGCGCAAAAGCTGCCCCGGCAAAGAAGAGCGTTGCAAAAAAAAGCCGCAGCAAAGCAGAAACCCAGCACCCAGGCCACCGCTACCACGAAAAAGCGCAAGCCCACCCCGGTAGCCACAGCAAAAAAGGGCACCGCCGTTTCAGTGGAATCAATGCCTATCGATGACCAGCTGCTGCAACAGCAGGTGATCCACACCTTCAGGGAGATGAAGAAGAGGCTGGGGGTAAAGCAGGCCATGTTCGCCAAACTTACCCCCGCAGGGGATGAGCTAAAGGTGAAGTTTGTTATTGGGGCTGAAAAAACTGCCCCGCTACGCGCATTCAGTGTCAAATTGGAGGGTAAACAGCTCTTCTCCCTGCTGATGAAAAAATCACAATGTTTCTGGTTAAAACCAAGCAACCGAGATAAGTATCTGCCCCTGATCCCTGAAACAGTGCAACCTGCCCTGGCGATGGAGGGATTTTTTGCCATCTCAGTCTTTGTCAGGCGTCAACCACTGGGACTGCTCTACGCAGACTTCACATCCACAGAAGCTCTGACGGCTGAAAGCTACGAAATTTTCCGCCAGCTAGGCCAAGAGCTGGGTGCCACCCTCCACCCTCGGTAGCGCTCCCCCGAAGTAGGAGCGCTTTCTCGAAGCGCGATGGAGCACGGCAGAGTCTGTGCGATATTCATCGCGGTCCAAGAGACCACTCCTAGGAGCCTGCCCGAGAATAGGACAGGCTCCAGATAGAACAGCAGCTATTTCCCCTATACCAGCCAACTGCGGTATAGTCTCTCTCCCATCCCCATAGCAGTAGAACAGCCGTGTCCCAACAGCAACTCAGTTATGTCATTCGTGACAGCCTCTACCTCAATATCACCGACCGCTGTACTCTGGCCTGCACTTTTTGCCCCAAGACTCAGGGGGTGAAGGTGGTTCACGATTTTGACCTGACCCTGGATCACCGGCCGACCACCGAAGAGATCATCGCTGCCATTGACGATCCCGCCCGCTACAAGCAGGTGGTGTTTTGTGGCTATGGTGAACCGACCCTGCGCTTCAAGGTGCTGATGGAGGTGGCTAAGTACATCAAGGCCCACGGTGGCAGGGTAAGGGTCAATACCGACGGCTTGGCCAACCTGGCCAACAAACGCAATGTACTGCCGGAGATGGCTGAATGGGTCGATGCCCTCTCCATCTCCCTCAACGCACAGAGTGCCGAGATCTACGACCGCCTCTGCGTACCGGCACTAAAAGGCTCATTTGAAAAGGTGCTGGAGTTCATCGAAGAGGCGCCAAAATATATCTACGATGTAACCGCCACCGCCATCAATGGACTTGAGGGAGTGGATATCGACGCCTGCCGTGAACTCGCGGAAACCAGGGGTGCAAAATTCCGTCAACGTGAAATGAATATTGTGGGGTAAGCCAATGCTGAAAGATAGCCCGTTTGATATCAACAACAACGACAGCTTTGCCCGCTGGCGCGACAGTAAGCTGAAGAACCACCCTGTCTCACTGGGGGAGCTGGTTGTCGAGATCGCCGACCTCCACCAGCTCACCAGCAGCGAACACCAAGCCGTTTTATCGCGAGTTAACCGCTGCGGCATGGCCATCTATGCCAGTAGCAACAGCGAAATTTCCGATAAAACACTAATACGGGACCTTGGCCGTCAGTTCGGGCTAGAACGCCTCGACGACAACATGGGGGCCGATGATGATGCCATCAGTTCACTGACGGTGCAGAAGGATGCACTTCATCGTGGCTATATCCCCTATACCGACCGCCCTATCGCCTGGCATACCGACGGTTATTACAACCTGCTGGAACAGCAGATCTACGGACTACTGCTCCACTGCGTACAACCGGCTGCTGAGGGTGGCGCTAACCAGCTATTGGATCACGAGTTACTCTATCTCCAGCTGCGGGAGCAAAACCCTGCATTTATCGAAGCGCTACAGCACCCTGAGGCGATGACCATCCCCGCCAATGAGGTCGATGGAGAGGTACTGCGCCCGGCACGCAGCGGCCCGGTGTTTATGCTCCGTCCTGATGGCCGGCTGCACATGCGTTATACCGATAGAAGCCACAGTATCGAGTGGCGTGACGACCCCCTCACTCAAGAGGCGGTAACCACCCTAAAGCGGTTGTTAAAAACCGATTCACCCTACCATTTTGAGGGTACCTTGCAGAGTGGACAGGGACTAATCAGCAGCAATGTGCTGCACACCCGTGAGCGGTTTGAGAGCGGCGAGCCTCAACGCCTGCTCTACCGGGCACGCTACTTTGATGCCGTTAGCGGCATCTCATCATAGGATGAAAACTTTATGAAACTACTGGTACGCAATCTTGCCCGCAGCACCACCGAGGACGAAATCCGCGCCCTATTTGAGGCCCAGGGGGCAGTACAGTCATGTACCCTGATAACAGATAAAACAAGCGGTAGCTCAAAGGGTTTTGGCTTTGTCGAGATGCCCAAGCCAGGGGAGGCTAAAGCCGCAATACAGACACTCAACGGCATGGATGTGGCAGGCAATAAAATCCGCGTTAAAAAAGCCGAACCGAAGAAAGAGACAGATGGCCCCTACGGCAAACAGTAAAATGGGCAAACCAACCCACCAGGAGCCTCTGCACGGTATAACGCTAAAGGAGATAGTAACCCGTCTGGTGGAAAAGTATGGTTGGGAAGCGTTGGGCATCCGCATCAAGATCAAATGTTTCACCAGTGACCCGAGCATTAACTCCAGCCTCAAATTTCTGCGCAAAACCCCCTGGGCGCGACAGAAAGTTGAGGCGCTATATCTAACAACCCAGTGGACGACCGATAACGTCTGGTCATTACGAAAAAGGTAGTTTGAAAGTAACTATTCAGCTATACCTATTTTGGGGCTTTTTTCACCTGGGATCGGAGTCGATTGCCCATATGGATGTGGTTAAGGAGCGTGAGCTGGGAGCGGAAGCATTGCGCCAGAATTGGTGAAAAATGCACCTTTTTACGACGCAATCGACTCGACCCTGGTAAAAATAGCCTGGTAACAGGAGCCTCTGAATAGTTACCCTACAATAACTATTTTCACAGAACCCCTGATGCCCTATACCAACCTGGCACGACGCCACTTACGCACAGAGTTGATCAGAAATATCTCATCTGCATCCTTTAGATCATCAATGGAGATAATCGATGCCTCTATCTCCCCCTCTTGCAGTAGAAACCCACGAAAAGTACCAGCTAACAGACCACATTCAATGGGTGGCGTAACCAGCCGCCCTTCCCTGCGGATCACCAGATTGGCTATAGAGCCCTCAGTAACCTCCCCCTTCTCATTCCACAAAATTACATCATCACAGTCGGGGAAATCTGCCCGTGCTTTTTCGTAAACGGCACGATTAGTTGTCTTATGGAAAAGGAATACCTCCCGTGAATCAACGGGCTCCTTCGCAAGCGTGACGAGTGCGCTCGTCTCCTCACTGCTTTGTAGGGGATAGTGCTCCACCTCGAACGCCCCATCCCTGGAAACCAGCAACCTGATCTTATGCTCCTTTTTCTCCAACGGTTGACATACCCGCTGTATCGCCAGGTTAACCGCATCGACCTCCAGGGGGATATCAAAATAGCGGGATGTCTCTTCAAGTCTGTGTAAATGTTCGTTCAGCAGAAAGATACCGCTCTCCGGCTGCCATAGCATCGTCTCCAGTAGTCTGTAGTCTGGCCTCGGCTGAGTCAGAACCCGTGCCTTGGTCAGGGTCTCTTCAAATTCAGCCTCCGCATCCGACTCCCAGACGATACCACCCCCGACACCAAACTCCAGCAGATGGGCAGCAGGATCAATCAAGGCTGTGCGGATAGCCACATTGAAACAGGCATCTCCCTGGGGGGATAAAAAACCGATACAGCCGGTATAGATCTTGCGCGGTGAAGCTCCATCTCATGGATAATCTCCATCGTCTTCGCCTTAGGTGCTCCGGTGATCGATGCACAGGGGAAGAGATTTTTCATAACTTCTGAAAATGTACCCTCGGAGGATGAGGGTTTGGCATCTACAACCCCGCGTACAGTGGATGTCATCTGCCACACGGTAGGATATTTTTCGACATCGAAGCAGCTGACTGTTTCAACACTACCAAGCTCGGCAATCCGGCTGATGTCATTGCGGATCATATCGACGATCATGATATTTTCGGCCCGCTCCTTCTCCGACTGCCGCAGTCTCTCCGCCTGCTCCCGATCTTCGATCAATGTGCGTCCACGCCTTGCCGTACCCTTCATTGGCCGCGAAACAATCCGGCCAGACTCCAGGTTAAAGAAGAGTTCAGGTGAGGCTGAGCAGATAGCGTAATCACCCGTATCCACAAAAGCGGAATAGTCCGTTTTCTGCGCTTGCACCAGCTGGCAAAAGAGTGCCCAGGGGTCACCGGAGAAATCAGCGCTGAGGCGGTAGGTGTAATTGACCTGGTAGGTATCCCCCTCCTCAATGCGCTTCTTGATATCTCCAATGGCGGAGACAAACGTCTCTTTGGAAACGGATGGAGTCAGCTCACCCACCCTATAGCCCCCTCCTGTAGCGCCATCAATATCCTGCAACACTTCCGGGGGCGGAAATAGACCTAAACAGAGCAGGGGGAAACCTTCGGAAGGATATGTGCTGAGTGCACGGTCAAAAGCGGGAGCCGCTTCATAGGAGATAAATCCGGCGACAAAACAGCCCGATGCTTCCGCCTCCCGCAGCATTGGCATGACATCATCAAGCCGTTCAGCACGAAGTACTTTTTCAGGATGATCGAACCGGAGCCACTTACCCCCGTGCTTTAGAACAACTTTCATTGCTGCTTTATATCAGAAAACGGAGCCAATTTATCAACTCAAATTCCGGAGTTCACCCGCTCCATCACCCCACCCATTACCCTTACTTTATGAAGGAGAGATAGGTATATAGGACACCCACGGTGATTGCGATACCAGCAAACCCCATTGCGACCGTACCTTTATTACCATTTCGCAACCCGTTGACAATCCAATAACTTTCCAAACCGATAATGGCAGCAGCACCACCAAAGGCGATAAAAAGATTAGCATTCTCAAGTTTCGCGTATAGGACAAAAACCATGTAAAAAGCGAAGGCGACACCAACGGGTATTATCGAAAAAAACCAGTTCCCCACCTCTGAATCGTCGACTGTGACTTGAGCCCTATCTTTAACTTCCATTACATATCCCCTCTGTAAGAATCGGAAAACGTATAGATTACCAAAATGCCTCACCATAACTAAGGATTATTTCAATACCGGGCATTTATTTCTCATCTGTTTATTTCCCGCCGCCGCCCCCCTCCCTGCTGGTGAAACATCCATGACCGTATTGATCACTTTGACAAAGAAATCGAAGATCACTCCAATGTGCTAGAACCAAGAATTGAGCGCGTCCACCTTTTTACTGAACATGGTGTCTGGAAAAATACCTTTAATGATTTACTCTATGCGAAGAGACTGCCACTGAATGACGGGGCAGCGCCAATCAGCTGCCGATGAATTAGAGTGTACAGCTTAAATTTATGCACCATATTGTCTTGACTTAGGGGGTCCTCTTTAACTTTATTTTTTAAAAAACCTGCTTCATGCCGAAGGCAGTGACTCCACCGGCTCATCCAGCTCTACCTTCTCTATCTGTCCAAAGCGGTGGCTAATTTTACGTGCGGATATGTTCACTTCATCTACATCCTGATGTGCCAAGCGGATGTGACCAGCAAGTTTGTCCATACGGCTCTGAAAGCGACTGAAGTCTTTTGAGAGGCTGTTCAGGTGCTGCTGGATGATATGGACCTGCTCACGGGTGGCGGCATCTTTTAATACCGCTCGGGCGGTGGTGAGTATCGCCATCATTGTGGTGGGGGAGACCAGCCAGACCCGGCGACGGTGGGCCTCTTCCACCAGTTCAGGGAAGCTGGCGTGGATTTCGGCGAATACGGCCTCTGCCGGGATAAACATTACCGCGCCGTCTGCGGTCTCACCGGGGAGGATATATTTGCTTGCTATATCGTCAATATGTTTGCGGATATCGGTACGGAAGCTACCGCCAGCGCGTTTACGCTCCCCTTCGCTGAGGTCGTTGTTGCTCATACGGCGATAGCTTTCGAGGGGAAACTTGGCATCGATGCAGATATGACCGGTGGGGTCGGGCAGAAACAGCATGCAGTCTGCCCGTGCGCCGCTGCTGAGGGTGTGCTGTAGCGAGTAGCTGGCTTCCGGCAGCAGATTGCTTACCAGTCCGTTGAGCTGCACTTCACCAAACGCACCTCTGGAGCGTTTGTCGGCCAGCACTTCTTGGAGACTAACGACATTGGATGAGAGTTCGGTGATGCGTTTCTGCGCCTCATCGATGCGGGAGAGGTGCTCCAGCACCCGGGTGAAGGTCTCTGTGGTCTTTTCAAAACCTTCGCTTAGCCGCTTCTCCACTTGGCCACTGATCTCCTGCAGGCGCTGATCTGTTGAGGCGGTGAGGCTATCTACCCGTTTTCCCAGGCTCTCGGTGTTGCGTGACAGCCCTTCGGCCAGTTGCCGGGCTACGCCATCTATCCCGGTTGAAAGCTCCTGCTGTTGCGCCAGGCGGTTCTCCACCATCGCTTTGTCCAGTCTCTGGTGAAAACTGTCGAGCCGTTCAGCGAGCGACAGTTTGAGTACCCCGATCTCATCTGCCGTTCCTTTCTGCATTTCACCAAAACGGCGCTCCAGCGCCTGATAGAGTTTGGATATCTGTAGTAGTTGTCGCCGTTGAAAGACGTGTCCCTCTTCCCGTCGCTTCTCTCCCTCTCGACCTATTGCATTAAGCAGTTGCCGCTCTTGGTTGCGTACCAACTCCTCTAGCCGCTGCGCACCCTCCCTCTGCCTCTCCACCGAGAGATTCAGGCAGCGCGCCAGGGTATTCTGTCGTAGCCAGAGTGCCAAAAGGAGCAGTAGCGTGAGCAGCACCCCAGCGAGCAGGATAAGGTCGATGTATGGGTTCAGCAGTTGCATTAGCGCACCTCTGTGCGGTGTTTTTACGGTTCAACGGCGACCTTCACAGATCACACGCCAAATAGAGAGTTAGTTACCTTTACCATACACGCCGGGGGGCTCAATAGATGAGTCCGCCACATTTAAATCGGTTGCAGCCCCTTCAAGTTGTAAGACAATTACACACGGCTTTCACAAAGGTGACCTACTGTATTCCACTACACAACCTCTGATTTCCTCTATTTAACAAACTTGCCAAAGTGCTTAAAATTCTTTTTCAAGAAGACTCTGAGCAAATCATGAAGTATGCCTCGCTCACACTTAATTCAGTGACTCCTTAAAAGGTGGACCAAGTCCCAGCCTGAGTGAGATTTCAGGGAGCAGTAAATCACAGGATTTTTTGTTGGATTATTTTGAGTAAATGCCATGAAAAGTACCCTGCTTAAACTGCTACCTCTATTAATGCTTTCATACTCCGTCAATACACCGGCTCTGACCTTCTCCTGGGTGGGCTGCGGTATCACAAAAAAAGCGTTTATGTCTGAGCTGGCTAATAGCTACAAGACAAAAACCGGCATTGAGATCACCCTGGAGGGGGGCGGTGCCACCAAGGGAATTAAATCAGTCACCGAGAGTGCATCCGATATTGGTGGCTCATGCCGTTTCCGAATCAAGGGGGAAACATCGGAAGCGACCGTTCGCTTCAACCCCGTTGCCTGGGATGCGCTGGTGGTAGCTGTTCATAAGAGTAATCCTGTTGAAGATATCTCTCTTGAACAGTTACGCAAAGTCTATCTCGGGGAAATTACCAACTGGAAACAGCTGGGTGGCCGGGATAAACCGCTGGAACTGTTAACGCGCAATGGAAAAATCTCCGGTGTAGGTTTGACCATACGCCAACTGGTTTTTGGTGAGGCCAATATGGATTTTCCCGATGGCAACCGTTTTAAGTCATCAGGCCCGCTGGAGAAGGCGATTGAGACAAATGTAAATGCCATTGGTATGAGTGGCATTAGCAGTGCACGCAAGCGGGACTTTAAGATTTTGAGACTCAATGGTAAGTCACCCAGCTTTGAGAATATAAAAAGTGGTGAATACCTGCTCTATCGCCCGCTCTATATCATTACCAACCGTAAGAACGAGAATATCAAAGAACTCGATAAGTTCATCGGCTTTGCTCACAGCAAAGAGGGGCGTGACATTATCAGGAGAAACGGTGTGGTACCCTATCTTGAGGCTCTGGCACTCTCTTTCAGGCAAAGAGAGCAGTGGAATAATTCTAGAAAAATTAAAGAGAGCAAACAAGACTAAGAGCCTGTCCGAGAATAGGCTCCTAGCGGCGTATTCCGTTAACGCTTCCAGGGAGTATCTGAATCTATTTTGCTATATATGAACAAAGGTTCATTCTATAGCTTGGGCTGAAAGGTGGGATGGTGCTGCGTAACTGCTCAATACCCCAGTGCCGATGGATAACGTTCAGATGGGTGCAGTGACACCTTTTCAGGACCTACAGCAGCAGGGATGCTGCGGTGAGCGTACAGGGATCTATTCACCGCATCTCCTGAAAAGGTGTTACTGCACCCCCTATGGCACGGATTTTTTGAGAAGTTACGGTACTGCCCAGCAAGATTTTGACCTTGTTGGGCTTCATGAACTCAGCCCAACCTACACTCAGAGCCTCCTTTCAGCCATTGTGGTTTGCAACCGCCCCCATCCTCTGTAGACTTGCCCTCTGCAAACTATACCCCGCGATAGAGCCACCATGCGCATCTACCTGAAAACTCTCGGCTGCCGCCTTAACGAGGCCGAGATCGAAACCTGGTCACGGGATTTCCACTCCCGAGGGCACCAAATCACTCCCCTACTGGCAGATGCCGATCTGGTGGTGGTCAACACCTGCGCCGTCACCGGTGAGGCGGTGCGTAAGTCACGCAAGCTGATGCATAAGGCCCACCGAGTAAACCCCCAAGCCAAACTGGTGGTAAGCGGTTGCTACACCTCTCTGGAGGCAGCAGGTGATGCAGCTACCCAGGGGGTTGATCTGATTGTCGATAACCGCGACAAGGATCGGCTGGTAGAGATTACCGAGCACGAACTCAACCTCCACGCCATGCCTGCTCTGGCTACGGTGCCGGGGGAGAACAGCTTGCTCTCCCGTGGTCGCCAGCGGGCCTTTATTAAGGTGCAGGATGGTTGTCGCTACCAGTGTACTTTCTGCATTGTTACCGTTGCCCGTGGTGAGGAGCGCTCACGCCCTGTCGATGAGGTGGTAACAGAGATCAATCAGCTTCACAACGAGGGCATCCAGGAGGTTGTGCTCACCGGTGTGCATATCGGTGGTTACGGCAACGACTGTGGTAGCAGTCTCTATCAGTTGATCAAGACGATACTCGATAACACCACAGTCCCACGCCTGCGCCTCGGCGCGGTAGAGCCCTGGGATCTCCCAGAGGCATTTTGGGTGCTGTTTAATAATCCCCGTTTCTCGCCCCACCTCCACCTACCACTGCAGAGCGGTGCCGATAGGGTACTGCGGCGTATGGCACGCCGCTGCAGGAGTGATGCGTTTGAAGCGCTGGTTCAGCAGGCCCGCCATCGCGTACCCGACTTCAACATCACCACTGATATCATTGTCGGCTTTCCCGGTGAGACTGATGAGGAGTGGCAACAGACTATGGCGTTTGTAGAGAAGATAGGTTTTGGTCACCTGCACATCTTCACCTACTCACCGCGCCCCGGCACCCTCGCCGCCACTATGCCCAATGAGATATCCAGGGGTCTGATCCGCAAGCGTAGCGAGGCAATGCATCAACTGGGTGAACTCATGAAGCGCCAGACCCTGGAGCACTACATCGGCCGGGAGTTTCCGGTACTGATTGAGGGAGGGGAGGAGGGTAGCCACCATGAGTTATGCGGCTACACCCCCAACTTTCTCCGCGTGAGGATTAAGACAGGGGGGAAATCCGGCCTCAGCAACAGCATCAGAGCGATTCGACTGGAAAGCGTCAATGATACGGGGGATGAACTGGTTGGTAGTTTGGTAACCGCAAGCTAACCACCGGTTGTAAGTTTCACACTACCGTCCGATCAACACCCTCGCCCTATCATGGATATTGAAACGGTACTCTTTGTAGGTCGGGACCCAAGATCGGCCACCGTGGTTATTTCCCTGAATGCTGGCCCGTGCCCAATGCCATTAACTTAAGGAAGAGAGGCTACATATCAGCTGACACGTTCATAGTCAGCGATCATCCATGATCAACGCTAGTACGCTGAATATGTTACAATTATCTGGTACTAATATTCAACAAACAAAAGGCGGCTTGCAATGAAAATGCTAGAATTAAATTCCGAAGAAATGGGTCTATCCAGGGTCATTTGAATTTGTTTATACCCCTATAAGGGAATATATATCATCTCCTGATTTTGCAAATCTAGCCAGAAAAAGCGAATCCGCATTTACTCGAAATAGAGGCCTGCCTTTACCTCATTTGATTCTGAATTTAATTAATTTTCGTAAAGGAACCATCGCTAACGAATTAAGCCAGTTTAGCAAAGCGATCAATGGGCAAGATGCTCTTCCTATTGTTACCCCCGCAGCCTTTTGTAAGGCGCGCCAGAAACTAAAGCACGAAGTCTTTGTGACCTTGAAGGATCAAGCTATGGAGGCCTTCGAAGCACATTTTTCAACTCACCGTTGGCATGGGCATCGCCTCCTTGCGGTGGATGGTTCAACGGGGCGCTTGCCGAACGAAGCAGGACTTGCCAAGAAGTTTGGTGGCCCATCAGACGCCACATGCCCCATGGTTAGATTCTCACGCCTATATGACGTGTTAAACAAAGTGGTAGTCCATGCTGACATGGAGCCCTATGATACAGGTGAGCGAGAAATAGCCGCAAAGTATCTGTATGAAGTGAATGATCAGGATTTGGTTTTATATGATCGAGGCTATGCTGCTTTCTGGTTATTCGCCATGCACAGAGATATGAATAAAACCTACTGTGCTCGGGTAAAAACAACCTATTCTAAAGAAATAAAAGCTTTTCTTGAGAGTGGAAAGAAAAGTGATATTGTTTTGCTCAAGCCCAATGCTAAGGCGCTAACTCAGTGCAATGAGTACTATATTTCTGAGGCACCTGTACGCGTAAGATTGGTGCGGGTAGCGCTGGGTAAAGGCCGAACTGAGGTTTTGGTGACCTCACTATTGGATGAGAAAGCCTATCCTACATATTGGTTCAAAAAGCTCTACAGCCTTCGCTGGGGTGTGGAAGAAAACTACAAGCGTGAAAAACAGCGTATTGAGATCGAGAATTTCTCTGGGCGAAGTGTCGAAGTTATCTGTCAGGATTTCCATGCCAAGATTTTGGCATTAAATCTATCTGCTATGGTGGTGTGGGTCGCACAAGCAATTGCTGAAAGGGTATATAAGGATCGTGCAAAAAATTACCAAATCAATTTTGCTAATGCCATATCCGTATTAAAAAATGATTTGGTGAGCTATATAAATCAACGCTCGCCATGGGGCATGCTACTCAGGTTACTCTCAGAGATTATTAGATCTGTTGAGCCCGTTGTTCCTGGGCGCTCATATCCCCGAATATTTCACAAACGGGTAGGTTCCTTTTTTTACGGCAACTACAAGAGAACACAGTGATTTTTTCTTAAGTTAATGGCATTGAGTTCGCTCCTACAACACCTCTGTTCCACCATAACTGTGGTTTTCAGGATTTTGATACAGAGCCGGTTTAAAGATAAAAAGGCACAAAACGCGAGTTTTTGTGTGCAAATGTTTTTTTTAAAACTCAGAAACTGCGAATTTCAGGGGTGAGCTGAATAGTTACGAATACCCTTGATTATTTCTTCTGTCGCGGAATACCGAACCGTTGCCTGCGTTCCCACAGCGCCTTGCGGCTGATCCCCAGCTATTTGGCCAGTTCCGTTTCGGTCATACCATCCTGGTGTTCAAGCACAAACTGACGGAAGTACGCTTCGAGGGAGAGGTTGCCGTTGCTGGTGGTGGTCTGTGGCGCGGCGACGCCACCGGACTCGATCGCCAGCAGTTCCGGTGTGATCACCTCTCCATCACAGAGTATCACCGCCCGTTCAAGGGCGTTCTCCAACTCGCGTACATTGCCGGGCCAGTCATAGCTGGTGATTGCTTCCAGTGCTGAAGGGCTGAGTTTCATCGGTGAATGGTTGAGCTGTTTTCTCGCCTTCTCCAGCAGAAAGTCAGCCAGCTCCACTATGTCTTTGCCGCGCTCTCTCAGGGGCGGTAGATTGAGTTCAATAACTCTCAGGCGAAAGTAGAGATCGCTACGAAACTCACTATTTTGTACCAGCTTCTTGAGATCCCGGTGAGTGGCTGCGACCAGGCGGATATCGACTAGTTTTGACTGCTCTGCCCCCACCCTTCGCACTTCCCGGTTCTGCAGCAGCCGCAACAGCCGGGCTTGGGCAGCCAGCGGCAGTTCACCAATCTCATCGAGAAACAGAGTGCCCCCTTCGGCGCTTTCCACCAGTCCGGGGCGGGCGCTGGTGAAAGCACCTTTTTCGTGGCCGAATAGCTCCGACTCGATCAGCATCTCTGGAATGGCGGCGCAGTTCACCGTTACGATGGGTGATTCGTTGCGCAGGCTCTGCTCGTGAAGCGCTCTGGCCACCAACTCCTTACCTGTGCCGGAGTCGCCGAGTATTAGCACGGTGGCGTCGGTGGGGGCGACCTTGGTCAGGCGGCGGCACACCTCACGCATGGCGTTGCAGCTGCCGATCATGCCGTTGACCGGATACTCCCGATCCAGACCCGCCTTCAGCTCTTCGTTGCGTCGTTCAAGCTTGCCCTGTTTCAGGGTGCGCTTTATCAGAATAAGTAGCCAATTGATGGGTGTCCTGATTATTCTGATCTTTGCGACGACCGTCAGGCAGATGTTTGGTGACCTGTAGGGTAGTGATCAGAAAACCCGCCTCATCCACCAGTGCGCGTCAAGTTTCAAGGTAGAGCCTGGGGGCGTCACCCGAACGAAGGATTATCAAAGGAACTTCGGCCTACAGGCCGGATATATGGATGCAATATTCTTTTTGTCACGAACGATTTTTTTCATTGCATCGCGGGGCGCGACCATATATGACCCCAAATATATGTTTTTAGTTAACTTTCACGCAACACTCGACCTTTAATCCAGCGATCTGTCGTATGCCCTGTGACTTAGTGATTGCGAATTTACGCCTAGCATCCTCAAGCGTTCTATCTTGAAACTTGGTCTGCTCAAGTATCTCCTCAATGCTCCTGTTTTCCGGTACACGCACCCACGCATCGCTACAGCCAATTGTATAAAAGTCCCCAGTAGCTGTTATAAGTCCAATTATCTTATTTCCAGCGGTGGCGTGTTCATGGGGCTTAAATTGACCTACAGAGCCAACCGTAGGCTCGTCTTTAATATTTTCCCAGCTGGTTTTGCAGTCAGTCGGATTGCCTGTTGAAACATGGCATACCCGCCAAACGCCGCCGCTCGATAGCGGGCCATAATGCAACCAGAGAAGTACGCACTGATAACATCATGCCCTTGAGATTCGCAATAGTTGATCGCACCTTGTGCATAAGGTAAAAACGGAAAGCGATGGTATTAGTTGTAATGGTGGTTCACTTTCTAAGCAAGGACTTTTCTGATTTTGGTCTCCGTAAT
>MOXH01000051.1_pt1 | contig 20409 bp, 25 predicted proteins | sample 1471181 | NCBI WGS metagenome assembly MOXH01 (sample SAMN05806436, study PRJNA327811) | mollusc metagenome | isolation source: Phylotype A (SB4) bacterial symbionts from gill | host: Thyasira cf. gouldii | place: Canada: Bonne Bay, Newfoundland | collected 2010-05-07
GATTCCCATGGGCACCCCTTTCTCGAGCGTACTGGAGATGGCGGGGGGCATGAAAGAGGGGCAGCAGGTTAAAGGCGGTCATTCCTGGCGGATCATCCTCCCCGATTATACGGGTGAGCAGATGATGGATCTGACCATGGATTATGATGCCATACAGACGCGGGCTCCATGTTGGGTTCCGGTGCAGTTATGGTCCTTGATGACACTAACTGATGGTGAAAGTGTTGGAGCGCATGTCCTACTTCTACCACGAAGAGTCATGTGGGCAATGTACACCCTGCCGTGAAGGCACGGGCTGGCTCTACCGAGTGGTGAGCCGCATTGAGAACGGACTGGGTAGGCCAGAAGACTTGGCGCTGCTCGACGATATCACCACAAAGATTGCCGGGCGCACCATCTGTGCCCTGGGTGATGCTGCAGCCATGCCGGTTCAAGGTATGCTGAAGCATTACCGAGATGAGTTTGAGTACCACATAGAACATAAGAAGTGCATGGTAGGCTGATAGGCCACTGAAGTTAATGCACGAATATTGAGCACTGGTTAGAGAACTAAATCGATGTCTGAAGACCAGACGATAACATTAGAAATAGACGGCCAACAGTTGCAGGCGAGAGCCGGTGAGATGCTGATTGACGTAACAGATGCGGCGGGTATTGATCTCCCACGCTTCTGCTACCACAAAAAGCTCTCCGTCTCTGCTAACTGTCGCATGTGTCTGGTGGAAGTAGAGCGGGCTCCCAAGCCTTTGCCTGCTTGCGCCACGCCTGTGGCAGATGGAATGAAGGTTTTTACTTCATCCCCGCTGGCGCGTGCGGCACAGAAAGGAACCATGGAGTTTCTTCTGATTAATCATCCACTGGACTGCCCGATCTGTGATCAGGGTGGTGAGTGCGAGCTGCAGGATCTCTCCATAGGTTACGGCAGTGATATCTCCCGCTTTGTCGAAGGCAAGCGTGCGGTGGATAAACCCGATATCGGCCCCCTGGTTAACGCCAACTTTACCCGCTGCATTCACTGCACTCGCTGCGTTCGTTTCGGTGCGGAAATTGCCGGTGTTCGTGAGATGGGTGCTGTCGGTCGTAGTGAGCATATGGTCATCGGTACCTATGTGGAGAGGAGTGTCGATTCAGAACTCTCCGGTAATATTATCGATCTCTGCCCGGTAGGTTCTCTCACCTCCAAACCTTATCGTTTCCAGGCGCGAGCTGGGAGTTGACTCAGCGCGACACGGTTTCACCACACGATTCGGTCGGTTCGAATCTGCACCTCCACGTTCGCCGTAACCGGGTGATGCGTGTTGTTCCCAGAGAGAATGAAGCGGTTAACGAGTGCTGGATCTCAGATCGAGACCGTTTTAGCTACGAAGGACTCTACAGTGATGACCGGTTGACCACTCCGCTGATTAAGCGTGACGGTGTTTGGCAGGAAGCGAGCTGGGAATCGGCACTCGAAGCGGCGGCCAAAGGCCTTAAGCAGAGTGGCGACCAGTTGGGTGCGCTGATCTCACCCACAGCGACTTTGGAAGAGATGCAGTTAGCACAGAAGCTGGTGCGCGGTCTCGGTAGCGACAATATTGACTATCGCCTGCGTCAGGGTGATTTCAGGGGCCAGGAGGCCTGGTTGCCGCTGGTTAGGTCAGACCATCGAAGCCCTGGAGCAGCTGGATGCCGCGTTGGTTGTCGGTGCTAATCCTCGTAAGGAGCAGCCACTGCTTGGGCACCGTCTGCGTAAGGCCGTGCTGGAGGGGTGCCAAGTCACCTATATCAACCCGCTGGAGCTGGATCTTAACTACGTTGCTGAGCAGCATGTTTGCAGCCCCGCCACGATGGTGGATGAGCTGGCTGCCCTGGCCAATGCCTTGGGTGCTTCCGGTGCACTAATCGGCTCAGCAAAAATAACTAAAGCGCATAAAGCGCTCGCCAAGCAGCTCAAGTCGGCTGATAAGGCAACGGTTTTGCTGGGCAGTATGGCAGTAGCTCACGCCGACTTCTCTCTACTTAGTTCTCTGGCCAGTGCCATAGCTGAAGCCAGTGGCGCCACCCTGGGGTATCTGCCCGAAGCGGCTAACAGTACAGGTGCTGCCCTTATGGGTATGGTGTCCGGCTCGGGAAAAGATGCCCAGGCGATGCTGGAGCAGCCGCTCAAAGGCTATCTGCTAATCGGCGCTGAACCGGCTTACGATTTTTCTAACCCAGCGCAAGCGTCAAAAGCGTTTGATGAGGCAGGATTTGTTCTTGCGCTCAGTGCATTCCGCAGTGTAAACCTCGAAGCGGCGGCTGATGTGATCCTGCCAATGGCAGCTTATGCTGAGACCTCTGGCACCTATATTAATGCCGAAGGCGGATGGCAGTCCTTCGCCGGTGCGGTCAGCCCCAAAGGCAATACCCGCCCCGCTTGGAAGATTCTCCGGGTGCTCGGTAATCAGCTTGATCTGAAGGGCTTCGACCACACCAGCTCCAGTGATGTGTTGGAGGAGGCGAGAGCGGTCGTAGGCGATCGGCAGCCCGATAACGCAATGCAAAAGAGTGAGATTACAGAGAGGCGTGTTTCCGATAACGGTTTAACCCGCATTGGTGATGTACCTCTCTATGCAGTTGATCCCCTGGTTCGCCGGGCAACTGCGCTACAGCAGACCAAGGATGCAATTAAACCAGCCATCTATATCAATGCGTCAGAAGCCGCCAAAGTAGGGCTGAGTGAGGGTGATAGTGCATCGGTAACCCAGGATGGTGGGCAGGCGCAACTGCCGGTGGTCATAGATTCCAGCGTACCGGACGGTTGTGTCCGCGTTCCTGCCGCTTTGGTGGGTACTGAATCGCTGGGTAGTCAGTTTGGTGAAGTCACCCTGGAGAAGGCATAAACCGATGGATGCATTGATTAGTCTCTGGGAGTGGCTGGGCGAAAATCTGATCATTATTCAGATCATGCTCAAGATTGTTGTGATTGTGTTGCCACTGATGCTCTGTGTCGCTTACTTTACCTATGCCGAGCGTAAGCTTATCGGCTATATGCAGATGCGTATCGGTCCCAACCGGGTCGGCCCCAAGGGTTGGCTACAACCGATTGCCGATGCCGTAAAGCTGATGTTTAAAGAGATCACGATCCCTGGCAATGGCAACAAAGTTCTCTTCCTGCTTGCTCCGTTGCTGACCTTGGGTCCAGCGCTGGCAGCCTGGGCTGTTTTTCCGTTCAATGAAGAGCTGGTACTGGCTGACATTAACGCGGGTCTGCTCTATATACTGGCACTCACCTCAGTGAGTGTTTACGGTGTCATCATTGCTGGCTGGGCATCCAACTCCAAATACGCTTTCCTTGGTGCCATGCGCTCAGCGGCGCAGATCGTCTCCTACGAAATTGCAATGGGCTTTGCTCTGGTCGGTGTATTGGTCGCGGCCGGTAGTCTTAACCTGGGTGATATCGTTAATGCCCAGAAGGGGAGTGCCGGATTCCTCGACTGGTTCTGGTTGCCCTTGTTACCGCTATTTATTATCTACTTTATATCGGGTGTTGCTGAGACCAACCGTGCCCCCTTCGATGTTGCCGAGGGTGAGTCAGAGATTGTTGCCGGTTTTCATGTTGAGTACTCCGGAATGCCGTTCGCGGTCTTCTTCCTAGCGAATATGCCAATATGATCCTGATTTCAGCGCTGACTGTGGTGCTGTTCCTCGGTGGCTGGTTGTCACCTTTCCTTGGTATACCGCTGCTGGGTCCGATGTTCGACTGGGTGCCTGGTTTCATCTGGCTGATTATTAAAACAGTGGCTGTTGGTTTCTTCTTCCTCTGGCTGCGCGCCACATTCCCGCGCTATCGTTACGACCAGATAATGCGATTGGGATGGAAAGTGTTTATTCCCATTACCATCGTTTGGATTCTTGTAGTGGGTGTGGCGGTTGTCTACCAGCTACCCTGGTGGTTTGATTGAGTGGGATGACAGATGAATATGTTGCGTGACTACTTCAAAAGTCTGTTCCTGCTGGAACTGATAAAAGGTCTGAGACTAACCTTCAGCTACCTGCCCCGTAAGAAATTTACGGTACAGTACCCGGAGGAGAAGGCGCCGATCTCTCCGCGTTTCCGTGGGCTTCATGCTCAGCGTCGATATGAAAATGGAGAGGAGCGCTGCATCGCTTGTAAATTGTGCGAAGCAACTTGTCCAGCGGCGGCGATTACCATTGAGGCTGAGCCTCGTGATGATGGCTCACGCCGTACTACTCGATACGATATCGACCTGTTTAAGTGCATCTTCTGTGGCTATTGCCAGGAGTCGTGCCCCGTCGATGCAATCGTTGAGACCCGGCTCTACGAATATCACTTCGAGAATCGTGAGGATGCGGTGATGACCAAAGAGAAGCTGTTGGCTGTCGGTGATAAATACGAGAGCCAGATATCTGACGATATCGTTGCACAGGCCAAGTATCGCTAATGAATGCGTTGACTCAAAATTATAGGACTGGATGACCAGATGACTTTCCAACTGTTTGTCTTTTATGTGTTCTCTGCCATCCTGCTGTATGCGGCAACGATGGTAATCACCCGGCGTAATCCGGTTCACTCGGCACTGTTCATGGTACTCGCGTTTGCCAGTAGTGCAGGTATCTGGATGCTGGCAGAAGCTGAGTTTCTCGCCATCGTACTGGTGCTTGTCTATGTCGGTGCGGTGATGGTGCTGTTCCTGTTTGTGGTGATGATGCTGGATATCGATACAGAAACCATGCGGGCGGGGTTTATCAAGTATCTACCCGTTGGTGCCTTAGTGGCCTTTATCATGGCGATAGAGATGTTCCTGGTGGTTGGCCCTGGCAACTTTGGTCTCGACAAGGTCTCTGCGCCACTACCTCAGCCTGCCAGCTATAACAATACAGAGGAACTGGGTAGTGTCCTCTATACCGTTTATATGTATCCGTTTGAGATTGCAGCTGTCATTCTGCTGGTAGCGATTATTGCCGCCATTGGACTAACACTGCGCAGACGTCCCGAGACCAAGCGCCAGAACCCATCACAGCAGGTGCTTGTTAAAGCCGCCGACCGTGTACGTGTGGTACAGATGGACACAGAGGAGTGATAAGGCCGTTATGATCGCACTTTCCGATTTTCTGATCCTAGGCGCAGCCCTTTTTTCGCTCAGCGTCGCCGGGATCTTCCTTAACCGCAAGAACATCATCATCCTGCTGATGTGTGTCGAGTTGATGCTGCTTGCGGTGAATATGAACTTTATCGCCTTCTCTCACTTTCATGGCGATCTGGCGGGTCAGGTGTTTGTCTTCTTTATCCTGACGGTTGCCGCTGCCGAGGCGGCTATCGGCTTGGCCATCTTGGTGGTGTTGTTCCGTAACCGCTGCTCTATCAATGTTGACGATCTGGACAGGCTCAAGGGTTAAGCATGGAAAAGATATATCTCCTTATCGTGCTGGCGCCCCTGTTTGGTGCAATTATTGCCGGTTTCTTTGGCAGTAAGATCGGCCGTAGCGGTGCCCATTGGGTGGCCAGTATCGGTGTCGGAACGTCGGTACTGCTTTCGATCTACGTACTGCTTGGTTTTATTAGCGGTAACCTGCAGGTCTACAACGAGTCTCTCTATGTCTGGATGGTGAGTGACGGCTTGCGTATGGAGGTCGGCTTCCTGGTGGATCAGCTCACAGCAGTGATGCTGGTTGTGGTCACCTTTGTCTCCTTCTGTGTGCATATCTACACCATCGGCTACATGGCTCATGATGAAGAGAATTGGCCAAAAGATAGCCTGGCCGGTCACAACAGCTACCAGCGCTTCTTCAGCTACATCTCCCTCTTTACCTTCTCCATGCTGATGTTGGTGATGTCCAACAACTTCATGCAGCTCTTCTTCGGCTGGGAAGCTGTGGGTCTGGTCTCCTACCTGCTGATTGGTTTCTGGTCTGTCCGCCCTACGGCGGTGTTCGCCAACCTTAAAGCGTTCCTGGTTAACCGTGTCGGTGACTTTGGCTTTATTCTCGCATCGCTGCCGTTGCCATGTACTTCAATAGTCTCGACTATGCTGAAGTGTTTGCTCAGGCACCTAACTTTGCCAATACACAGATACAGATCTGGGGTGACACAAGTTGGTCATTGATGACCGTGATCTGCATCCTCCTGTTTGTGGGTGCTATGGGCAAATCAGCTCAGGTTCCGCTGCATGTGTGGCTGCCCGACTCAATGGAAGGCCCAACACCCATTTCAGCCTTGATTCACGCCGCTACAATGGTAACCGCCGGTGTCTTTATGGTGGCGCGTATGTCGCCGCTCTATGAGTTTTCAGAGACAGCACTGACCTTTGTCTGGTGATTGGTGCGACTACCGCCTTCTTTACCGGCCTGATCGGTATTGTTCAGAACGATATTAAACGGGTGGTGGCTTACTCAACACTGTCGCAACTCGGTTACATGATGGTGGCCCTGGGTGTCTCTGCCTACGCAGCAGGTATCTTCCACCTGATGACCCACGCCTTCTTCAAGGCGCTGTTGTTCCTGGCTGCAGGCTCAGTGATCATCGGTATGCACCATGATCAGGATATCCGCAACATGGGCGGTATCAGAAAGTACATGCCCTGGACCTACTGGACCTCTCTGATCGGTTCGCTGGCACTGATTGGTTTCCCCGGCTTCTCCGGCTTCTTCTCCAAAGATGCCATTATCGAGGCGGTACACCACTCTAATATTGCAGGCTCAGGCTACGCCTACGCGGCCGTTCTGATGGGCGTCTTTATTACCGCGCTCTACAGCTTCCGTATGTTCTTCCTGGTGTTCCACGGCGAAGGTCCTCGTGATGAGCATGCCAAAGCGCACCTCCATGAGTCACCAAAGGTGGTGTGGGTGCCACTGGTGATGCTGGCCATCCCCTCCATTGGTATCGGCTACTTTACTATGGATACTATGCTCTTCGGTGACTGGTTCAAAGATGTACTGTTCGTCTTACCTCAGCATGACACCCTCGCTGAACTGGGTAAGGCAGTACACGGCCCCAACTCTATGATTGCTCATGGCTTTGCCGGTCCGGCGCTCTATCTTGCCTTTGCGGGTGTTGCTGTTGCCTTCTACATCTATATGAAGAAGCCGAGCATTGCTCAATATATCAAGACACGCTTCGATATGGTGCATCTGCTATTGGATAAAAAGTACTTCTTTGATGAGCTCTATCAGTTCATCTTTGCCGGGGGTAGTCGGGGCATTGGTAAATTGCTCTGGAGTGTCGGAGACAAAGGTATTATCGACGGCTGATCATCAACGGGACGGCCAATACCGTCGGTCGCTTTGCGGACTGGGTTCGCAATGTTCAGACCGGTTATCTGTTCCACTACGCTATTGCCATGATTCTGGGTCTGCTTGTGCTGCTGACCTGGTTCGTGATCGTTTAAAATAAAGGTAGGACGCTACGCATGTTTGCAGACTTGCCCATTCTCAGTTTGACTATCTGGTTGCCGATTATCGGAGGCATACTGGTGCTCGCCAGTGGTGACAAGGTACCCCATGCCACCCGCTGGACCGCCTTGATCGTAGCAATACTCACCTTTGTTGTGAGCCTGGCGCTCTATTCAGGATTTGATATCACCACCGCAGAGATGCAGTTTGTCGAGCGGACTCCGTGGATCGCCCTCTTCAATATTGAGTACTATCTGGCTGTTGACGGCATCTCCATGCCGTTGATCATTCTCACCACCTTTATCAGCATATTTGTGATCATTGCCGGTTGGGATGTGATTAAGTACAAGCCATCACACTATATGGCTGCATTCCTGATCATGGAAGGCGTTATGGTCGGTGTCTTCTCGGCACTCGATGCCATGCTCTTCTATGTATTTTGGGAAGCGATGCTGATACCGATGTTCCTGATCATCGGTGTCTGGGGTGGCCCTAACCGGGTCTACGCTACTATCAAGTTCTTCCTCTACACCTTCTTCGGTCGGTGTTTATGCTGGTGGCGCTTGTTTATATGTACTTTCACGCCGGTAGTTGGGATATCCTCGCGTTCCATACTCTCAAGCTGGGATTGACCGAACAGATTCTTATCTTTGTCGCCTTCCTTATGGCCTTTGCAGTCAAGGTGCCGATGTGGCCGGTTCATACCTGGTTGCCTGACGCCCACGTTGAGGCGCCCACGGGCGGTTCTGTGATCCTGGCAGCCATCATGCTCAAAATCGGTGGTTACGGATTCTTACGCTTTAGTCTACCGATCACCCCCAACGCCAGCAGTGAGTTGGACTGGGTGATTATCACCATGTCACTGATCGCTGTGGTCTATATCGGCTTTGTCGCCTTGGCCCAGTCGGACATGAAGAAACTGATTGCTTACTCCTCTATTGCGCACATGGGTTTTGTTACCCTTGGCTTCTTCATCGTCTTTATGATCGCCAATAACCCCGACACGTCTACCGGTGCGATGCTGGGTATGGAAGGCGGTATGGTGCAGATGATCTCCCACGGATTTATCTCGGCAGCCATGTTCCTCTGTGTCGGTGTCTTATATGATCGTCTGCACAGCCGTGAGATTTCGACCTATGGTGGTGTAGTTCACACCATGCCGGTGTTTGCCGGGTTTATGGTCTTCTTTGCCATGTCCAACGCCGGGCTCCCTGGTACGTCAGGGTTTGTCGGAGAGTTCATGGTGATCCTTGCTGCTTTCCGTGCCGATTTCTGGTTCGCCTTCCTTGCGGCTACCACGCTGATTATAGGTGCTGCCTATACCCTGTGGATGGTCAAACGTGTGCTCTTTGGTGCGGTGGCAAGTGAAGCTGTAGCGGGTCTGCAAGATATTAATAAGCGTGAGACCTTCATCCTAGGCTCATTGGCCTTGGCTGTTCTTATTCTCGGCCTCTGGCCTGCACCTCTGGTGGAAGTGATGGATGTATCCATCAGCAACCTGTTGAAACATATTGCCGTCTCCAAGCTATAAGCCGGCCTATAAAGAATTGGTGAGTATCAATGCAATTTGACATATCCAACCTGATACCGGTTCTACCGGAGATCTTTATACTGACAGCCGCCTGTGTGGTGCTGGTAGTCGATCTCTTCCTCAAAGAGGAGCAGCGTATAATCAGCTACGGGATAACGCAGGTGAGCCTGCTGCTGGCCGTGGGTATTACTCTGCTGACTGGCGGTGAAGGATCACAAATTATCTTTGATGGAAGCGTCGTTCGTGATGCTATGAGCGATGTACTGAAGATCTCCATCTACATAGTGAGTGCCGTTGCTTTCTTTACGCCAAGGACTACCTGATCGACCGCGATCTGTTTAAAGGTGAGTTCTACGTACTTGGGCTCTTTGCTGTTCTCGGCATGATGGTGATGGTCTCGGCCAACAGCTTCCTAACGGTCTATCTCGGTCTCGAACTGCTGGCACTCTCACTCTACGCATTGGTTGCTTTCAATCGCGATTCCAGTGAGGGCTCCGAGGCGGCGATGAAGTACTTTGTTCTCGGTGCGCTGGCATCGGGTATGCTGCTCTATGGTATCTCAATGATCTATGGTGCCACCGGTTCCATCGAGTTCCAGGCAGTAGCCCAGGGTCTTGCCAGTGCCGATGTGAATAAGATCGTTCTGGTGTTTGGTCTGGTCTTTGTCGTTATCGGTCTCGCCTTCAAGCTAGGTGCGGTTCCATTCCATATGTGGGTGCCTGATGTCTATCAAGGCGCACCCACCGCCGTTACCCTGTTTATTGGTAGTGCGCCGAAGATCGCTGCTTTTGCTCTTGCCATGCGTATGCTGGTGGATGGCATGAGCAGTCTACACGCTGACTGGCAAGGGATGCTGATCATCCTCGCCATCCTCTCCATGGGTGTCGGTAACGTCTTTGCTATTGCCCAGGGCAATATCAAGCGGATGCTGGCCTACTCGACCATCTCCCATGTTGGTTTCATCATGCTCGGTATACTGGTGGGTAGCGCCAATGGTTATGCCGCCGCTATGTTCTACAGCATCACCTACGCGGTAATGGCACTGGGTGGCTTTGGTATCGTCATGCTGTTGAGCCGCAGAGGCTTCGAGGCGGATAAACTGATCGACTACAAGGGGCTCAATGAACGCAGCCCCTGGTTCGCCGGCATGATGTTGCTGGTGATGTTCTCCATGGCGGGCGTTCCTCCCACCGTTGGTTTCTTTGCCAAGCTGGTTGTACTCGAAGCACTCGTCAGTAGCGGACTCACCTGGCTGGCTCTAGTCGCTGTCTTCTTCTCCATCATCGGAGCCTTCTACTATCTGCGTATCATCAAACTGATGTACTTTGATAAGCCTGAAGATGAGACACCACTGAGTGCAAGCATGGATACCCGTGTGGTGTTGTCAATTAACGGCTTGTCTATACTGCTCCTGGGGCTTTTCCCGGCAGGCCTTTTGACGGCTTGTGCCGCTGTATTTGCTGCCTCCTAATCACAATAGAACCGACCGAGCGCTCTATAAGAAGAGCGGTCAGGGGGAGGGTAGTTCAAATAACTTCCTCCCAATACCTACCGTAAAGCCTGCTGTAATTAAGCCTTTACATCTCATCTTATAAATCTTTATAGAAAGGACTTGTCCTATAAACGAGAGCTGTGTATTATGCGCCCTCGTCAGATGCGGGGTGGAGCAGTCTGGCAGCTCGTCGGGCTCATAACCCGAAGGTCGTAGGTTCAAATCCTGCCCCCGCTACCACATCTAAAAGGCCTGAACTCAGTCAGAGTTCCAGGCCTTTTCTTTATCCCTCTCTCCATGTGCGGTGCTTTTGGTTTTCCTCGCAGTCACATCAATTTCATCACGGTAAGGCCTGGCATGTAGTGACAGATGGCAACCCTGTAAGAAAACTTTTGCTGATACCCTCTTAGTGCTTGTCTTATCGTGAGGAAGGCGAGTAGGTGGCAGGGATGTTTTACCAAAAGGTTGCAGATTAGTTTGTGGGGGAGTTATGGGTACAGGTAGGTAAATACACGCGATGTCGTATATATTTGCAGATACACGCAACATCGTATATATTTAGATTTATCTGTTATCGCGTGTAAATTACTGATGTGTCATCCGTCACGGAGAAGCCCACCATGCTGATACATTCACCGAAAGATCTGGCGACGTACTATCGGGATCAACGTAAGGCGCGAGGCTTGTCGCAAACCGCCGTGGCTGAAGAGACCGTCGTTCGGCAAGATACCGTTTCCAAATTTGAGACCAGACCCAATAATGTGCGCCTCGATACTCTGTTTCGCCTCATTTCTGCGCTCGACCTCGAACTACACCTTATCCCCAAAGGTCAATCTGTGGAGGAGGGGAGTGACGAAGGATGGAGCGAGCCGTGGTAAATAAGAGTCGCTCACTCGGTGTATGGATGAACGGTATCCAGGCCGGAGAGCTTACCAAGAGCCCAGCTGGAGCACTCTCCTTTACTTACAGCACGAGTTGGCTGGAGATAAAAGGGGCACGTCCGATTTCACTCTCTATGCCCTTGCGCAGGCAACCCTATATTGGTGAGGTTGTCTTTAACTATTTTGACAACCTCCTGCCCGACAACTCTCAGATACGTGAACGGATCCAGACGCGATTTAAGGCGATGACATCACATCCGTTTGATCTGCTGGCAGCCATCGGAATGGATTGTGTGGGAGCTGTACAAATTGTCCCGAGTGATGAACTCCCGCCGGATGTGCGTCGGATTGAGGGGGAACCACTGTCCGATCTCCAGGTTGCACAGTTGTTGAACAATTACCGGGCCGCGCCCCTGGGTATGCATGAGGAGTATGGTGATGACTTCCGTATCTCCATTGCCGGTGCCCAGGAGAAAACGGCACTGTTGTGGAAGGACAATGCCTGGCACCGTCCGCTGGGTACCACACCCACTACCCATATCCTTAAGCTGCCGATGGGTGTGATCGAACACTCAGGGATGGATCTGAGCGAAAGTTGTGAGAATGAGTGGCTCTGTCTGAAGATTGCTGATGCTTTCGATCTACCTGTATGCAAGACTGAAGTGGTCAGTTTTAATGAGGTGAAGGTGCTCGTTGTGGAGCGTTTTGATCGTCGTTACGGTGATGGATGGATCATACGCCTTCCCCAGGAAGATATGTGTCAGGCGCTTGGTATTTCACCCAACCTCAAGTATGAGAGTGATGGAGGGCCGGGCATAGAGGCAATCATGCGCTTCCTCCGGCAATCCCATGAAGCCAGGCACGACAGGGTGCTGTTTTTCAAAAGCCAGATCCTGTTTTGGTTGTTGGCCGGGATAGATGGGCATGGGAAAAATTTTAGTCTGTTTATTAGAGCGGGGGGGCGTTTTCAGACGACCCCACTCTACGACATCATGTCTGCTCATCCGCTGTTGGCGTCAAAGCAGTTGCAGGTGCAAAAGATCAAGATGGCAATGGCGCTGACTGGAAAAAATCGCCACTATCACTGGGCAGATCTCCAGCCGCGACACTTCATCAGTACAGCTAAACAGGCAGACTTTAATGTAAAGACGGCACAGGTGCTCCTGGCTGAGATGATGGATTCTGTCGATGATGCCATTGACCAGGTTTCAGTGCAGTTACCTGGAGGCTTTCCCGATCGTATTGCAAGCCCGATTTTTGATGGCATGCAAAAAGTACGTGACCGTTATGTGCGGTTGAGGAAGTAGACGCTTGTCTCTAAGTCGTTAGCATGTTCAGGCGGATTATCAGCGTAGGGAGTGAACCTATTCTGCCCCCGCTACCATATTGGAAAAGCCTAGACTCATGTAGAGTCTAGGCTTTTTTTATGGTTTTCTTGTTGATTTTTGGGACAGGGATGTCGCAAAATCTTTCAGGTAATCTTCCCTGTGCCACGGGTCAACAAAACCGTTCCAACTTGCTCGATAGACATCGAAGATGCTGTTTTTAAACAGGGATTGACGGGGGGGCAATTGACCCCTGAGCACTGTCGTACCCCTTTTCCTCTGCTCGTGTAGGTGAAAATGGGCTTATGCTTCAGGGTTGCAGAAATGCCAAAGAACTTGCAAGGCACCTTGTTGGGGGGGTAGAGTCGAGACTCATGCAACCTGAAATTCCCAGGGTAGTGATAGCAGTGGGATGCCGCAGAGCATAGGGTTGTGGCTGGATCATAGAACATGTAAATACCAAAGTTTGTTATGGGCGCGCCAGTATTACTGCTTTCACCTTTACTTGAAGTGGTGACTGTTTCGACGGCCTTACACAATTGCAAACACACAAGAGAGGATGATGGAGACTATGAAAAAAATTTTTGGAATCACAACGGCTGTAGCATTGGCCACCCTTTTTTCCGCAACTACACATGCGGGTGCCACCCTTGATTCAGTCAATAAAAAGGGTTTTGTTCAGTGTGGCGTAAGTACCGGTCTTGCAGGTTTCTCCAGTGCGGATGACAAGGGTAACTGGACCGGGCTCGATGTCGATATGTGCCGTGCGGTAGCCGCTGCCGTATTTGGTGATGCGGGTAAGGTTAAATACAGCCCGCTGACTGCCAAGGAGCGCTTTACCGCCCTTCAGTCCGGCGAAATCGATATGCTCTCCCGAAACACCACCTGGACACTGACTCGTGACAGCTCCCTGGGGCTGAACTTTGCGGGTGTGAACTACTACGATGGACAGGGTTTTCTGGTTAGCAAAGACCTCGGCGTGAAGAGCTCAATGGAGCTGGACGGTGCCTCATTCTGTATTCAGGCAGGTACCACTACCGAGCTAAATCTGGCCGATTACTTCCGTGCTAACAAGATGACCTACACCCCCATCACTTTTGACAAGTCTGATGAAACCGTAAAGGCATTCGAGGCGGGTCGCTGTGATGCACTGACCTCTGACCAGTCTCAGCTCTATGCCTTGCGTATTCAGCTAAAAGACCCAGGCGGTGCCATAGTGCTACCTGAGGTGATCTCCAAAGAGCCGCTGGGTCCTGTGGTCGCACAGGGAGATGATGAGTGGTTCAACGTTGTTCGCTGGTCCTTGAATGCCATGCTTAATGCTGAAGAGCTGGGCATTAGCTCTACCAATATCGATAAGATGGCTGAGAGCACCGATCCCAATATCCGCCGCCTGCTCGGTCTGGAAGGGATCAAGGGTAAGGGTCTGGGTCTGCCTGATGGCTGGTCTGCAAGCATTATTAAGGGTGTAGGCAACTACTCCGAAGCCTTTGAGCGCAATGTGGGTATGGACAGCCCGCTTAAAATAGCCCGTGGTCAGAATGCCCTCTGGAATAAAGGCGGCCTTCAGTACGCACCACCGATCCGCTAATGGATGCGGCCTAGCCGCGTAAAGAGAACCACAGGTAGAGTCAATTCTCTCCTGTGGTTTGTTCTTACCCTCCGACCTGAAGGTCACACTCCATGGCGGTTGAACAGCAGTTGAACACCACACCTGCAAAGGCGGCACTCTGGCGACGGCCGGTCTTTCGCTCTGTCCTTTTTCAGGTTCTTCTCACACTGGCCCTTTGCCTGGTCGGTTACACCCTCTTTACCAATACTCTGCACAATCTTGAGCAGCGGGGCATCAGTACCGGTTTCGATTTTCTCTCTCAGGAGGCAGGGTTTGGTATCCTCCAATCCCTGATTCCATTTGATGAGACCTATACCTACGGCCGCACCTTTTTTGTCGGCTTGATTAATACGCTTCTTGTCTCTGGCCTGGGTATTATTCTGGCCACTATAATCGGTTTTTTTATGGGCGTGGCGCGGCTCTCCAACAACTGGCTGATTGCCCGGATCGCAACGGTCTATGTAGAGATATTTCGTAATATTCCACTGCTGCTGCAGATCATGTTCTGGTATTTCGCGGTACTGCAGCCGCTGCCCAGACCAAGGCAGAGCTTGGGTATCGGCGAATCCTTTTTTCTCAATAACCGCGGTTTTATCTCCCTGCCCCCGTTTTGAACAGGGTTTCTGGCTGGTCTCTGTGGCGTTGGCGGTAGCTGTTGTGGCTATCGTCTTTATGGTGCGCTGGGCTCGCCGTCGGCAAGAGGCGAGTGGCCAGCAGTTCCATACCGTTTATGCCTCACTGGGGCTGCTGATAGGCCTGCCTCTGCTCGCTTACTTTGTGATGGGAATGCCGCTCTCCTGGGAACTGCCCGCCCTCAAGGGTTTTAATTTCAAGGGTGGTATGGTGATTATTCCTGAGCTGGCGGCACTGCTGATAGCGCTGAGTATCTACACCGGCGCTTTTATTGCCGAGGCGGTACGCTGTGGTATCCTGGCGGTGAGCATGGTCAGACAGAAGCCGCCTACGCACTGGGCTTGCGCCCCAGTGTCACCCTGCGCATGGTCATTATTCCCCAGGCGCTAAGGGTGATTATTCCCCAGCTCACCAGTCAGTATCTCAACCTGACCAAGAACTCATCTCTGGCGACGGCAATCGGCTACCCGGACCTGGTGGCGGTGTTTGCAGGCACTACCCTGAATCAGACCGGGCAGGCGGTGGAGGTGATTGCCATGACCATGGGGGTCTACCTGACCATCAGTCTGAGCATATCGACGTTTATGAACTGGTATAACAAGCGTAAGCAGCTGGTGGAGCGGTAGATTATGAGTACACATATACCACATCCCGACTTGCCGCCGCCTACTGCCAATGTGGGTGTAATTGGTTGGCTCAGAAGCAACCTCTTCTCCACTTGGCTGAACAGCGTTTTTACTCTACTGGCAACTTATCTGCTCTATCTGACAATGCCGCCCCTGATCGAGTGGGCCTTTATCAAGGCCGACTGGATCGGTGATTCGCGTGAGGCCTGCACCAGCGGTGGTGCCTGCTGGGTATTTGTCAGTGTGCGCTTTGACCAGTTTATGTACGGCTTCTATCCATCCGAAGAGTACTGGCGTATTAATCTCGCATTCGGCCTGCTGGTACTGTTGGCGATCCCGCTATTTATTCAACGTTTCCACCATAAAGGGATGCTGGCGGCGGCTATTCTGTTTATCTATCCGGTTATCGCTTACCAACTTTTCTGCGGGGGTAGCTTCGGTCTTGAGCCGGTGGAGACCAGTAAATGGGGTGGTCTGACCTTGACCCTGATCCTGTCGGGAGTGGGTATTGTCGCCTCACTGCCCATAGGTATAGTGCTCGCTCTTGGTCGCCGCTCCAAGATGCCGATTGTCAAGTCGGTCAGCGTCGTCTTTATCGAGTTTTGGCGTGGGGTACCGTTGATTACGGTGCTGTTTATGGCGTCGGTGATGTTGCCCCTGTTTCTTCCAGAAGGGAGTCATTTCGATAAGCTGTTGCGGGCCATGATCGGTATTGTGCTGTTTCAGTCTGCCTATATGGCTGAGGTGGTGCGAGGTGGATTGGCGGCCATTCCAAAAGGTCAATATGAGGCTGCTGAGGCTCTGGGCCTGAGTTACTGGAAGTGTATGGGCTTGATTATTCTGCCCCAGGCATTGAAGTTGGTGATCCCCGGTATCGTCAATACCTTTATCGCCCTGTTTAAGGATACGACCCTGGTGCTGATTATCGGGCTGTTCGATCTGCTGGCGATGATTCAGTCGGCCTTTAGCGACCCGAAGTGCTCGGCTTCTCAATTGAGGGCTATGTCTTTGCCGCCCTGATGTTCTGGATCTTCTGCTTCGGCATGTCACGCTATAGCCAAGCCCTGGAACGTAAACTGCACACCGGACATGTCTGATGAAAAAAAATAGGGCTATAGACTGTAAATCTGAATCCGATAGAGATAAGAAAAAACAGCGTTAGTCGCGAATGTGTTCGCGATCTGTGCCGGGGTCTGTTCATTGCGAACCAGTTCGCTCCGGATTAAAGGGTCATTGGGTAGGACCACATAAAAAGAGTTTTTAGTTGGAGGCAAAAGATGTCTGAAACCGCTAGCGCAGGCAACAGCATGGCCATATCGGATGATGTGGTGATCGAGATAAATGATATGCACAAATGGTACGGCCAGTTCCATGTGCTGAAAAATATCAATCTGACCGTCCATAGAGGTGAGCGCATCGTCATCTGTGGGCCTCGGGTTCTGGTAAGTCCACTATGATCCGCTGCATCAATCGTCTGGAGGAGCATCAGCGTGGTCGGATCATTGTTGATGGCACTGAGCTGACAGACGACATAAAACATATCGATCAGGTGCGTAAAGAGGTCGGTATGGTATTTCAGCACTTCAACCTTTTCCCCCACCTGACGGTATTGGAGAATTTGAGTCTGGCACCGATCTGGGTGCGCAAGATGCCGCGTAAGGAGGCGGAAGAGAATGCCATGATGTATCTGGAGAAGGTAAAGATTCCAGAGCAGGCAAAGAAATATCCGGGCCAGCTCTCAGGAGGGCAGCAGCAGCGGGTGGCGATTGCCCGCAGCCTCTGCATGAATCCCAACATCATGCTATTCGATGAGCCAACCTCGGCCCTCGATCCAGAGATGATCAAAGAAGTGCTCGACACCATGATCGAATTGGCGGAGAGCGGCATGACCATGCTCTGTGTCACTCATGAGATGGGCTTTGCCAAGACCGTAGCCAACCGGGTGATCTTTATGGATGAGGGAGAGATTATTGAGGAGAATGAACCTCACGCCTTCTTCAACGATCCACAGAACGATCGCACCAAACTGTTCCTGAGCCAGATCCTGCAGCATTGATGCTTAGATCGGATTTCTGCTAAAAAGCCAGAAATCATAGCGTTCACAGAGCACCGAGAAAAGCGCCTTTGGCCTGTTTCTAATGTAGAAACCCTGCCCTCGGGGCGATGGGGTTTTGCCGGGATTGTGCGATGGCCATCGCGGCGAGGTCGCCGCTCCTACAGGGAGGTGCGGCATAAAATATGCCCGCCCCCTAGTGAAAAAAGTCCAAGAATAGAACTACCTGAATAGTTACTTACTAGCTCAAGTTTCGGAGTTCATTAGCCCCCTCTCACCACCGGGGAGAGGGGGCAATAGGTAACCTATTGATTTAATACACCCTCATCCTAACCTTCTCCCTCGTAGGGAGAAGGGACGGTCTATCCAAGCCTTTTACGTTATTTGGACTCCGAAACTTGAGTTACTAGGTAAGCTTTTCTCTGTGAGCCCGGTGATCCATCTATAGATTTATCCACTTAACTCCGCTAGCAGCCGATTAATCATCCTCAGTGCCTGGCTTCTATAACCTTCACCAAAGAGGTTGAGGTGGTTGATGATGTGATAGAGGTTGTAGAGTGTTTTGCGTTGACGGTAACCGGGATCAAGAGGCCAGACTTCGTTGTAGGCGTCATAGAAACGACTGTCGAAACCACCAAACAGCTCGGTCATTGCCAGCTCTGCTTCACGGTCGGCATAGTAGACGGCGGGGTCGAAGATTACGGGTTGTCTATCACGGTCATAGGCGAGGTTACCGCCCCACAGATCACCATGAATCAGTGATGCGGCTGGCTGGTGGTTAATCAGCGCCTGAAACTTCTCCAGTAGTAGCTCTCCACGGCGCTGTAATTCACCCCGATAGCCATTTTTTGCCGCCAGCGCCAGTTGGAAACCGAGGCGTTCGCTGTGCCAGAAATCTCCCCAATCATCGTTCAACCTGTTTGGCTGTCGGGTGGCACCGATGATGTTGTCTCGCTCCCATCCAAACTGTTTCTGGGTGTGGCGGTGCATTGTCGCCAGTAGTCGACCCGCAGCCTCGCTGTTGCCGCTGCCAGAGAGTGGAATGTACTCAAGTACCAGGTAGGCCTCTTCTCCGGCAATGCCATTGCACAGGGGTTTAGGAGTGCGGAGGGTGTTGGTTGCCCGCAGTGCCTCCAATCCTGCCCGCTCGACCTCAAACATCTCGTGCATCTGAGCACTATTGCATTTGATAAAATAGTGCTTTTCTCCATTACTTAACTGAACGCTGCTGTTGATGCAGCCGCCACCCAGGCGGGTAGGTGCCTTGGGTTTGAAATTGTCACCGGTGATGCCGCTGATATGTTCGGCTATTATTTGCCAGTCTGCCATCTATGTTGTTCTGACCTTCTTTCGGTGTAACTATTCATTAGGTGCTCGGGGTCGGAGTCGATTGCGGTGACATTGTCGGTAAATGCTCGAATTTTCGTCGTAACGCTTCCGCTCCCAGCTCACGCTCCTTACCCTCATCCATGTGGGCAATCGATCCCGACCCGTGCCGAGATACCCATCACGCTTCGAGAAAGCGCGGCTACAATCCAACATTACGGTTTACTCTGGGGTTTGCAGAATTAACACCCCGTCCCGAATGACCGGCTGTAGCTCCCCCGACAGTATCTGCAAAAGCTTGTCGCCCACCAGTGAGCCGCGCCAGCCGTGAAGAATATCTGCATCCCGGTCGCCAGCCACCAGCCGCTCCAGCTCCTTACGGTTGCCCAGTGCGGTGTGTGTGATGCTGTTTTCGACAGCCAGCAGACGCAGGCAGCAGGTCAGCAGGTCGGTCATCGCATCCTGGTTGGGAGTGAGGCGTGGTGGCCGTTTATTCTCCTGGGGCCACTGCTCTTTTGCTATCTGCTGTCCCTCACCAATCAGTTTTAGCAGCGTCTCTCCGCGCCGCTTTATGGTGCCGGGCTCCAGGCCGCGAATGCGCCCCATCTGACTCTCATCTTTGGGCTGACGACGCGCTAGATCGGCCAGCACCTCATCTTTCAGAATCCAGCGTTTAGGTTTATCTGCGCGCTGGGCCTCACTCTCCCTCCAGCCAGCGAGGGTCTGCAGAATCGCCATCTGTACCCCCTTGAGGTTCTGTCGCCCTTTCACCTTTTGCCAAGCGTCTTCGGGTTGGATGACGTAGGTGGTTGGATTGGCCAAGTAGTCAAAGTCCGCTTTCAGCCAGCCGTCACGACCTTGCTGCTCCAGTCGCTCCTTCAGCTGCAGGTAGAGGTCGCAGAGGTAGATTACATCATCCAGGGCGTAACGCAGCTGTGCCGGTTGCAGTGGCCGAAGCGACCAATCAGTACGTGCGTGTCCCTTCTCCAGCTCAACACCCAGTACCTCCTTAACCAGGTTGCCGTAACCCACTTGATCACCCAGCCCCAGCAGGGTAGCCGCCAACTGGGTATCAAATAACGGCGTCGGTAGCTTGCCCCAGAGGTTGTGGAAGATCTCCAAATCCTGCCGTCCGGCATGAAACACTTTGGTGATGCGGGTGTCGTAGAGAACATCCAGCAGCGGGGTGAGGTCATCCAGTGCCAGGGGATCAACACTGGCCGCGACTTCACCGTTGCTGATCTGTAGCAGGCTGAACAGGGGGTAGTAGGTCTTTTCACGGACAAACTCGGTGTCCAGTGCCAGCCAGAGGCTACTGCTCAGCGTGTCACAGAGCTTCTTGAGCCCTTCGGCTGTGTCAATATGAAGTTCCTGCATGGAGATGTCCGATGGCAAAAGTGGCTAGGATAACATTGATTGGCTCTGGTGGTTTTTCTGTCCGGATGCACAGGGTATGATCGGTTAATCCTCAATAGATTGAAACACGTCGTGAAAAAACTGATCAACTTGTTTATCGATATCTGCCTGCTACGGGCGGCACCCCAGGATATCCCCGCATC
>MOXH01000052.1_pt1 | contig 20408 bp, 16 predicted proteins | sample 1471181 | NCBI WGS metagenome assembly MOXH01 (sample SAMN05806436, study PRJNA327811) | mollusc metagenome | isolation source: Phylotype A (SB4) bacterial symbionts from gill | host: Thyasira cf. gouldii | place: Canada: Bonne Bay, Newfoundland | collected 2010-05-07
ATCAACTCGGCTGGGTGTGATCAATCCGGGGCGGAATTGTGATACCGCGATAGAGATGGTGACTTGGCCGATGGGTTTTTTGTTCTTACTGTGAACCAGGCTGGTGCCGGCAATAATGTTACGAATATTCTCCGACAGGGCGACCGCGCCCGCCGTCTCGGTTTCCGGTAGCAGCAGGGTGAACTCTTCACCGCCGTAGCGTCCGGCGGTATCCCTGCCCTTGATATTTTTTTTCAGGGTGTCGGCGACAAAGCGGATCACCTTGTCCCCGACCAGATGGCCATGGGTGTCGTTGACTTTTTTAAAGTGATCGATATCCAGCATTACCACGCAGAATTTATTAGCGCGCTCTTCGGCGGTGGTGATGGTCTCCTCCAGAGTTTCAAAGAAGACCTTTCTGTTTGACAGTCCAGTGAGTGGGTCGGTTGAGGCCTGCTGCCGTACCTGATCCAACTCTTTGCGGAGGGCGCTCATCTCTTCGCTCTTATGGTCGAAGTCGCGCTGGATCCCCTCTACCGAGCTCTTCATCTGGCGGGTCTCATCCAGTACCGCGCTCATCAATCCTAGGACATCTTGCAGTGAGTCTGCAGAGTCGCAGCTGCTGTTGAACTCTTCCAGAACCTGACTGTAGCGGTTGGTGTTGGCGCCGGTGGTGCGTAGTGAGCTCGATGTATCGGTAAGGGTCTGCTGCATCTTCTGACGCATATACTGCAAGCGCTCAATATTGCACTCAGAGACGTAGTCGTTGAAGAGAGCTCCATTGATTTTGTTGGTAAAAGCGCCCTCTATATTGCGCAGTTCATCGATGCGTTCTGTTAGTGCCGGTTTGCTGCCACTGGCATAGTTGAACCATACAGCATAGTTTTCCGGGGTTACCGGGATGCCGTACTTACTCATCAGCGGCAGGGTCATGCGGCAGGGTCTCAGCATGGGTATCGGGTTCTGAGCCGGTTTGTCTATTATGAGTAGTCAAAGGTGTTCCTATTTATGTGGTGCGGCTATTAGATTCTAGTACAGTATTGTCCGCTGTTGGGCAAAGTTTAGGTAGCACGGCTTGTTGATGGGAGAGTTTTATGATCCCTAAGCGCCTAATATATCCCGTTTCACCTATTTTTACTGCTCATCCCTCCCCCGCCTGGTGAATTTTATTGACCAGATCATTTTTCTCCTCTGTCGCCTGAACCAGATGGCGGGCGATCTCCGTCAGTTTGCAGCGCTCAGAGCGTGCATAGGCGCGCAGTGTCTCAAAGGCCATATGCTCGGTGACATCGAAACGCTCCATATAGATGCCGATAGCAACGCTGATTTCACGGCTGCGTTTGATAGCGCCGGTGAGATACTCTCATTCTCCTGTAGGCGCTGGAGGTCGGCTGAGCGCTCAAGTGCAGCTTCTATGGTGGGGATCAGTTGATGGGTGTCGACCGGTTTTACCAGATAACCAAGCGCCCCCTCTTTGGTGGCTGACTCAACCACGTCTCTATCTGAGTAGGCACTGAGGAAGATAGAGTCCACGCCAGCTTGCTCGCGCAGCAGGCCCGCTGCTTCTATACCTTGGATGCCAGGCATCCGAATGTCCAGTATCGCAGCAGGTGCTTCGAGGCAGCCAAGGCGTACCGCCTCCTCGCCACTGGATGCAGCTACAACCTCATATCCTGCCTGTCGCAGACCCTTTGACAGGGTGGTAAGTATCAGAATGTCATCGTCTGCAATCAGAATTTTATAGCCGGTCATTACTATTGATTCCCCAAGCGGGCACCTGTTGTCGTTATATTGCAGCAAGTCTCTTCCAGAGCGAATCTACCTACCTCCAAAGCAGTGCTCTGCATGCTGTTGATCGATTATAGGGATAAGCGAACAGCAGAACCAGATGTAACTTCTCAATAACCCAGCGCAGATGGATAACTTTCAGGTGGGTGCTGTGAGCGTACAGGGATCTATTCACCGCGTCTCCTGAAAAGTTGTTACTGTGTCCACTATGGCACGGACTTTTTGAGAAGTTACAACCCGCCTGTTTATCCTATGGCATGTCCTGGGATCTCAGATTTATGGAGTCTCACTTAGGTAGCTGTGCCATTGCTACGGTGTAGGTTTTTCCCTGCTTCAGTTTCTTGTAGTTACCGAAGACCTCCATAAATGCTTTCTGAACAAATTTTCTTAGGCCGGAGAGGGTCACTACATAGAAGCGCCCGCCAGGATTCAAGCGCTCCAGTGCATCGTAGAAGTAGAGGTAGTAGAGCTCTTTACCGGTTTTGGCAGGCAGGTTGGATACGATTAAGTCAAAATGGCGGTTGCCCACCTCGGAAAAGCCGTTGCTGAGGATTACCTCGGCATTGCTGATCTGGTTCAGTTGGGCATTTTTTCTGCTGTAGTCGACGGCGACGAAGTCTTTGTCCACCAGCAGGCTCTCTCCTTTGGGGGCCAGCTTCGCCAGCGTCAGGCCGAGCGGTCCGTAGCCACAGCCCAGGTCCAACGTGTCATCGCTCTCATTGACCTCCAGGTAGTCAAGTAGCAGCAGGCTTCCAGCATCGAGGTTTTTTGGGGAGAAGAGCCCCCAAGTGGTGTGGTAGGTGAGGTTGTGCCCCCGTACCTCCTCACTGAAAACGAGATCCTGACGCAATTTGTTCAGATAGTTTTGTTTTGCCTGATCAATTCTGGGTGTGAACATAGTTGTTCCTGAATAGGTTAAACTCTGCCGCCACAGGTTGGGCAGGCGGGATCGGCCTTTAGCTTGAGGCTGCGCCACTGCATATCCAGGGCATCTAGTAGTAGTAGGCGACCGGTCAGTGGCTCTCCTGTGCCGGTGAGTAACTTAATCGCCTCTGTCGCCTGGACGCTGCCGATGATGCCGACAACTGGTGCCAGGACACCATTCTCAGAGCAGGTCTCCTCTACTTCGGCGCTGCTTCCGTAGAGGCAGCGGTAGCAGGGATCACCAGGCTTACCGCTGAAGACGGAGACCTGACCCTCCATCCGGATGGCCGCCCCTGATACCAGCGGTCTCTTTTCGGCTACACAGACATCGTTGACCATAAAGCGGGTGGCAAAGTTGTCGGTGCCATCGATCACCAGGTCCGCTTTGGCAACCTCGACGGCAAGCTCATCTCTCTCCAACAGTCGGCTGATGGTCTCTATTTGGCACTCGGGGTTGATCCTATGCAGGCTTTTGCGCGCAGACTCCACCTTCAGTTCGCCGATCATATCTGTCGTGTGGATAATCTGGCGTTGTAAGTTGGTCAGATCCACCTTGTCAAAGTCGACCAGAACCAGTGCTCCGACACCTGCTGCGGCCAGGTACATGGCGATAGGTGAGCCCAGCCCGCCCATGCCGATGATCAGGACGCGGGATTGCAACAGTCGCTCCTGTCCCTCGAAGCCGATGGAGGGGAGCATGATCTGGCGGCTGTAGCGCAGTAGTTGGTCGTCGTTCATGGGTAATAAAGTTATCAGTTATCGGTTATCAGCGAGGAGGGTGCACATCATTTCGTCCTGTTGAGTTTAACAAACTCCTAGCCTACTATTCATCTGGCTTTGGGGTCGAGTATTGCCCACATTGGATGTGGGCAATCGACTCCGACCCCGGGTGAAAACTGCTGCAAAACCAGGTAAAGCTGAATAGTTAACTCCTAAGTTTCTTTCCCTCTGTGACGCGTTCTCTGTCGCCGAGATCGCGATGGGTTACCACATCCTGAAAGTCGCCGTCTCTCATTAGCTGTCGTACTGCACTGCCTTGGTCTGGGCCGTGCTCCAGTAGCAAACGCCCCCCATCTTGGAGGTGTTGTGGCGTCTGGTCAATAATCTGGCGTATATCGTCGAGGCCATCGACGCCGGCGGTGAGTGCCTTCTGGGGCTCCCAGGGGAGGCCGTCACGCTCCAGGTGGGGGTCGCTCTCTGGGATATAGGGTGGATTGCTCAATATCAGATGGAACCGCTCGCCCTCAGTCAGTGCATGACACCAATGGCCTTCGGCTGCGCGGATGTTTGGCAGATTGAGTTGCTTGAAGTTGCCTTTAGCAACTGCCAGGGCAGTGGTTGACTTGTCACTCGCGGTGATGCGGGTGAGTGGGCGCTCACTTGCTACCGCTGCGGCGATGGCACCGCTGCCGGTGCCAATGTCTGCGATGTGAAAAGTTGCGTCTGAGGGAATCAGTTCAAGCGCCCGCTCCACCAGTGTTTCGGTATCTGGTCGGGGGATCAGGGTATCTGGCGTGACCTTAAACTCCAGGGACCAGAACTCGCGTTTGCCGGTGATGTAGGCGATCGGTCTGCCATCGAGGCGCTGATTGATAAGTGTCTTGAATCTATTTAGCTGATCAGAGGTCAGCTCCTGTTCAGGCCAGGCAAAGAGGTAGCTGCGTGCTTTATCCAGTACGTTGGTCAGTAACAGCTCAGCCTCCAGTCGTGCCCCATCGGCAGCTATTTTCCTAAGCGTTCTGGATGCCTGTTTGAGCGCGTCGGCGATGCTCTGCCGCTGGCTTGTCACAGTGCGCTGCTGTTGGCCAAGTCGGCAAGAAGTTCGGCTTGATGCTCCTGGGTTAATGGGGAGATAATCTGTTCCAGGGCACCGCTCATCACTTCATCAAGTTTGTAGATTGTCAGGTTGATACGGTGATCGGTAAGGCGGTTTTGTGGGAAATTGTAGGTACGGATACGCTCCGAACGGTCGCCGCTTCCCACCTGGAGTTTGCGTTCCGCTGCCTGTTCACTGTGTTGCTGTTGCTGTAGTCCAGAGAGCAGTTTTGCCGATAGCAGAGAGAGGGCGCGCGCCTTATTTTTATGTTGTGAGCGCTCATCCTGACACTCCACCACGATACCGCTGGGGAGGTGGGTGATGCGCACTGCTGAGTCGGTTTTGTTGACGTGCTGGCCACCAGCACCGGAGGCGCGGTAGGTATCTATTCTCAGGTCATTGGTATTGATATCAACATTGTCGATGGCATCTGCTTCAGGCAGGATGGCCACGGTACAGGCGGAGGTGTGTATGCGCCCCTGGGATTCAGTCTCCGGAACTCGTTGAACACGGTGGGTGCCCGACTCAAACTTGAGATGTGAATAGACATTACGACCCGTGATGCGACAGATAATCTCTTTGTAGCCCCCCTGTTCGCCCTGGCTTTCACTGATGGTTTCGGCTTTCCACCCCTGCTGCTCGGTGTAGCGAAGGTACATGCGCAGGAGATCACCGGTGAAGAGGGCGGCCTCGGCACCACCGGTACCGGCTCGAATCTCAAGAAATATATTGCGCTGATCGTTAGGGTCAGCGGGGATGAGCAGTAACTGCAGCTCCGGCTCAAGAGCTTGGCGCGCCTCCTCTGCGGTGGCCAACTCCTCTTTTGCTAAGTCCGCCATCTCTGGATCGTCGAGCATCTCGCGGACGGCCTCAATCTCCTCTTCCAGAGACTGATAGCGCTGGTAACAGCCGACTACCGGTTCCAGTTGTGAGTACTCTTGGCTGAGACTGCGAAAACGATCCTGCTTGCCCTGAACCTGTGGGTCGGCGAGTAGTGCAGTGATCTCTTCGAATCGTTCAGCAAGCTGTTCGAGCTTGCCGTGAATAGAGGGTTTCATTCGTTGATCTGGAACAGTGTATTTGCCGCATCCAGAAGCTCTGAATGACCGTCAAAACCGGCCTGGCGGATCTGTGTGCTTGGCGTGTGCAGTAGTTTATTGGTCAGAGTATGTGCGAGGTATTGCAGTGTCTCTTCGGCACTTTTACCATTTTTTAGCTGCTTTAGTGCCCGTTTCAGCACCTCGTCCCGGGTTATCTCCGACTGGCGACGGTAGCCCTGAATGGTACCCACGGCATCCAGTGACCGCATCCAGCCCATAAACTCCTCAACATGGAAGTCGATGATCTCTGTCGCTTGCTCAGCAGCCTCCTGGCGTGAGCGCATATTCTCTTCGATGACCTCTTGCAGATCATCTACAGTATAGAGGTAGACATCGTTAAGCTCTGCTACCTCAGCTTCGATATCTCGCGGAACGGCAATATCGACCATAAACATCGGGCGATGCTTGCGTTTTTTCAGCGCACTCTCGACCGTACCCTTGCCGACAACTGGCAGTGGGCTGGCGGTTGAGGATATGACGATATCTGCTTCAGCGAGGTGGGCAGAAATTTCTGTGAGGGGATGGCGTAGCCGCCGAACTGGTTGGCCAGGTTGTGAGCCCGCTCCAGGGTGCGGTTGGCAACGATAATACGTTTAATACCGTGCTGGCTAAGGTGGCGCGCAGCCAGCTCGATGGTCTCACCAGCCCCGATCAGTAGGGCGGTCTGCTGGGAGAGGTCGCTGAAGATCTGCCGTGCCAGACTGACTGCGGAAAAAGCGACCGAGACCGGGCTGTGGCCGATAGCCGTATCGGTACGTACCTGCTTGGCCACGGAGAAGGTGTGCTGGAACATGCGGCCCAGTAACTTGCTCGTGGTGCCCGCATCTCTCGCCGTCTGGAACGCCTGTTTTACCTGTCCCAGAATTTGCGGTTCACCAAGTACCATCGAATCGAGGCCACTGGCGACCCGCAGTAGATGGCGCACCGCCTCCTGTTCGTTGTGGGAGTAGAGGTAGGGTGAGATAGTCTCCAACTCCAGGCCATGAAAGCGGCTCAGCCAGCTACTGATATCTTCCCGCTCGCACCCTTGGAGATTGCAGTAGAGCTCCGTCCGGTTGCAGGTAGAGAGTATGGCGGTTTCTGTTACCCCTGGTAGCTCGGCGAGGCTCCTCAGGGCGGCGACAATAATGTCAGGGCCAAAAGTGAGACGCTCGCGGATGTCGATGGGGGCGGTTTTGTGGTTGAGTCCGAGAGTAAGCAGTGCCATGGGTGTCGTATTTAGTGTGTAATAGGATATCTGCCGGAAGCAACGGTCACTTGGACAGGTTGAGTTTTTTCTCACTTCGGCGTGTCAGCGCTGAAAGAGAAATCTCCGGGGTAGTATCGTCTTTTTGCTATAACCTCTGGCTGTGTCGGAGTTGAAATTTTGAATTATCAAGGGCTTAAATACAAGGGGGAGTTGGCTTGTAGTCGCCACTGTTATCCGGCTTTTTACCTTATTGAGCTCGGTAAATTCAGAAATAAGCATTTTTATTATTATGTAACATATTGAATTATAAGAGTTAGTTGACGCTTAATTGACGGGCTCGCCTTGGCGTTATGGGTTCGGTTAACATGAGCAATTCGTCGAGTTTATTGTGGGTGGCTGGGAATCTGATGGGGTTGATCTTAAAAATAGTTGTCTTGATACTGTTTTCGGTACTGTTTGCCGGCTGCGAAAGCCTGCCAAAAACAGGGGATGTAAAAACGGTAGAGGGTGCAGCGGAAGTGCTGCCGTTTACCGCAGCTCCACCACCGGTAGATGAGCTGACGCCAGAGATTATATTTGACACCCTGATGGGCGAGGTGGCGGCACAGCGTGGCGATCTGGCGCTTGCCTATCACCATCAGATGGAAGCCGCGATAGCGGCCGGAGATGCCAAATCGGCTGAGCGAGCCACCCGCATCGCACTTCACATGAAAAAAAGCGGACTGGCTGAAAAAGCGGCGCTGGAGTGGGTTCGGCTGGCACCCAATGAGATCTCTGCACGGCAGTTACTGGTGATGTTGCTGCTGCAGCGAGATGAGGAGGCCGATGTGCTGGAGCACCTGAAGGCGATTGTCCGCATCGGTCAGGCCAAGGGCGATAATGGATTTCTAAACGCCACTGCCGCAGTGAGTCGGGATCTGGGGCATGGCCAGTCGATTGCATTGATGCGCCGCCTGGTAGCTGAGTTTCCAGAGGATCCATGGGGGCGCTATGCGTTGGCACTGACAGCCATGATGCACAAGGACTATGACACCGCAGAAGTCGAAGCTAAGGGGCTCCTTGATCAGCGCCCAGACTGGATCAAGGCGTACTTGGTGTTGAGCCGTATCCATGTGGCGCGGGAGGATAAGGAGGCTGCCAGAACGCTGTTGGCGGATGCACTAAGGCGCTTCCCTGAAGAGCCGCTGCTACTGACCGCCTATGCTCGTATTCTGCTGGATGCAAAGGAGCTGGAGCTGGCATACGACCACTACCGCAGATTATGGGAGCTGGCACCGGATAATGAGGTGGCAAACTACTGGCTGGGGGTTTTGAGTCTTGAGATGGAGCGGGGCGAGGAGGCGAGAGGTTACTTTGAAAAACTGATCGCGTTGGGGAAACGCACTGATGTGGCAACCTACTTTCTTGGGCGAATCGAAGAGGATGCTTCTCAGCATGACAAGGCGATCGGTTGGTATCAGAAAGTACGTAAGGGTGAATTTTTTCATGATGCTCAGGTCCGGGTCGTACGTCTGTTGGTTGAGAATGGCCGTATAGAGGAGGGCCGGGAGTGGCTCCAGGGATTACGCATCCGCATGCCGGAGCAGGCGGTCCGCCTCTATCTGATGGAGGCAGAGGTTCTGCGTGAGCAGAAGGCGTTTGCAGAGGTGATGGCGCTCTACGGTGAGGCGTTGGAGGCGTATGCAGACAATCAAGACTTGCTCTATGCCCGGGCGCTTTTTGCCGTTAGCCAAGGGCGGCTAGATATCCTCGAGGCAGATCTTGGGAAGGTGATTGCAGCCAACCCGGAGCACGCAGATGCCATCAATGCATTGGGTTACTCACTGGCCGACAAGAGTGACAGGTATCAGGAAGCGTTGCAGCTGATTCAGCGGGCCCTGGAGCTGAAACCTGCTGCTCCCTCCATTCTCGATAGTATGGGTTGGGTGCAGTTCCGAATGGGTAATCACAGCCAGGCGCTGGAGTACCTTCAGCGTGCCTTTGAGCAGTTGCCAGACCAGGAGATAGGTGCTCATCTGGGAGAGGTGTTGTGGGTGATGGGTGAGCAGGAGAAGGCACGGGCAGTGTGGCGTCAGGTGCTCGAAAAAGAGCCTGAGAGTCGCTATATACTGGATGTGATGGATCGCCTGGTGCCGTGATCCGTATGGATAGCAGCAACTGGCCAGCGCCTGCGAAGCTGAATCTGATGTTGCGGGTGGTTGGGCGGCGTGACGATGGCTATCACCTTTTGCAGACGGTATTCCAGTTTCTCGACAGGGGTGACCGGCTGGGATTTAGTCTGCGTGACGATGGCAAAATCGTTCGCCTGAGAGAGATTCCTGGTGTAGCTGCCAGTGATGATTTGGTGGTGCGGGCGGCGCGACTGTTGCGGGAGTACGGTGATCTAGGCGCGGGTGTCGATATCCTGCTGGATAAGCGCCTCCCTATGGGGGGAGGGCTCGGCGGTGGTAGTTCCGATGCGGCCACTACGCTGGTGGCTCTCAATCATCTATGGGAGGTTGGTCTGGATCGCCAGCAGCTCTGTGACCTGGGGCTATCCCTGGGGGCGGATGTCCCGGTATTTGTCCAGGGTGAGGCTGCCTGGGGTGAGGGAGTGGGGGAGCAACTACAGCCTCTTTCGCTCCCTGAGCCCTGGTATTTGGTGCTTATCCCCCCCTGCCAAGTCTCTACTCTAGAGGTTTTTACCGATCCGCAATTGACACGAGACACGCCACGGATGAAAATAGCCGACTTTCTTGCCGGAAATGCCCGCAATGACTGTCTGGATGTGGTGGTGAAAAACCACCCTGAAGTGGCTGTGGCGTTGGCTTGGCTCGGACGATATGCCGAGGCTCGATTGACTGGGACCGGAGCTTGTGTTTTTGCCGCCTTTGAGTCTGAAGCTGAGGCGCAATCTCTGCTGGAGCAGCTGCCGGATGGCTACCAAGGCTTTGTCGCCCGGGGTGTCAACCGATCGCCGCTTTTTGGCTGTCTGGAATCCAGAGTCGACTACCGGTGGCTAGGTGAGAATAGAAGTTAATGGGGCGTCGCCAAGAGGTTAGGCATCGGGTTTTGATCCCGACATACGCAGGTTCGAATCCGCGCCCCAGCCATATTACTTTAAGTGTCTGTTGAGGGTTTCGCAGTGTCAGCCAGTGGAATGATGGTGTTTTCGGGTAATGCCAACCCAGAACTGGTGGCGGAGATTACCAGCCGCTTGAATTTGCCCCTAGGGCGGGCAATCGTTGGTAGTTTCAGCGACGGTGAGGCGATGGCGGAGATACAGGAGAGCGTCAGGGGGCGGGATGTCTACGTTGTCCAGTCAACCTCTCGGCCAACCAATGATCACCTGATGGAGTTACTGGTACTGATGGACGCCTTGCGCTGGGGTTCAACGGGCCGTATCACTGCCGTCATCCCTTACTTTGGTTATGCGCGCCAGGATCGTCGACCGCGCTCTGCCCGGGTGCCTATTACCGCACGGCTGATAGCCAAGCAGTTGGCCGCTGCCGGTGCCGATCGCGTGGTGACGGTCGATCTGCATGCAGATCAGATCCAGGGTTTTTTTGATATCCCTGTAGATAATGTTTACGCCCTACCGATCCTGTTGGGGGATGTGTGGCGGCAGAAATATTCCAATCTGATGGTGGTTTCACCAGATGTGGGTGGTGTGGTTCGTGCCCGTGCGCTGGCAAAGCAGCTTGATGATGCGGATCTCGCAATCATCGACAAGCGTCGGCCCAAGGCCAATGTCTCCCAGGTGATGAATATCATCGGTGATGTGGAAGGGCGTACCTGTGTATTGATCGACGATATGGTCGATACGGCCGGTACTCTCTGCAAAGCGGCCCAGGCGCTGAAAGATCACGGTGCTGAGTGTGTGGTGGCGTACTGCACCCACCCGGTGCTCTCCGGTCCAGCCGTTACTAACATCAATAACTCAGTGCTGGATGAGTTGGTGGTATCCAACACAATTGCGCTCCATTCAGAGGCGCAGAAGTGCGATAAGATTCGCCAGATCAGCATCGCCGAACTGTTGGCAGAGACCATGCGTCGTGTTGCCAATGATGAGTCGGTCAGTTCACTGTTTATGGAGTGAGGCAATAATTTTCTTTCCATCGACTGCCATAGTGGCAGTGGGTGGTGGGATAAACCATCACCGCCGTTTCTGGTCGCGGAACGGCGGTGTTTTTATTAAGCGAATGATTTGGAGAAAATCATGAAAGAGTTATTTGAAGTTGAAGCGCAGCTGCGTAGTGATACAGGAAAGGGTGCGAGCCGCCGCCTGCGTCGTACCGGCTTGGTACCGGGTATCGTTTACGGTGCTCGTAAGGATCCAGTGATGATTAGCTTGGTTCACACCGGCTTGGCCAGGCATCTGGATAACGAGGCGTTTTACTCCCACATCCTCAACTTGACGATTGATGGTAAGAGTGAGCAGGTTATTCTTAAGGATCTGCACCGTCACCCTGCCAAGCCTATCATCATGCACGCCGATTTTCTGCGTGTCAGTGCTACTGAGAAGCTCAAGACCCATGTTCCTCTGCACTTTATCGGTGAAGATTTAGCGCCTGGCATCAAGGCTGGCGGCGTGGTCTCTCGTCACCTCACTGAGGTTGATGTCATCTGTCTGCCTGGTGATCTGCCAGAATTTATCGAAGTTGATGTGTCGGCCATGGAGATCGGCGATCTCATCCTGATGTCGGGTCTCTCTCTGCCATCAGGCGTTGAGCTTACCTCTATGGTTCAGGAGGGCGATCACGATATGCCTATCGTCTCCATCCATGTGGGGCATAGTGGCTCCGATGAAGATGAAGGTGAAGGTGAAGAGGGTGAAGTTGGCGTCACAGAAGTATCCTAATCCCTTCAATGTAGCGGCGGGCGAGAGGTTTTTTCTCTCGTCCGCCCCAATGCAAAAAAAAATGTCATCCCCTATCCGTCTTATAGTGGGTCTGGGCAATCCGGGCTCAGAGTATCTGGAGACCCGCCACAACGCTGGCTTCTGGTTTGTTGACCAGTTGGCTAAGTGTCACGGTGGTATCTTCAAGGTAGAATCCAAGTTTCATGGTCACTGCTGTCGTATTCGTGCCGGAGGGCGTGAGTGCTGGCTGCTGAAGCCGGCCACCTTTATGAATCGTAGTGGGCAGTCGGTATCCACTCTCGCCAACTATTTTAAGATCCCTCTGGAAGAGATATTGGTGGCTCATGACGAGTTGGATATGGCCCCCGGTGTCGTTCGTCTGAAGCAGGGTGGTGGGCATGCCGGTCACAACGGTCTGCGTGACATCATGAGTGCCATGGGTGGGCGTGACTTCTGGCGTTTGCGTATAGGCATAGATCATCCAGGAAATGCCAAGCAGGTGGTAAATTACGTACTGGGGCGACCGGGTCGTGCAGATGCGGATGCGATTGCCGCAGCGCTAGATGAGGCAGAGCGGGCGCTTGAAGATATTCTTAAGGGTGAGTTTCAGCGGGCGATGCATCGGCTTCACTCTGGGCGGTAGCTATCGCCTGATTCCCTATCTTGTGACTATTCAACATCAGCTGTCGATATTACTGTAGGAGCCCCACCCTCGGGGCGATAGGCCTTTGCAGGGAGTGTGTGGTGTTCATCGCGGCGAGGAGATCGCTCCTTTTCTAGGCATATGATGACCCATCGAGTCGGCCCCCATTGATTACTGTTTCACGCTAAAGAGGGTGCGCCCCTTTTCGTGGCGGGTGTGGACGTGGGTCTGTCCGCAGATTCCCCGGGTGAAAACAGTCCGGAAATAGGTATAGCTGAATCGTTACCCACCGTTTATCTATCTATAATCGAGTATCCAAGTTAACCACGCAAACTTGCATCTGTAGTGACTTCTCAAAAAGTCCATGCCACAGGTGGGTGCAGTAACACCTTTTAACTTAACTTCATGGATCGGAGTCAAAATCGGCTAAGCTATTGATATTGTCTGATTAGGTTCAGTAAGGTACCGGAGTTGCCTCTGTACGGCAGGGGTCGGAGTCAAACCGTGAAACAAAGGTAGGTAAAATTGATGTGGTTGGACGGTTTGACTCCGACCCGAGGTAGAAGCGACCTCTTTACTCCGTCCGGCCCCGAGGATGACGACCCCTATAGTACGGACTTTTTGAGAAGTTACGATTGCTATGCCTATCTTGTTGAATTATTAGTAATTGCTTAATATATGAAGTGCCTGATCCAGGCTTTTATTATCGATCTAAAAGTGTTACTAATACATTATATATAAAAAAAGAGCTGGATTTGCCAGACAGAAAGTAGTTTGCATCAAACTTCTGGATCCTGTTGTTACAGCAATATTCTGAATCACTGAACCCAAAGAATGATGCATTGTGAACTAGAGGGGCCTGAAGTGCATTGGTCTACAGGTTCACTTAATGTTCACTGAAATATTAAGATTTAGTACGCACGAAGCAAGCGCTTCGATCTGCATAGAAGTATCAAACGAGGATGGATGATGTTTAATAAGAAGCTTGGCGTAAAGGTGTTGGTCTGCGCACTGTTTGCTGCACCCGCTGTTTCCACCGCCGGAGTATCTCCTGATCTCCCTTACCCCACCGGTGATGTGACTGCCGATCAGATCGTTGATCAGGTCTACTTCGTAAATCACTTCTACGCACTGAAAAACTTTGCGATCACCAAGAAGGGGCGTGATATCACTGTGCTGGTCAGTAAGGCTCAGGGTAAAAAGCCCTCAACCAATACTCTTGAGCGTTACCTCAATAACAACTATGGCGATGATGCAACGGTACGTGCCAAGGATCTGGCTATCTTCCGCTCGGGTAAGCTGAAGGGTACCGGTATGTTGATCACCGACTATGATGATGATGCCAAGAGTCAGTCCTATATGATCTGGCTGCCCGCACTGCGCAAGATTCGTCGCTTTGCACAGCCGGCTCACGACGATGCCTGGGGTGGCACAGACTTCACTTTTGGCGACGTAGTTTTGCGTAAGCCGCACAACGAGACCCATGAGTTGCTGGGTAAGGCAACCTTGAAGGTTGTCTGGGTGCCATGGATATCCCCGCAAATCAGCGTTCACGCTATACCAAGAGTCTCCCAGAGGCGGCTTGTACTCCGAAGGGCAAAGAGGTGTATAAGGTTAAGAGCACAACCAAGTTTGAGAGCTGGTGGTACGACAGTCGTATCAGCTACATCGATACCAAGACGTTTGCCGATTACCGCACCGAGTATTTCAAAGGTGGAGAGCAGGTCAAGGTTCTGGATCGTGATTGGAAGAGCCTGAATATGAGTGATCCCCGGGCACAGGCGTGGGGCTACTGGTACGGCAAGACTACAGCCAGCGGCCACGAGACTGGGCGGTGATTCCTGCAAAGGTTGTCGTTTCCAACGGTGACTTCAAAGAGAAGAAGTGGACTGAGAGGACGCTGAGAAAGATCAAGCGCTAAGTACAGGCCTGTGCAGCCCGCCCCTACCCGGGGATTGTGGCGCACCTCCATATGTTTAGAGGATTTCCAATAATGTTTAAAAAAACACCCCTTTCCCTTGCCGTGGCAGCTTTACTGGTTTTGCCTGTCACAGCAATGGCTGAGATCGAAGTCTCCGGCTACGTAAAAAAACGAAACGGCCTTCCACATTCAAGATGGTCAGCGTACCGGTCAAGCCACTACCACGCTTGATACGGCCAGTGACGATGTCGGCGATGTCATGAAATTCGAAAATTCCGCACGTTTTTTTTGTCAATGGTGATATTGGCGAGGAATCATCGTTTCATGCCGATATCAACCTTATCCATGATAGCAAAGGCGTAAATTCTGATTACAAGGGCCATCGAAGTTATACTCAAAATGACTGGTTACGCGAACTATATGTCGATACCACTGCAAGCGACTGGGATCTGCGTCTAGGCAAGCAACAGGTCGTGTGGGGCACCGCAGACGGCATCAAACTGCTCGATATAATCAACCCTACCGACTACCGTGAGCTCAACCAAAATGCCATGGAAGACGCCCGCATCCCAGTCTGGATGGGCAATGCTGAGCGCAATGTCGGGGACAACGGCAACATCCAGTTCATCGTTTCACAAGCAGAGCGAAACAAAATTGCAGGTCTAAATAGTGACGGCGATGCCGGACACTCATTCATTATGAAGGGTGTGGACACCATTACCGGCACGGTTAATGGCTTTACCAATATCGGCAATGCCATGGGACAAGTCACCAATACGTTCTATGGTGGAGGATTTACCAACCCAGATGCGACAGGATCGACCTACTACGGCTCAGCACCTCCCGAGGCAACGACCGTAAGCGCATTCGCGACAGGCTTTAATGCAGCTACAGTTCTGGCCGTCTTAGGACCAGGCACACAAAACGGAATGTGTGGTGGGACTGCAGGAACAGGCAGCGACTGCCTCAAGGGTTTTACTGAGCTAACTAACCAAAACGTTACCAATCTGTATGATAACGGGGGCGTGAACACAACTCCTGGCTCATCGAACAGCGGCGGCTCCTATGATTCCAGCAATCCTAATTCGATGTGGGAATACATGCCAAATGCAACGTTTGCTACATTCAACGCCTTTGTTGGAATGGGAACCAGTTACGTCAGAAAAGACCCTGACGCCACAGACACCAATTTCGGCACCAGATTCAAGACCACTTTTGATAGCGGACTGAACCTCTCACTGAATTACCTATACGCCTATGACCCAAACCCGGTTGTGCAGGTACATTGGGAAAACGCATCCGGAACCACGCTAACTCCGGAAGTCACTACCGCCTCAGGTGGCGCCAAAACCCTGCACCTCACCGATGGCACCAATTACTATGGAGCAGTGACCGATTACACTGGCACTCTACTCAATGGCAGCACGTCTCAAGCAACCTACAACGTCGCCAGCGCCGCTCCTGTAACACTCGTGTTTGAAGAAACATTGGAGAGAGTGCACAACATCGGCACAGCAATGGACTTTGCGCTTGAAACTGAAGTAGCGCCGGTCGTCTTGCGCGGAGAGTTCTTGTATCAAAAAGATGTCAAAACCCCTGTCATCAACCGTACGGAACTTGGCTACGGAAACATTACCGAAGCACTAAAAATGGAAGAAGCCGACTACTTCAAGTACGTACTCGGCGCTGATATCACGGTAATGACCAATTTAATGGTGAGCGCTCAGTTTATCCAGTCCAGAAATCTCGATTATGTTAGTGAAGGTGGTTCACTCAGCAGCTCTACATGGAAATACACTGCCGACCAAGCTGCAATGCACTTATCGAACGGACTTCAAAAGGCAGAAGAGAACAAAGAATTCTATTCCCTGTTCTTCTCCAAGCCCTTCGGCGAGTCTCAGTTGGGTCGCTGGAACAACATCACCATCTATGAAGAGGGTGGTGGCTGGTGGAACCGTTTCGACGTGGAGTACTCCTTTAGTGATCAGTTGGTGGGTACGGCGGAACTGAATACTTACTGGGGTGATGAGAACACCACGTTTGGACAATTCGAAGAGTCCTCCAATATTCAGGTGGGCGTAAAGTATCTCTTTGATTAGCGATTAGCGAATCATGTGACAGAAGAGAGGCGGTTTGTAAGCTGAGTGTTTACGTCCGCCTCTCTTTTATTACTTAAGTTTCGGAGTTCAAAGGGTGGTTTGAGTCTGTTTGCGTAGGGGTCGAGTGATTGCGTTGAGTATGTTGGAAAATGCACTGTATTTCGGCGCAATCGACTCCGACCCCGGGCCCTGCGAAATTTTAGTTATTATTCAACAGGTTGTGTGACTGGATAAAGTCTCGCCTGCAGCCTGGGTCAAGTTGCCACCCTTTTCTCCACCGCTTTGTGTATCCAAGCGCCTGAGGTAGGGATAAATTACTTATTCATAGGTGTTGAGTTAAATGGACAGAGTCGAAAAAGAGACCAAGTTTGCCGAACGCTATGCGGATTTTGTTATCCGTTACCGCTTTGTGATATTCATTACCCTGATTGTATCCACCCTGTTGGGTGCGCTGCAGATTTACAAGCTGGATGTTCGTAACGATCCCGATACTCTGCTGCCACCGAGTAATCGCTATGTGGCGACCAATCTCTATGCCGAGCACAACTTTGGCATGGGTAATCTCATGGTCTTTGCCCTCAAAATCAATGAGGGAGATGATATCTGGCAGCCATGGTTTATCAATAAGGTGCAGGAGATTCATCGCAAGCTGGAGGCGCTGCCCAATTCACGCCCGGCCAACTTTATCGATATTGCCGCTCAGAAGATTAAATATATGGGCGCTGATGAGAGTGGTCTCGTATTCAAGCGCCTTATCCCCACCGAGGGGATCAGTGATGACCCGCAAAAGGCAAAAAGCAGCTCGCCTTTCTGCGTGAGGGGGTAAAGAACAATCCGGTGATGGCACCCATGTTGGTGGCCATGTGGGACGAGAGCGGTAAGCGCTGTGCCTACGAAGATTACGATAAAGATCACTGTGTGGCCAAGGCCGCCTTTATTATCGCCGACTATGATGATGGCGTAAAAGAGGTCTATCTACCCTGGGTGCGCCAGGTGCGTGCCATGATGGATGAGTATGGCGAAGATGAGCGGGTTGAGCTGTTGGTGGCGGGCGAACCCTATTTTCTTGCCTGGATGCTGCAGGAGCTGGTCAATAAGTGGTGGCTTTTCGTCATCTCCATTGTGATTGTATTGGTCGTATTGTGGGCGGAGTTCCGCAATTGGCGTGGGGCGCTGTTTCCGCTGCTGGGTGTCTGTATGACCATCGCCCTTACGCTTGGTCTGATGGGTTTCAGTCAGTTCAAGCTGACCACCATGATGGTGTTGACGCCTATGTTGCTGCTGGCGATTGGCATCGGCCACTCCGTACAGGTGACGCGGCGTTTTCTGCTCGAGCATGCAGGTCATGGTGACTGTATCAAATCTGCGCGGATCGCCATAGCGCACACCATTGTTCCGGCTACCCTCTCTATTGTTACCGATATGGTGGGTTTTGCCACGCTTGCTACGGTGGATATATCCTTCTATAAGGCGTACGCCTATTTTGGCATGTTTGGTATGTTGACGCTGCTGATTACCACTACCACACTGATACCTCTGCTGTTGACCATCTTTCCCCCGCCGAAGGAGTTGTGTGAAACAAAAGAGGGGCACTCATGGGAGAGTGCCACTGGTGGTTTTATCTCCAAGCTGGTGGTGGGTCCGGGTAAGTGGCTCCCCGTTGGTTTTGTCGCGATCATTATGGCGTTGTCGGTACACTACACCGGAATCACCGATGGCGACTCTGAGGATCTAATGCCGGGTGTTGAGAAGGGCATCAACTATGCCCGCGCCGCCTTCAAGGGGAGCTCTGACACCTGGAAGGATTTGGAGAAACTGAATGCCATCATGCCGGGGGTTATCTCCGTCAGTGTCCCTATTCGTGGTAAGGAGCCGTTGACGCCTGAGTGTGTCGATAACTACTACCCTGATTCCATTTATGAGATCGAAGTGCGTGCTGAGCGTATGCAGCAGTGTTCGGTACACAAAAAAGAGATGGGGTGTTGGGACTCAGAGGCCTGTGGTGCGCAGGGTATTATGAACGATGCCGAGGTTCTGGCCGATATCGAGTCTATGGAGAACTGGATGCGCTCCCACGAGTATGTGGGCTATACCGGCTCCTATGCACAGTATGTTCGTTTGGTGAATATGCTGCTGATGGCAGAGCCGGGTGAAAAGCCGGTGGTTAAGGATCTGCGTGTACCAACCACCAAATATCTTACCGATATCGATCCTGATGATGACCGTGTACCGGATGAGATTGTACAGATGTATAACGGTCTGCTGGAGTCGATGACTTCGGCGGGTGACATGGACTCTTTTGTGTCACCGGATTGGAATGAGGGCGTTATTCTTGGTTTTGTCAATACCATGCACCCGGCGGAGACCCATCAGGTGACGATGGATATACAGCAGTATATTGAGGATCATAAAAGCGATCCTGGGTTCAGTAAGGTGAATTTTGGCCTGCGTTCAGGGCCCGTCAGCGACCTCAGCGGTGATTCAAATGAGCTCTCCAAGGAGGGTGATGGTTATGTGCGCCCCGCAGTGGGCGGGTTCCTGGGTGCTACTGAGGCAACCCGTGAAGTGGCTATGGATAACTGGTTGTTAAGCCCATTGCAGACAGCGCTGGCGATTTTGCTTATTACGGCGCTAATGTTCCGGTCTATTATGATAGCGGGCATTCTCGTCACTACCCTTTTCATTACCCTTTTCGCACAGTATGGCCTTGGAGGTTACTTTACTTCGGTAGGCAACTGGTCGGGCAATCTCGCTTTCCACCTGCTGGTGACACTGAGTATTGCCATGGGGCTGGGCGTGGATTATGGGATCTATATGATTTCCAGGCTGCGTGAAGAGATGGCATTGAACGGGGGCAACTGGCATACGGCACTGCGCAAAACCCTTGATACCACCGGTTCTGCGGTGATTATCTCTGTAGTGGTGCTGTTGGGTAGTTTTATTCCACTATTGGGTACCGATCTGGCTAATACCTGGGGTTTGGGTATCTTTATCGGTGAGGCGCTCATCATCGATGTATTTACCGCTTTGATGAATATTGCCGATGCTAGTCTACTGGCTTAAGCCCAAGTATATTTTCAGGTAACTGTCCCGTTGGTACTTGATGGGCTTCTGGGTCGGGTTCGATAGCGGTGAGAAACTGTGAATTTATCCACAATCTCAGCGTAATCGACCCCGGCCCTCTGATTGTTTGGAAATTACCGTTAAGTTGGCGTTGTTTGCTCTTGTTATAGGGTGCCAATGAGTGCTAGTATTTCGCGGCTCCACAATTTGATGTTGGGTTTGCTTCAGATAATTTATTTAAGCTATTGACAGTCCGGCGGGGCTGCTCCAAAATAGCGGGCTTTCTGGAGGGGTTCCCGAGTGGCCAAAGGGATCAGACTGTAAATCTGACGGCTCAGCCTTCGGAGGTTCGAATCCTCCCCCTCCACCAGGTTTTACGGGGTGAATTTTTAGAGTTCATTCTGGTAGTTTTTACCACCCTACGTTATATAGGGGGTTGGGTCGACAGGATCGCTCTTGTTGATGCTGTGTAGTGACGTTGAGCGAGTATCGCTTGGCATTGCGGGTGTAGTTCAATGGTAGAACCTCAGCCTTCCAAGCTGAATATGTGGGTTCGATCCCCATCACCCGCTCCATTTTTATTAGGGTCGATAGCTAGTAGGCAGACAGCCGGGTTTAACCTGGCAGATGGGTCCGGTAGCGATGCCTGAAGTTTAAGGCCCATGTAGCTCAGTTGGTAGAGCACACCCTTGGTAAGGGTGAGGTCAGCAGTTCGAATCTGCTCATGGGCTCCAGTTTTACTTGTTAGGGTGACGTGCTGTTGGCACGTAGTTTTGTCTTTAATCTATCTAAGATAGTATAGAAATCTTTCGGAGATTGAGTCGATGTCCAAGGAAAAATTCGAACGTACCAACGCATGTAAACGTAGGCACTATCGGCCACGTTGACCACGGTAAGACCACGCTGACCGCAGCAATCACCAAAGTGATGGCTGAAGCTCGTGGCGGCGAGTTCAAAGACTACGCCGATATCGACAACGCCCCAGAAGAGCGTGAGCGTGGTATCACTATCGCTACCGCTCACGTCGAGTATGAGTCTGAGGTACG
>MOXH01000053.1_pt1 | contig 20255 bp, 17 predicted proteins | sample 1471181 | NCBI WGS metagenome assembly MOXH01 (sample SAMN05806436, study PRJNA327811) | mollusc metagenome | isolation source: Phylotype A (SB4) bacterial symbionts from gill | host: Thyasira cf. gouldii | place: Canada: Bonne Bay, Newfoundland | collected 2010-05-07
AAATCAACGACTTATCTATTGACCCCCCCTCACCCCAACCCTCTCCCCAAAGGGGAGAGGGGAGTTAACGGGACAGCAGTGACTTTTTTATAAGGAAAAAGCAGCGGGAACTTTTGCAATATTCCTAACTCGAAATCACCATAACACGCCATGTTATTAACTAAGTCTATGCCTGGATAAAAGTAACCATATTCGTTATTATGCGTGCGGCTATAATTCAAGAAACGGATAAAATTACGAGAAGGTGGCGCATCATGTCAGACAAGGCAATACTTACGCTCGATGGAAAGGAGTATGACTTTCCCGTTATCGTGGGCTCAGAAAATGAGCGCGGTATAGATATTTCCACCCTTAGGGCCAGAACCGGCCATATCACCCTGGATCAGGGTTACGTCAACACGGGTAGTTGTGAAAGCACCATCACGTACATTGATGGCGAGAAAGGAATATTGCGTTACCGCGGTATCCCCATTGAGCAGTTTGCTAACGGCCCAAACTTTATCGAAGTGGCCTGGTTGTTGATCTTTGGTCGCCTGCCCCATACCGATGAATACAGAGGCTTTGCCGAGGTATTGACTCATGAGGCCAATATCGATGAGGGGATGAAACATCACTTCGACAGCTTCCCCCGCAAAGCTCACCCGATGGCGATCCTCTCATCAATGGTCAATGCGCTCTCCTGTTTTCATCCTGAGTATCTTGAATTTGAGAATAGAGAACAGTTCTGGGACGCTTCTGCGCGGCTGATCAGTAAGATTCGTACCATCGCCTCTTTCGCCTATCGCCATGCCAATGGTCTGCCCTATATCTATCCGGATCCCACCCTCAAATATGTGCCTAACTTTCTGCACATGATGTTCTCCATGCCTTATGAGCAGAATGTCTGTGATGAGCTGATTCGTGATGCACTTAACATGATCCTGATCCTTCACGCCGACCACGAGCAGAACTGCTCCACCTCTACGGTGCGCATGGTCGGCTCCAGTCATGCCAACCTGTTTGCCTCCTGTTCTGCGGGTATCAGTGCCCTGTGGGGGCCGTTGCATGGCGGGGCGAACGTAGCGGTTCTGGATATGCTGCAACAGATTCATGACGGCAACCTCACCCCTGAGGCGTATGTAAAGCTGGCCAAGGATAAAAACAGCAATGTGCGCTTGATGGGCTTTGGACATCGCGTCTACAAAAATTTCGATCCCCGCGCCAAGCTGCTGGGTCAGATTGCAGAAGAGTTGCTGCCCAAGCTCGGCAAGAAAGATCCTCTTCTCGATATTGCTCGTCGATTAGAGCAGATCGCCCTGGAAGATCCCTATTTTGTCGAGCGTCAGCTCTACCCCAATGTCGATTTCTACAGCGGTATCCTTCTCCGTGCCATCGGTATTCCTGTCGATATGTTTACGGTGATCTTCGCCATGGGCCGGTTACCGGGGTGGATTGCCCACTGGTGGGAGCAGCATGAGGCCAACGGCCGTATCTGCCGCCCTCGACAGATCTATACTGGCAATGGCATAACCGACTATACGGTAATGCCGGGCCGCGAAAAGAATCGCTAGCTATTCAGTTATACCTAATTGTTGGACTGTTTTCACGGCAGGGGTCGGAGTCGTTTGCCCACATGGATGTGGGTAAGGCGCGTGAGCTGGGAGCGGAAGCATTGCGGTAAGATTGTTGGAATATCCACATATTCTCGCCACAAACGACGCCGACCCCAGATACTCGCTATTCTCTGACAGCCTCCTCGTCTCGGCTTGACCAATTATAGATAATCACAGCGGCCGTCACTAGGGATAACCCTTAGTAAACTGCCTATTTCTAACTATTCTCATTGAGTTCTTCACGGGTGAGAATGAGTCCCCCAATAAAACTATGCAGTGATGCATTGATAATAAGGCTAAATCAATTAGCCGGTCCTGGGTCACCAGGCGCCAAAGGAGGATGGAGGCGATAGTGCCTTCTCGCTGTACAGCTTACCAGCCCTGGCCGTAGTTTTTTACAGCCGGGAGTGGCAAGCACTTATTCTGGCAGTGGTTGGATAAGAGATCCATAATAACCCGACCATGGCAATAACCTTTAAACCCCGCCTTACCCTGATGCGACGCATACCGATGCCGTTGTTCTCGGTTCTTATCGGGCTTTTTTGCGGCCTCTTTGTCTGGTTGGTACTCGATCAAGTGCAACCCCAGGCACTGCATAGCATCTTTGCCGAAGAGCTTAGAGGTCGATTGGAGCAGCAGGCTCGTGAAACCCTGGTGCGCTTTAATAACTCGGTGGCGGCACACAGTTCAACTACCCGATTATTGGCTAATCATCGTCACTTGGCCAACTATCTGCGTCCACTCTATTGGCGTGCTGATGATGTCAGCCCACCGCGGCTGCACAAAGAGACTCCATCCTGGTTACCCAGCCCCTCTCTCTGGCTGCCACTGGTTCAGCCCAGCCATATTCTGTTGCTTGATCTCCAAGGACATACACGGGAGATCTACCAGGTGGGTGATCGCCGCATGCCGAAAGAGTTCAGCGGTATCAATGAACTCCTCTCTAGTGAACACCGGGTGCTCTCATCGCTCACCATCTTTGATCGTAAGCCCTACCTGTTGATCTCCGAAGTGGCAGAGGACTCTGCCGGTACGATTATGGGCTCGTTGGTGCTGCTGGTGCCACTTGATGAGCAATTTCTTATCTCATCCACACAAGGGGCGGCTCAGAGCAGTGTTGTTGTTGGTTTGTTGGAGGCAGATGAGCAGCATTTTCTTGCCAGCAGTGATGAGCGCCAGCTGCCTCCGGGAACCTTGTTTGATAAGGCGAAGCAGGATTATCAGATTATCGCCCAATCATTCTCTGAGTATGAGGGGTCGGCGATCAACATGCAGTTTGCCACCCTGGTGCCTGACTCCATAGTGGAGGCGACCCGCGAGCGGGTGGCGGCGTTTGATCTGCGGCAGAGACTTGTGGCGGCGACCACTTTTGTCACAGTTTTTACCCTGGTTTTCTTCCTCCTCTCTGAACGGCTGAATCAGATACTACGGCGTATCTCGGTATTTTCTCAGCGCGCCCTGGGTGAAGGGCCGCCGGAGATCAAGACGGGCAATCAACTGTTTGTACTTGAAGACTGGATTCACCAGTTCATTCAGGGGGTACGAGAGACTCGTGACAAGGTTCGTCTACAGCATGAGTCTGAGATTCAGGAGTCGGAGGCGCTGAAACGGACACTGCTGGAGACCGCTCTCGATTCGATTGTGACCGTTGACCAGGGTGGAGAGATTATCGAATTCAACAACACTGCCGAGCAGATCTTTGGCTATAAGCGGGAGGATGTCATTGGCCGTGATTTCCCCGCATTGATGCTTGAGCTGGAGAGCCGCCCTAGCTTTCGCCGTATGCTTGGTCGCTATCTCAATCAGGTGGATGACCTTTTAGGTGAGGAGCGCTGGGAGATGATGGCGCTCAGCTACGAAGAGGTCCCTTTCCCCGTAGAGGTTGCCATCAAGCCGATCAAGCTGCAGACCCGTATCGTCTTTACCGTCTATATGCATGACATATCCAATCGGCGAAAGGCGGAACAAGAGATTCGCAGCCTCGCCAAGTTTCCCGCCGAGAGCCCCAGTCCGGTGCTGCGGGTAAACCGCCCCGGCGTGCTCATCTATGCCAATCCATCGAGTGGGCCGCTGCTCCAATACTGGGGTTGTGAGCCAGCGCAGACACTCCCGCTCTACTGGCGCAGTCGAGTGGCGGAAGTGCTGGAATCAGGTGACAACTGGGAGAGCCAGGTCTCATTTGATCAACGCACCTATTCACTGCTGCTGTCGCCGGTGGTCGATCTCGACTATGTCAATATATATGGGCGTGATATCACCGAAGTACGTCAGGCAGAGCTGCGGGCACGGGAGCACCAACAAGAGCTGGTGCATGTCTGCCGCCTCAGTACCATGGGCGAGATGGCGACCGGCCTGGCTCACGAACTCAACCAGCCCCTATCAGCCATCGCCAACTATGCCAATGGTTGTGTTCGCCGCCTGCAACTTAGTGGTCAGGGGAGTGAAGATATTCTCCATGCCCTGGCCCAAGTCAACACCCAGGCTGAACGGGCGGGAGAGATTATCCGCCGCTTACGCGCACTGATCGGTAAGCAGGCTCCGGTGAGAACGGTTGCCGATATTGGCGATGTGGCAAAAGAGGTGTGCAGTTTCGTCGAGTTTGAGGCGAAAAAAGCAGGTGTCTCTATTGAACCGGAGCTGGGCCTTACCTATCTTCCGGCACGGCTGGATGTGGTTCAGATTGAGCAAGTGCTGCTCAATCTCCTGCGGAATGCGCTTGATGCTTTGATGGAGATGCCGGAAGATAAACGCAGGCTGCTGATTCGCACCTACCGAAAAGATGACGACCGGGTCTGTATCGAGGTGGAAGATTCAGGGCCGGGGATCGAAGAGGAGGCGATGGGCCGTCTATTTGAGCCTTTCTTTACTACCAAGGAGAGCGGCATGGGCATGGGGCTGGTTATCAGCAAGACCATTATTGAAGATCACAACGGCACAATCACAGTTGATTGCCCGGAGGAGGGAGGTACACGCTTCTCCGTGGTTTTACCAAGCTATAGGGATAACGATGAACAATAAAGCTACCGTATTTGTTGTCGATGACGACCAGGCGATGCGCAGCTCACTGAAGTGGCTGATCGAAACGGTCGGAATGAGTGTTGAAGTCTTCGCCTCTGCCGATGAGTTTATTCGCGGCTACTATCCGGGGCGCGCCGGTTGCCTGCTGCTGGATGTGCGTATGCCGGGCATGAGCGGTCTGGAGTTACAGGAGTATTTTGTCGAACAACAGATCCATATCCCCATCATCATCATTACTGGCCACGGAGATGTACCCATGGCGGTGCGGGCCATGAAAGTGGGGGCTGTGGATTTTATAGAGAAGCCGTTCAACGATGAACTGCTACTCGACAGCATCAGAAATGCACTCGCCCTGGACGTGGAGCAGCGCTCACAACAGGCGCAGCGATCAGAGATCGCTACGCGTCTGGCACATCTCACACCCAGAGAACACGAGGTGATGGAGATGGTGACTAACGGCTGCGCCAACAAGGAGATTGCCACAGAGCTCGGCGTAAGCGCCAAAACGGTAGAGGCTCACCGTGCCCGTGTAATGGAAAAGATGGAAGCCACCTCACTGGCCGGTCTGGTAAAAATGGCCATAGCCGCCAATATTTTTGCAGAGTGAGCCAACCAGATACCCCTCCATGATCTATAAAACCCCGTAGGAGCGGTGCCTCCCCGCGAAGAACATCGCGCACCTGCTGAAGCCTCCGCCCCTAAGATCGGGCTAGCCCACAAAAATCACCCCGCCGCCGGTGCAACCGGTGAGGTAGGCACAAACGCCACCTCATCACCATTCTCAATACGTGTAAACAACTCTGCAAACTGCTTATTAACCGTCACCCGCACACGCCCATCCTGAAACAGGTGGGCAGCATCCCGGTTACGCCGCTGTATCCACTCCAGCAGAGAGGCGACATCGGTTACCGAAGGCGGCAGATCCACCTCCTCGGCCTCGCGACGCATCTTCTGCACAAGAAAGGTAAAATAGAGCAGCTTCACCCGGCGCTTCTCATCCGGATTGCTCTCGGCACCGCGCACATAACCGATCGCCTGCAACTGCTTCAGATACCCTTGCCAATTCTCCTCACGCTTCTCACCCAACTCATAAAGCGTCTCCCAGGAGTAGATGCCGGTGTCATGACCATCATCAAAGACCAACTGGAGAGCATACTGCCCCTGAGGCTCTATGCGGGTGATATTCACCTCCTCCTTGCCGGTAATTGGCCCCTCCATAGAGCGAACCTCTTTCGCTCTGGAGAAGACCCGCAGGTACTCGCAGGGGAGCTCAAATCGCTTGCCGTCAGCAAACTCAACCACCAGCAGCCGAGACTTACGGTGGAGACTGACCTCCGTGGGAATTCGATTGGATGACTGTTCGCTCATGTTCAACTCGCAATTGATTGTTCAGGGTGGCGGATACTTGCACAGCTGCAAGAAGGGATCAACCTTGGTGGGGCTCCGGTTATGACAGATTTCAATTATAAAGGGTAGAGATTGAACCAGGAGCCTACAAAAGCGAGCGGGTTATCGAAAGAGCAAAACCAAACACTTAATAGTCTCTATCAGGTTGAAATGGAGAGTCGGTTTAACTGTTAACTTATTGATTGAAAATAGAAAATACTTTTGCCACTGTTCAGTGGCCCCTGTTACGAGACTATTTTCACGGCAGGGGTCGGAGTCGATTGCGTCAAGATGGGTGGAAAATGCACCTTTTTATGGCGCAATCGACTCCGACCCCAAGCCCTGCTGAATAGTTACCTATTACGTTAGGCACACTTTCAGAGGATGGTCTATTCTTGCAATAGGGTATGCTATGGGGAGTGATCAGTTCACTCTTACAGCTATAGCCATTGAGTGTTGTAGGTTAAGGAAAGTGCATGGTTAATCGAGTAGTTTGTGCGTTGGTTTTGTTATGGATGCCTTTCAGTGTCGGGGCGCTGGGGTTGCAGGGTATTGAAGTTATCTCCGCCCTTAATCAGCCGCTGGATGCCAAAATTGCGGTAGCCGCAGATGATCAGCTGAATATTGCTGACCTTAGAATATCGCTTGCCAGTCTCAAAGCATTTCAAAAATTGGGCATTGATCGCCCTTACTTTCTTTTAAAACTCCAGTTTAAAGCAGAGAGAGGTGTGGCGGGTGAGCCCTATATCCGCGTCACAACACGGGAGAGTGTACGCGAGCCCTACCTCAACTTCATCATAAGTGTGGGGTTGCGAAACAGTGAAGGGATGATTCAGAAGGAGTATACCCTTCTTCTTGACCCTCCTATCTACACACCCCAAGGCGGCTCTTCAACAAAGAAAGCTCCAGTGGCTGAGACAGTGGCCGAAGAGGAGCGTGAGCAGATTTACGGTCTTGTCAAAAAGGGTGAAACCTTGTGGGTGATTGCCCGCAATACCCGACCGGATACTTCAGTTTCTATTGAACAGATGATGATGGCATTGCAGCTGCGCAATCCGGATGCTTTTCGCAACAATAATGTTAATCAACTCAAACGTGGGGCAGAGCTGGTGATCCCGCGGCCTGAGCTTGTCAATAGAATGACTCCCAGGGAGGCGAAGCGGGCATTTCTCGATCAGACGCGCGAGTGGCGCAACGAAAGACGCAGTTCCACGAGAGAAGTTGCACAGGTGAAATCGACACCAAAGGTAGCCCCCGCAGTGGTGCATGAGGCGTTAGCAGAAGTTGCTGCTACCGCCGCAAAAGCTGCTGAGCCGGTACAAGAGGAGGGCTATCTACGGGTTGTTGATGTAGATGAGGAGCGGGCATTATCTGAAGGGGTAAAGGTTAAGCCTGCTGATGAGCCTGAAAAGCTGCAGGGAATGATTGAAGGTAGTGGTAGGGACCTGATTTTGGCACGCCAGATTAATCAGGATATTGAGGTGCTACGGGTCGCACTGGAGGGTGAAATTGCACTGCTGCGGCTATCCCTGGAAGAGAAAGATAGGGCAATTGAGCAATTGCGACTACGTATTGAGCGTGCTCAATTACAGGTTGCTGATGACGCGCCTCCTGCACCTGCGCCTTTGTCAAAACCTGTTGCACCTGCATCTCCTGTGGAGAGTTCAGTTAGCGCGGCTGCTGCATGGACGCTAGTCAGGAGTAATAGTGAGTTGCTTTTCGTTGCAGCGGCAGTGCTTCTGCTGCTTGTAATAATGGTGACGCTACTATTTAAGAGGAAGCGGGCTGAAGTGTTGCCGGTAGAGCTCATGGTGATGGGTGGTGGTGAGAGCTTGGGAGAGATGGAGAGAGCACCTGAAGCTGAGGTGAAGGGGGTTGAAACAGATGTAGTGCCGAGTCTGATGATGACAGACGTTTACCTCGGCTATCATCAGTATGCACAAGCGGAGTCAATGATCAGTAGAATGATAGAGCTACACCCCGACCGCCTCTCGTTGAAGGTCAAATTACTGGAGGTCTATGCTGTCAAGAAGGATCGGGATATGTTCGCACGCTACCTTGAAACTGTGCACGAAGAGATTGTTTTAGCGGCTCCGGGTCTGTGGGATAAGGTGGTCAAGATGGGGAGTGAGTTGGTCCCAAATCATCCACTGTTTTTTGACAAAGAGGGTAGCCATGCCGCTGATGGAGTAGCGGCAGGCATAGAGCGGATGGTTAACTTTAGTGATGTCGTCGTCGATCCGGAACTGGATGTTGAGCTGAATGCTGCTAATGTGCCTATGGATGGGGATGCGTATAGGTCTGCTGAAGATGCGTCATTGGAGATAACGCTTGAAGGGTTGGATCTCTCATCCCTTGAGGTTGATGAAGATTTCGATGAGCAGGCCCTATTATTGGATGATATTGAGTTTCCCGACCTGGAAGGCGAGGCGCAGTATGCTGATGATGAACTGGAGTCACTTGATGACCTGGATTTTGAGGGCGACATTGAGGCACAGCCGGAGAAACAGCGTAGAGGATAACCTGATTACCAGTGAAGCTCAGGATAGGCTCCTAGCCGCGATGAACAATGCAGACTCCCTGGAAAACCCCATCGCCCCGAGGGCGGGGCTCCTGCTATTGGGTGCTTAGAAATCGCCCCTTGGTTACGAACAGTTATCGTAACTATTCAGCTATACCTATTTTTGGGCTGTTTTCACGGCAGGGGTCGAGTTGATTACCCACATCCATGTGGGCAATCAACTCCGACCCCAAATCCAGCTGAATAGTTACCCGTTATCCCGGCGTACCATCCGTTCTCTGTCGCCACAATATCGGTAGATAGATGGCTGAGAAAGTCACAAAACAGAGTACCCAGAGTCCCCCCGAAACATCTAGCCAGAGGGTGTAGAGGTGGGGTAGTAGCAGCGGACCAAATACGCGGCAAAGTGCCGCCAAATTGAGGAGAATAAAGGCGATCTCCATCAGTTTTCCCGGCTGAATGGGGCGGCCGGTGTGGCCCAGAGAGACGCGGGTAATCATCCCTAGTGTAAGTACACCTACGCCCCCCACCGTTAGAGCATGTTTGGCGATGTTTGCCGGAACCATGCCAGCTGAGGCTGCTGTCGTCAGTGCCAGGCCGATGATGATCCAGCAGAAGCCGCTGTAGAGTACCCACAGGATCGGTGTACGCCAAACCTGGAGATGGTGCCAGCCGATAAGCCGAGCCAGCTGTGTCCCAGCGGAGATAGCCGCCAGTAGGGCAATAAGCCAAGGCTCCGGGTAGAGCGGCTGAATCAAAACCAAAGCGCCAAGGCTGATGATGGCGATGATCTCTAGCGGCTGTCGGGTTATTGCTTTGTGCCAGGAATGACGCTTGGGTAAAGAAGGGGACTACCCTGCCGCCGATCATCATTATCAGAAAGATCACAAGGTAGAGCATCATGTCACTGCCCCCGGCAGCGCTATCGCTTAGGCCAAGCGCCTGCAGGTGTACCAGCAGGTTGGCAACGGCCATCACCAGTAACAGGGGAACAAATATACGGTTGATCTTCTGTTTTCCCTGCCATAAGGCCGGTCTGATAGCGAGCGCAACCGCCGGTAGAAACAGCAGGTCGGTGATTGCGATCACTGCGTCAGGCAATATGCCTTGTAACAGAGGGGCGATGCGCCCCGCCAGCCAGAGTAGCACCAGCCCCGCAAGGGGGCGGCCAATGGGCGGGGTGATGCCTGTCCAGTTGCGTACCGCTGTCAGTAAGAAACCAGCAATAATGGCAGTTGTGTAGCCAAACAGCATCTCATGGCTGTGCCAGCCGATAAGACCGTAGTAAGTGGGAAGTGATAGTTTTCCAGACCAGGCGACCAGCCAGACGCCGAGTAGAACAACCGCCGCCAGGCCTGCGACACTAAAGAAGGGTCTGAAGCCGAGAGCGAAGATGGCGGGGCCCTGGTAGCTTAGAGAGGGTTTGGATGGCTCGGAGTGAATTTTTAGCATAGCTGTCTATTGTGTATTCAAGAGATGGAGTAGCTTAGTGACTCTCTGGGAATGAGCATTGATGTCTATCAAGGGTGGTCTGGTGCAGGCAAAAAAATACAGGCCGAAGCCCGTATTTTTTTTGATGTCTTACGACATCCACCATTAAGCGAGTTGCTTATTGGGCAGGTGCAGCAGCAGGTGCAGGAGGGCGCTGGAGGTGCTGGGTAGCCGTAAGGAGCACCATAAGGGGCACCGTAAGGAGCTCCGTAAGGAGCGCCACCACCGTAAGGAGCGCCATAAGGAGCGCCGCCACCGTAAGGAGCACCATAGCCGTAAGGGGCGCCGTAGCCACCACCGTAGCCACGGTTGTTACCGTAGCCAGAACCAGAGCCAGAACCACGCGTGTTCATGCCGAAGCTGAAGTCACCGGAGCCGTCGCCCCATCCGTCACCCGAACCATTGTTGTTATTGCCCCAGCCGTTGTTACCGCCCCAAGGACTACCACCGCCCCAAGGACTACCGCCGCCCCAAGGACCGCCGCCCCACCAGGCAGAAGCAGAAGCAGAAGCAGCAAGCATGGCAGCGATAGCTGCAACTTTTAAAATCTTTTTCATCTTTATTCTCCAACAAAATATATTAGGTCTGTGCTTGTGTCGAACCCAGATTATAGCCGAGTCCTGTTTTTTTACTTAGGAAAGCGATAAATAGCACCTTCTTCGCTCTCTGGTGTAAAAGAATATTAGCAAATGCTAAATAAGTCAAGGCTTATTTTCTTTCTTGCCCTTGCGATCAAACAGCAGTGGTACGACATCTTCAAAAGTGCAGGCAAAGTGTACCTTGATACCTTTGCGGATATGTTCAGGCACTTCTGAGAATTCACCCTGGTTCTCCTCTGGAAGAATCAGCTCTCGGATACCGGCACGGCGTGCGGCGATCATCTTCTCTCGCACGCCGCCAATAGGAAAGACATGGCCGGTAAGCGTCAACTCGCCGGTCATGGCGATGGCTCTGACGGGTTGATTGCGCGCCAGCGACAGCAGTGCTGAAGCGATGGTGATACCGGCACTGGGGCCATCTTTGGGTGTTGCTCCAGCGGGTACATGCAGGTGGATAAAGCTCTTCTCAAAGAAAGAGGAATCGGCACCAAACTGTTCGGCGTGCGAGACCACATAGCCATAGGCGATCTCAGCCGACTCTTTCATGACATCCCCCAACTGGCCCGTGAGTTTGAAGCCACGGTTGAAGCTGTGGGTTTTTGCCGCCTCGATGCTGAGGGTGGCCCCACCCATGGAGGTCCAGGCGAGGCCGGTAACCACACCGGGGCCGCTGAGGTTGCGCTCATCGCGGAAGATGGGGCTACCGAGATACTCCTTCAGGTTATCCTGTTCGATAGTGATGGGTGTCACTTCACCATCGAGTATCCGCACCACTGATTTGCGTACGATTTTGGCGATCTGTTTCTCAAGGCGTCTTACTCCCGCATCACGGGCGTAGCCTCAATAATGGCACGCAGGGCGGCTGCGTTGAGCTTTAGCTGATTTCTTTTCAAACCCGCCCGCTTGAGTTGGCGTGGCAGGAGATACTTGCGCGCAATCTGCAGCTTCTCTTGGGCGATGTAGCCGGAGAGAGAGATCATCTCCATGCGGTCCAATAGGGGTGCCGGGATGGTGTCTAGCTGGTTTGCGGTACAGACAAATAGTACTTTCGAGAGGTCAAAGCGTAGATCCAGATAGTGATCGAGAAAATCACTGTTCTGTTCAGGATCCAGTGCCTCCAGCAGGGCGGAGGCGGGATCGCCATGGTAGGAGGCACCAATTTTGTCGATCTCATCGAGCATAATCACCGGGTTGGCGCTACCTGCATCTTTCATCGCCTGGATGAATTTGCCCGGCATGGCACCGATGTAGGTACGGCGATGGCCCTTGATCTCCGCCTCGTCACGCATACCACCGACAGAGAAGCGATAGTAGTTGCGCCCCAGGGCATCGGCGATGGATTTGCCGATGGAGGTCTTGCCAACACCCGGTGGTCCGACCAGCAGGATGATTGAACCGCTCACCTCACCCTTCATGATGCCGACGGCGAGGAACTCCAATATCCGTTTCTTTACATCGTCCAGGCCGTAGTGATCCTTGTCCAATGCTTTACGGGCGAGCTCGAGATCGAGTTTATCATCGGAGTTGTTACCCCAGGGCAGCAGGGTGATCCAGTCGATATAGTTGCGGGTTAGGGCGTATTCGGGAGAGCCCGTCTCCAGGATGGCCATCTTTTCCATCTCTTCATTAAGACGTTTTGATGCCTGCTCTGGGAGTGTGAGTGATTCCAGTCGTTGACGGAATTTATCCAACTCAGCAGTGCGGTCATCCTTCTCAATGCCAAGCTCCTGCTGAATCGATTTTAACTGTTCGCGCAGGAAAAATTCCCGCTGCTGGTGATCCATTCGGTCCTCAACGGACTTGCGGATTTCGTGTTGTGCCCGCGCCAGCTTCAGCTCGTTACTGAGCAGTACCAGCACTTTCTCCATGCGCGGCATCAGATCGACCGCTTCCAGTATCTCCTGGAGCTGCTGGTTGCTGGCAGTCGTCAGGCTGGCGGCAAAGTCAGCTAAATGGGAAGGGTCGTCAGGCCCCAGCCGGTCGAGAAAGATACGCAGCTCCTCACCATAAAGGGGGTTGAGGGGTACCAGCTCTTTGATGGTGTTGATCACCGCCATGGCATAGGCTTTGATCTCCTCTTTCTTGCCGCCAGCCTTCTCGTTGAAGTAGTACACCTCGGCCTGGAAGGGAGCGCTTTTGCCGATCAGCTTATCGATACGGAAGCGCTGTACACACTCCACCAGTACCTGCAGGCGACCCTCGACCATTTGCACCCGGTGGATTTTACAGGCGGTGCCCGTCCTGCGCAGATCCCCCGGCCCCGCCTGCTCTGAGGTGGCGGCATCGGTCATAACGATACCTATGACCTTCTGCTCAGACTTGCTGGCCGCTTTGATCGTCGCACTCCAGTGCTCCGACTCCATCAACAGGGGAACCGCTTGACCCGGGAAGAAGGGGCGGGTAGCTATGGGCAGTATATGGATCAGACTGGGTAGTACCTCACCCGGTCGTGCCAGGGCGCTGTCTGTAATGATATCTATGGCGTCTTGGTCGATGATGTCGTCAATCATAAGCGTTCGTCACGATGGTTCCGTTCCCTATCTGTTTTTTTGATTATAGAGTGATATTGAGACATTCAGCACTTTTTGCAAGCGTTATTAGCCAGAGTGACAAACTCTTTCAATGTGAGACGCTCGGCACGAATGGATGGATTGATGCCCGCCTCCTCCATCGTCTCGCTATCGACTAGGTCGCGTAGGCCATTGCGCAGCGTCTTACGGCGCTGGGAGAAGGCGGCGGTCACCATCTGAGCGAAAAAGGCTTGGTCGCTGATGGCGAAGGGCGGGTTTTTAAAGGGGATTAGACGTACCAGGGCAGAGTTTACCTTGGGTGCGGGTTTGAATGCGCCGGGGCCAATTTCAAACAGAGACTCCACCTCGCACAGGGTCTGCAGCATCACCGTCAGCCTGCCGTAGGTTTTGCTACCCGGTTCGGCCGCCATCCGTTCCACCACCTCTTTTTGCAGCATAAAATGCATATCACCAATACAGTGCGACTGCTTCAGCAGGTGAAAGATGATAGGTGTGGAGATGTTGTAGGGGAGGTTGCCCACCAGCCGTAGTGGCCTGTCATCCTCCTTCAGGCTACAGAAGTCGAACTTGAGTGCATCGGCGCTAAAGATATGCAGGGCCCCAAGATTGGCGCACATCTCCGCCAGTGGCTGGATTAGATCGCGATCCAGCTCCACCGCCTCCAGCTTACCTGCCGCCCTCAACAGCTCTTTAGTGATCGCCCCCCGCCCCGGTCCTATCTCTACTAGATGCTCCCCCTCTCTGGGAGCAATGGCGTGGACGATACGGCTGATGACACCGGAATCGTGGAGGAAGTTTTGGCCAAACCTCTTTCTTGCCTTGTGCGTCAATCAATTCCCCTTGTTGTGGTGATCTGTTCTGGCGGGCCAATAAAATCAAAAAAGTTGGTAACTATTCAGCTGGGTTTGGGGTCGATTGCGCCGTAAAAAGGTGTATTTACCACCCATCTTGACGCAATGCTACCGCTCCCAGCTCATGCTCCTTACCCGCATCCATGTGAGTAAACGACTAAGCTTGGGTTATAAACAGCACTACTCAGGCCCGGCCAATCGCCCCTTTATCGACCCCTTCAAATGCCAGCACTTTGAACTGGGAGGTGGGGTGCTCCTGCTTGAGTGTGTCGGCGATGTGCTGTGCCAGATTTTCCACCGTCGAGTCGCTCTCAACAATGTAGCAGTGCGCTTGCAGAAGCTCCAGCTCAAACAGCCCCTGGTTGGCAGTATAACCAAAGCGGTAGTATCTCTTACCCTCTCGCTCAAACGCCTCCAGCAGATCGGCGCGGGTGCCGATGTAGATATTACCCCAGCGTTTGGCCCAATCAGCTTCCAGCAGTGTATTCCGTTGCCCGTCACGATAGATCGCTATGCGTGAGCGGTGGCCGTGGGCAATCCGTTGACAGTTGCCGACATGGTGTTTTAGGCCGTGGCTGTAGCGATACCAGGCACCTTCCACCGATTCACTGTGCAGGTGGAGGCGAATACTCTCCACATTGTCCGGTAGTTGTGCTTGCAGGTGAGAGATGATGGCAGCGGTCACCGCCGCCTCGTCAATCAATGCACTATCGATGAGGGTGATGGCCTCTGTTGGTGCGCTGTGACGCAGCCTCTCCCCTGAATTGAGGGTGAATAGCAGTTCACAACGGTGCTGCTGCTCTGTCACTTGGCATCCAGGGTGGCGTGAGGGCACCAGCAGACGGTGGTCATAGCCGCTGTCGATGGCCGCCTTTACCTGCCGTTTAACATCAGAGAAATCCAGTACCATGCCTTGATGGTCGAGAGAGCCGTCGAGCTCAATATCTACCTGCCAGCTCTCACCCAGCAGCCCCAGATCGGGGTGCAGCAGGGAGAAGTCAATGACGGTCAGTTTGTTGACGAAAAGTGTAGTCATGGCGTGGCAGGGGGAAAGGTGGTGCCGGAAAGAGGAATCGAACCCCCGACCTTCTCATTACGAGTGAGCTGCTCTACCGACTGAGCTATTCCGGCGAAGATGGAATTATAACTGAACCCTGCGGCAGCTATCCAGCACTGGCACAGGGGTGGCGAGTATATAGAGATGGCCTCAACGCTGCAATCTGATGATCAACGGCTACTGCGCAGATGTACCACCACTTCAATCCGGTCGATTTCGGTGTTGGGAGGGAGTCGCTTGGGTAGCATCTGGAGGTCCAGCTCACCATCAGGGATATCGCTTAACTCCTGAGTCTCGGGGTTGAAGAAGTGGTGGTGATTGTGGGTCGATGAGTCGTAGAAAGAGCGGGCCGGGTCGACAGTCAGCTCGCGAATCAACCGCTTTTCGGCAAATAGCCCCAAGGTGTTGTAGACCGTCGCCTTGGAGACCTGCTTGCCTTCTCCATTGGCCAGCTCCATTACCTGCTCGGCAGAGAGGTGCTGAGGCTTGCTCAGCATGACAGTGGCAATCTGGATGCGCTGGGAGGTGGGGGTGATACCGTGGCTGCGCAGTTGCCGGACGATCTCACGCCGATTGTCGTTGTTGTTTTGAGTAGAATCGTTCATAAGCCGATTATAGGCAAGATTTCTGGATCGCGTCTAATTAGAAGGTTCTGGATGAGTAGCGCCAAAGGCGTAGAGCGCAATTAGGATAGAAGGGGGGCGCTGTACCAGAATATCCACCACCAAACGGGCGGAGGCCGGGTCGAGGACAACGTCGTTGCGGTATTGCACACTGTTGATAAACAGCCCCTCTATTTCTGGATGGTGAGATTGTAGACACCCATAATGTGACATTATTGGGATGGCTCAAAATATTTCACGAGGTAGCGGCACTCTTGTTTTATCTCTAAGAGGTGGGTGTCCTCTCTTATGGTGGACGCGTAGGAGCCCCGCCCTCGGGGCGATGGACCTTGCACGGCCTGTGCGACGCTCATCGCGGCGGGGTCACCGCTCCTACAAGGGGCCTGTTACCAGCACTCACTCGTGGCTGATCCAGTGGCCGTTTTTTCGCTGGCCGAATTGAGGGAGAGGGATGTGCACTTTGTATCAGATACCTGCGCCCCTCCTGTGACCGGGGTGGCGGTGAAGAGATAACAGGGTGCCGTACCGCAACCCGTTGTTGCAGCGGCAATCGAGTAGTATCCATCGGGCGTTATATAGGGGTCAGCGTCAAAGCCCAAATCTGTCATGTCATCGCTGAATGTTTTGCGATCCAGCAAGAATTGCTCTTGGCGATTAACCGCATTTAATAAGGATGTCTGCGCATCTACACGGCGTGTCTTGCGTACATGTTCTTGATAAGAGGGGTAGGCAATAGTCGCCAATATCCCGATAATAGCCACCACGATCATCAATTCAATGAGCGTAAAGCCATAGTGTCGACCCTGTTTGTGAATTTTCATTTATAGCTTATCCATTGATTAATTATGGCCGACAGACGGATTACCGGTGTGCTGTACAGCCTGTCAGCCACTGGAAAACTATATTCAGCTGACTATCAGTACTCTTCCTGATACCAATAAACGCCTTTGGCTCTTTTGATATCCTCTTCTGTATCCAGGATCGGATCACTGATGTATGAGCCTGCACCACCACCGCCACCGGCAGGGAACAGCAGACGGATACGGCCGGTCTCATCGACGTGGGGCGTGGGCATATCCAGGATCATATCACCCATTTCCGTCACCCTGTCTTCTTTAGTTGGGTCGCCACCGTTTTGGGTGAAATCATAAACGGCACCGCCATTCTTTAGAGCAACGGCATAGAGTCGACCATCGCCGGGGCTGGGGATGCAGACGTTAACGTTTCCTGCTTCTGGAGAAAAGGTGGTGAAGAAAATAGTGCCATTGACGGTTATTGAACTGGCAAGACTCTTCTCACCACTGTTTTCCAGGGTAATATACCAGCCCTTCTTGGAATAGAGATCGGCCTGTGCAGCGATCTTCTCACTATCGGTTCCATCCTGAATATCGTTTGGAGTTGCATTATGGAGAGCGGATTTACTCAGTGGCAGATTACAGCGGAAATCTCCCTCTTTAGCACCATCCACCTCACACTCGGCATCTGTGGGGATGGATTGGTAGTACGAGGGATTCACCCCCTGATCCTCAATAATGTAAAAACGGTTGTCAACATCAGTGGCTACCGGGTTCGTACGGTCACCACTACCCAGAATCACGGCATCATAGGCCATGGTACCCCGAACAGACCTCACAATATCCGGGCTGTTGAAGAAGCGACGATCATTGGCTATGTCGCCACCATTAAAATCGGCCAGGTGGGTAACAAGCCAGGTACTCTTTGTCGCGCTCGGCAGATCAACACGCCATAGATTACCTCCGGTATCTGGAGCATAGATACGATCTGTCAGGCCATCACCATTGCTGTCCAGGATGGCAACCTGGGCGGCAATACCGTGCTCTAGGCCTGTCACCTGTTTGTTGGTGACCGAGGTGGTCGCCGGGGAGGCGCTCCAGATCAATGCGCCTGTGTTGGCATTAACGATATAGATGGCCCGGCCCATGCTGTCGGCTGTAGCGAGCCCGCTACCGTCTTTATTACTGGCGTCGTATCCACCGCCAAAGATTAATACCGGATCAGTAACCCCAGGCACCTTGGTTACGTGAGGTTCAGACCAGCTCTCTCCCAGCTCACTAAAACCGGTGGTGGTGTTATCAATTTTCCATTTGAATACGGGTGTTCCCGGAGTCGATAGGTTGAGGGCATAATAGGCGCGTCCCCCTCTGCGGAGCCCAAAGAAGACCCACGCCTTGTCGCTACCCGAAATGGTGCCGTCATTCCCCACATCATCAACATAGAGCACCGGTGATGAGTCGATGCCGTAGGTGTGATCAGTGGTGATATCGTTATCCATGCGATTAACCAGCACCGGAGCCAGCTCTTTAGGGAAGAAGGCCCAATCCTCTATCCCGGTCTTTGCGCTGAACATATGCAGGAAACCCGCGTTGGTGCCTACCACCAAACGGATATCGGGCTCGGCCAGAGTAAAGGGGCTCAAGGCACCATAGTTTATGGCCAGCGGTCGTGAGTGCAGCATATCGCCAAGAATCCAGGGCCTTGTGGTTGTGTTGGTATCGCCATCTTCGTCGAGCACATCCACGCCGCTGGCCCAGCTGAGTAGGGTATTCAATTCGGCTTGATCGGTCACATCAAAAAGCACAAACAGCTCTTCATCGGTACTTAGGCCAAAGGCATCTCGGTCCAGGTTGGTGCTATTGAACGCTTCCAGTGCACTGTTAGTCCCACTGTTGGTCTTGATAATGCGGGTACCGGACTCCGGGATGCCAGCAACCCCCCAGCCGCCACCTTCCTCAACTTCCAGGCCGTCTACTACCGTGCTCCAGTAGGTTGTCGCAGTCTCAGCAATATGCCCGGTTGAGCTGTCGATGGCAGCAACACCATTCTTATCCAGCAGGGAGGCTGTGCCATTGGTGATGCCAATAGTGAGCTTTTTGATATTACCGGGCCAGCGATCGCCTGTTTGTGGTTCGAACATAGCCATAAACACCTCGTTACGGCTCTGGGTGCGGTTGAAGGTATCCACCGCCACCGTAGGGGAGCTAAAGCTGGTACTGGTGGAGAGGATCTCCATCAGCGCACTCTGGAAGGCTGTCGTCAGAGAACCGGCATCGGTTGCCGTGTAATACCTGCCACCTCCTGCTGTCGCCGTATCGGTCAACAACTGTCCCATACCGTTCGACAACTGTTGTTCGGTGGCAAAACCAATGGTGTACATGAGGGCCTTTTGGGTGCCGTTGCTGCTATCGTCATCCAGATCAGTATTGTAGATATGGTCGGCCAAATTGGGCAGGCAGTTCTCTCGATAGCTTCCACCATAATTAATATAATCGTCGCAGGTCGTCTCCCCCGGCAGCAGTGTTTTGATGGCGCTATTGGCCGCAGTGTCAGCGTATGGTTCACCATCTGTCATGAGAATGATATGGGTAAACTGACAGTTCCCTAAAGGTGAGTTATAAGTGCCATTCGTCTCAGCAGTCATATCCCTGGCTGGTGTTGCCCCTGCATCATCATCGCCGTACTTCACGCTCAGTCCACTAAGATAGCGGTAGGCCTCGTACGTGGTCTCACATAATGGTGTACTGTAATCAGTATTCAACCATCGGTTGTTGTTATCAGTGCGGCACGCTGGGTATTGGTCATGTCGCTGGCCAAGTGGAATATCACCCGGCCACCATCATGACTGTTTTCGTTTTCGTTGAATACCATCATGCCGAAATCAACGCCCACGTTGGCATCGATAATATCCGTTACCACATCCTTGGCGACAGCAAGGCGAGTGCGTGTCACCCCCCCCAGTGAGGCATTGTGATACCAGTTCATGTAATTGGCGCTGTACAGCGTGGCGGCGGAATCACCGCTCCAGCTTACGCCGGGCGTCGCACCGTAAGGCCCGCTGGTATCTGTCGGATAGCCGTCAGATTGGACAGGAGTACCCGGGTTGTTTGGATTGGTGCCTGTGACATCTGCGTGACAGTCCATGTACTGAGTTGCACGAGCGCCACTTGAGTTGTCTAATTCCTCCCAGCTGGTGGTGGTAATGTAGCGGCGATTCCTCCTCCCGCGGCCAACACGGGTAGTAGTAGTCTGCCAGGACAATACCTTATCCTGATAAAACCCAACTCCATTTGCCCCGAGTGCGGTGGTGGATGAGGCGCAGCGATTACTGGAGGCAGGAAAATAGTTGTCAGTATCATCATCTGGTGTGCCGTCGTCATCCTTAGACCAGTAGATCCGGTCACTGTCGATGTCACCCTGGGTGTCATAGATTGTGCCGGGGGCGTAGGTTGTTCTTGGTGAGGTCACGCTATAGATGGTCATAACTGAGTGAGTTATCAAAAATAATCAGCACCTTGGGGCGGCTCGTAGCCCCCCTCCCTGATTAAACTGGCTTCTGTAGATTTCTGTGTCATCGGCCTTCAAAGCACCTACACCCGACATAACCAGAAGAGCGGTTATAATAAAGCTGATTACCTTGTTCATGATCAACGCCTCTCCAATACGCGAAAGAGATTTAATTTAAAGGGTTTGAGGCCCGTCACTGGGCCAAAATCTCTTTCGCCACTCCCTGAAAAATAAGTGTACGTGCGCCGGTTGCGGTGTCATCGTGCTCACTCTCAACCCGGTAA
>MOXH01000054.1_pt1 | contig 20145 bp, 24 predicted proteins | sample 1471181 | NCBI WGS metagenome assembly MOXH01 (sample SAMN05806436, study PRJNA327811) | mollusc metagenome | isolation source: Phylotype A (SB4) bacterial symbionts from gill | host: Thyasira cf. gouldii | place: Canada: Bonne Bay, Newfoundland | collected 2010-05-07
TTGACAAGACCGGCACCCTGACAGAGGGCAAGATGACGGTCACCTCAATTGCTACCGCTGAACGACAGTGGCCGGCATGGTGATCAGCTGCCGGAACAGATTCGCCTGCTCCTCAATAACCTGATCGCCTTGGAACGCTTTTCTGAGCACCCGGTGGCGATGGCCATTACCTCCTGTGGTGAGACCCTCGGCATAGATGGCCGCCACCTTGAAGTGGACAATTTTATCAACCGTCCTGGATACGGTGTCTCTGCCAGGGTGGCCGGGCATGAGTTAGTGGCGGGCAACAGTGCCTGGCTGGATACGCTGGATGTTAAGCGCCTGCCTCAACTGGAGCGGGAGGCTGAGTGCCTCGATCAGCAGGGTGTCGGGTCACTGCGCTGTGCGATAGATGGCTGTGAGCTGGCCGTTATCGGTGTCGAGGATAGAATTAGGGAGGATGCGGCGGATCTTATTGCGACACTGAAAAAAGAGGGGATGAAGTTGACCCTCCTCAGTGGTGACCGGCGCCATACCGCCGAGATGATCGCCGAAAGGCTAGGCGGCATGGAGGTGATCGCCGAGGTGCTGACGGAGGAGAAGGATCGGGTTATAGGGCGACTACAGGCTGGGGGGCATAAGGTAGCGATGGTCGGCGATGGTGTTAACGATGCTCCCGCCCTGGTGCGGGCTGACGTGGGCATTGCCCTTGGCTCGGGCACGATGTTTCCATTGCCAGTGCAGATATCGTGCTGATGAGCAGTGAGCTGCAGAAGGTCTATCTGGCATCGGCGCTCTCCCGTCGCACCTTGCGATCAATTCGGCAGAACATCGGTATCTCAATCACGTATAATCTGATTATGGTACCGCTCGCCATGGCAGCTTTAATCACTCCACTGGTTGCGGCAGTCTCAATGCCGATAAGTTCTCTGTTGGTCATTGCCAATGCAGCGCGAATTCGCACCCTGTTTCGGGGCGTTCGGTAATGGTTTCATGCAATTGATCTGAGGATCTGAAATGGACGTAATCTACGGTTTGATTCCCGGCATGCTGCTGCTCGGGCTGCTGGGTGTAATCGTCTTCTTCTGGGCCGCACGTAGCGGACAGTTTGATGATCTGGAAGGAGAGGGGAGTCGGATCCTGATGGATGATGATCTCAGGCCGTCAAAGCCGCCAAAGAGAGAGCAAACCGGCACAACTTCAGAAGCTGAATAAATGCTACTTCTCTCCAGATGCTCCTCCGTCATAGCTACTTGAAGCGGTCAACTGCGGTTTCCAGGGTTACCTATCGACTAGCTTGGCAAGCTTCCACCATGGCCTTGGCTGCGTTGGAGAGGGTGCGGTCCTTGTGAGTGACGGCTCCCAGTTGGCGACTGAGCTTTAGCTCACGGATATCCAGTACCCGGAGATCATCACCCTTAACCATGCTCTCAGGCAGCAGGCTCCAGCCCAGTAACCTTTGATGGCACCAACTCTCACGTAAGTACACAGCTTCACTCTTGCTAGTTCCGACGAGTGCGGCGAAGATTACCTGATCGCCTATTCGTGTAAAGGACGGGGCGTATGCCCCTCCTGTAACACCAAGCGCATGGTAGAAACAGCCGCCCATTGGGTCGACCATCTCTTTCCGCAAGTACCGGTAAGGCAGTGGGTGATTACCCTACCGAAGCGGTTACGCTATTACCTCCTTCAGAACGCAGAACTGACCGGGCGGTGGGCTGGTAGCACGCTCTCCGTGCAAAGAACACAGGTACTTCTTTACCTGTAGGGGCACTTGTGGCTTTTATTCGATTTGACGGAATTTAGGTGTGGATTTCCACCGTTGTACCGGCAAAGGGCAAGGAAAAGTGCTTTGTGCTCGCTAAAATCTATGTGGAGATGACATGATAGATTGCCAAGCATAGCTGAATTGGTTGATTTTATGGGTTTAAATTCCTATCCTTTTCTATGTGCGGTAATCATTGCGCTTTATGCCGTATTGAGACATTTTATTGTTGAGAGTACGGCGCGGCAGTTGAAGCTCTTTCATCACTTCAAGAATATTTGCATCCTGTTTACGCAGTGAATTGATGATGGTCTGGCGCTCAAATTGCTGCACTCGATCCAACAGGCTGCATGCAACGGGCTTTCCCTCGCACACCTCTTCAGGCTGGCCAAGCATCGCGCGGATGCTGCGCATAGGCCCCATGCCGAGCACATAACGTTCGGCAATATTCTTCAGTTGACGCACATTCCCGGGCCAATTAAAGCTCATCAGTGCGGCGGTATCCTCTTCGGACGGCTCGGTGTAGGTGCGCTCAAACTGGTACGCCGCCTTGCGGGCGTAGTAGTCAAACAGTAACGGAATATCCTCCTGGCGTTCACTGAGGGTGGGGAGATGTATCTCGGCGACGTTGAAGCGGTAGTAGAGATCCACCCTGAACTCCCCGCGTGCCGCTGCTTGCTCAAGGTCTACCTTTGTCGCCGCAATAACCCATATATCCAGATCAATTTCCCTGTTGGAGCCGATACGTTCCAGTTTTCGTTCCTGTAAAACACGCAGCAGCTTGATCTGAAAATTGATCGGCATGCTTTCGACTTCATCGAGAAAAAGTATTCCCCCCTGGGCGTGTTCTATCTTACCGATGCGTTTTCCGTAGGCGCCGGTGAAGGCCCCTTTTTCATGACCGAACAGCTCGCTCTCAAACAGTGCCTCGGGAATGGCGCCGCAGTTGACGGCAACAAAGGGCTTCTCGGCCCGTCTGCTCCACTCATGGAGGCTGCGAGCGACAAGCTCCTTGCCTGTTCCCGTGGCGCCGTTGATTACAACATCCACTGGGGTTTCGGCAAGCATCAGTATCTGTTGGCGAGTGTGCGCGGTTAATCGGGATCGGCCGATCAGGCGATTTTCCAGGCTTGCCCCACGGTCAACAATGCGCCTGAGTTTACGGTTCTCCAGAACCAACTGGCGCTTCTCCCAGGCGCGCTGTATACGGTCGGTGAGTATTTCCGGCTCCACCGGTTTCTCAATAAAATCGTAAACACCGTTGCGCATCGCCTCCACGGCCATGCGTATATCTCCATGTGCTGTAACCAGCAGCACCGGCAGATCCGGGTCGATCAGGCTGCACTGTTCGGCGAACTCCAGGCCATCCATTCCGGGCATTTTAATATCTGAAATCACCACGGTATTCGAGTTTACATCGAGTCTGGCCAGTGCATCCCGGGCATTGGAGAAGTCATCAACCACCATGCCGGCAAGATTCAGCCACTGACGGGTTGCCCTGCGAATGGCCGATTCATCATCAATCAGAATGACGTGTATGGGTTCATTGTCGGCATGCTCGGTGGCGGGTACTTCACTGATCATCTGCTTCTCCTGAAGCTGATACAGGGTTAGGAAGGCAGTCTGGGATAGGTGTTTTACAGTGCCTACTCACAGATTGCCTCCAGGGAAAGCTTGAACAACGTTCCACCCTCTGGGCGATTGTTTGCTACCAGGTCACCCCCAAATTCCCGGGCTATCCCATAGGATACAGAGAGCCCCAGGCCCAACCCTTCGCCAGGCTGTTTGGTGGTGAAGAACGGGTCGAACAGTTTTGGCAAGTCATCCGGGTTGACGCCGCAGCCGGTATCCTCGATATAGACATCTATTTTTCTGTCACCCGACCTCAGCGCTATCGACAGGCGATGCCTCTCCTGCTTGGGCACTCCATGCATGGCATCAAGGGCGTTGCGGATCAGGTTGATCAAAATCTGCTCCAACTTGATCTCATCCGCCTTTACATACATTGGAGTTTTAGGCGCCACCCACTCCAGCTCAACATTTGACTTGGCGAGTCGGGGACCCAACAGCAACAGCGCGTTATCGATGACCTCACTAAGATTAACACGGGTGGTGTGACCCTTGGATTTAGTGGCGAAGCTTTTTAAGTGTGAAACAATGGTCGACATGCGCCTGCCCATCGACTCGATATCCTTCAGGTTTTCCAGTGCGCTATCCTGGTCGCCCCGTTCAAGCAGTAGGCGGGTGCTGGCAGTAAAGGTCTGCATTGCGGATAGTGGCTGGTTTATTTCGTGGACCAGTCCTGCGGACATCTGACCAAGAGCGGCGAGTTTTTCCGCCTGGATCAGCTCCTCAAGGGTCTGGTGCAGCTGCTCTTCCGTCTTGGTGCGCTCATTTATCTCTTCGAGTAAGCGGCTGTTGCTCTCGTTGAGCGCTCTTGTGCGCGAGACTACCCGCTTCTCCAGTAGTTGTCGGTTATGTATTCGGTTCACCAGAATAAAACCGAGTAGAGCCACCAGCGTCGCAATCAACGTGGAAACAATGACTACGTCTCTTTTGTTTTCGGATAGATTTTTCAGGTTTGTCAGATAGTAAAGTGTCCAATTCAGGCCCGTGATTGGGCGGCTATGCATGAGATAGCTCTGCTGGGTTGTTTCTGATCTTGCAGACTTGGTTGTCTCGGATAAAAAGATGATTTTTTTACCCAGGGGTGAGTCGCTGCCGTCCCGTATCGACAAAGGCGTGATGGTGTTAGTGCTATATTTTTTTTCTGCGTTCAGGCGTGCGTGAGTCTGTGCCTTCAGAGGTGCAAGGCTTTTGTATTTCCAGGTTGGATTACTGGAGAGAAAGATGACGCCATCCTCATCGACGACGAGGATATTCTCTCCACCTGATGCCCAGTCCTTTTCGAGCTGTGTCATATCAATTTTGACCACCGCGGCACCGATCAACTCATCATCTACCACTACCGGACGGGAGAGAAACAGTCCGGGTCTTCCCGTGGTGACACCGACAGCGAAGAACCGGCCCTGTCGCCCGGCGATGGCATCCTGAAAATAGGGACGGAAGTGATAGTCGTTACCGACAAAGCTGTCCGGCATCCGCCAGTTGCTCGATGCCAGAACAGTGCCACGCCTGTCCATCAGGTAGAGTGCCGCAGCATTGGACTCATTCTGCCATGCCTCAAGCTTACGATTCACATTATCATTTGAGCCCCTGTCTTGGAGCAGGCTCTTTACCTGGTGATCGCCTGAGACGATGAAAGGGAGATAATCGAACCGCTTGTGGGCTGACTGCACGGTAGATGCGTAAAGCTCCAGACGCTCATCACCGAGGCGATCGAGCTCCTGGAAGTGTTGAAACTCTGTCCAGTAGAGTAGGGTGGTTGATAATCCAATGTCGACAATGATCGCTACCACCAGAATTATCTGGTTGGTGCCAAGAGACATTTTCTTCGCGAATGCGGCCAAGGGCGAAATTCTGCTCATTATTCGTTGTGCTTGTCAGCCAGCCTCATGGTTTGATCAGGAATCTTTTATAGCGAGCAAGTAGTGCGCCAACAGCTGCCTGTCGCCTATATACGCCGTAAAACCAAACTCTGTCATCCCAAACTGGATCCACATAAGCCGGAATTGGCCTATATTCACTCGGCAGGGCACTTTTTATCGGCCAATTATGGCTTGCTTTCTCATCGGGGTCACCCTCTATCTACCGGGGGATGATGGTGAATAAATTGAAGATATTACATATAAACAAATAGTTAGGCTGGTTGTTATAGGGTGGTAAAGGAAGTGCCCTTTCTGTTTTGGCGTGGAGATTGCAGTTTCATGTGGCAGGTATTCGCCACACAGGCCCGATCTGTGAAGGCCGAACCGATAGAATACACACGCAACCAAATAGAAAATCGAGGAGATACCCAATGAATAAAATGACCAGGATCGCTATGGCATCTGCCCTTATTACCAGCTTTGCTGCGGGTGAAGTCTACGCCGCCGCCGAGTGGAATGTCTCGCTGTGGGGTAAGCGCCGAGCATTTACCGAAAATGTCGAGAAACTTGCCGAGCTGGTCGAGGCCAAAACCAATGGTGATTTCAAACTGAATATCTCCTACGGAGGCCTCTCCAAGTCCCGTGAGAACCTCGACGGCATCGCCATCGGTGCTTTTGAGATGGCGCAGTTTGCTCCTTCTACCATAAGAAAAAGAACCCGACGATTACGGTTACCGAGCTGCCTTTCTCCCGCGACCTCTCTCTGGCCCGCATTGCCGAGATCTATAGCGAAGTGCACAAGCACCCAGTCGTGGTTAAAGATCTCGCTCGCTGGAATGCCACCCTGCTGATGCCGACACCACTGCCTCAGTACAACATCGTCAGCAAGAGTGATCCCATCAAAGAGCTGGCCGACCTTAAGGGACTGCGTGTCCGTGGTCCCGGCGGCATCATGGGTGTGTTGGGCAAGCTGGGTGCGGTTAAAACCGGCGTACCTTTCTCCGAAGTACGTCAGTCTATGGATTCCGGTGTGATCGATGCGGCCTCCTTTGCGCCACACGCTCACCTGGCAACCAACTCCTACAAAGTCGGCAAGTGGGCATCCACCAACCTCAACCTCGGCTCCGCCAACTGCCCCGTGGTGGTCAACAGTGACTCGCTCAGCGCCCTCAAACCTGTACATAAAGAGGCGCTGTTAGGTTCAGTTAGCGAGGCTATGGCTTACTACGTGAGCAACTACGACAACAATACTACCGGTAAATATGAGGCGGCTGTCAAAGAGCAGGGGCTGACGATGGTCACCTTCAGTGCAGCACAGACAGCAGAGCTGAACAAGTTGGCCGAATCTGTTCGTCAGGAGTGGGTCGAGAGCAACAACAAAGAGTTTGATGCTAAAGGTTTGTATGAATTTACTGCGGCGCTGTTTGCCAAGTAATCATTCGAAAAAACAGGGATCACAGAGAACTTGGAGGAGCGCAGAGAACACAGAGTGTGTGCTTGCGCAAATGAATTAAAACTAAGTGCAACTATTCAGCGATCCCAAGCACCAGCTGAATAGTTACAAATAATTTTCCTCTGAGTGCTCTGTGATTTTCAGTGCACTCTGTGTTCTTTATTTTGTTCCTTAATCGCTGAACGAGGAAAATCATGTCCGCATCAGAAACCGTCCACGAGGACAGCTCCAGACTCAGTTTCGCCGACAGAACATTTTTCAGATTTGAATCGTTTCTGAATCTTGCCGGCGGCGTCGTTATTTTCCTTCTTGTTTTTCTCGCCACGGCCAATGTGCTGGGGCGCTGGATCTTTTCTCTACCCATCGATGGTTATGTTGACTGGGTAGAGCAAGCCATGGCCTTTATAGCTTTTCTCGGTATCGCCTATACCAAGCGCCTCGGTGGGCATATTCGTATGGATATGATGATCGGCCGGCTGAGAGGCAGGGTACTCTGGTCTGTAGAGCTACTCTCTGTCTGTTTGATGTTCCTGGTGACACTGGTGCTGATTTATGGCTCCTGGCTGCACTTTTTTGCGCGCCTACACCATCGGCGACTCATCCATGGATATCGATCTGCCGACATGGCCAGCAAACTGGTGGTGCCTTTTGCGCTTACCGTCCTGGCACTGCGGTTGATACTGCAGATGTGGGGCTATCTACGGGCCATAAAAGAGGGTTCAGATGAGCCAATTGGCGTGCCACTGGTTGAGAGTGCCGCAGCCGTTGCCGCCAAAGAGGCCGAGTCTCTGCTTGGCGATATTGATAATAATAAGAGGGGTGCATGATGGGCCTGATTGAAACAATGGGCAGCATGGATCCCATCCAGATCGGTCTGTGGGTGACCGGTGCGATGCTGCTGTTTGTAATACTTGGCGTCCGCGTCGCATTTGCAGCGGCCCTGGCCGGATTTCTGGGTTTGCTGTGGATATTCTCAGCCAAGCTGGGGTTTGAGAAAGGCTTTCTTGTCGCAGTAAAAATGGCCGGCACGATTCCCCATTCCAAGGTATCCACCCTGGCGTTGTCATTAATCCCTACGTTTATTCTGATTGGTTTTCTCGCCTACCACGCAGGGCTCACACGAGCGCTCTTTGAAGCCGCCAAACGTTGGTTGGGCTGGTTGCCTGGCGGCATGGGGGTGGCCACCGTATTTTCTGCCGCCGGTTTTGCTGCCGTATCGGGAGCATCGGTTGCCACCTCAGCTGTATTTGCCCGTATCGCGGTACCGGAGATGCTCAAACTTGGCTATGACAAACGCTTTGCCTCCGGTGTGGTCGCTGCAGCAGGTACCCTTGCCTCGTTGATCCCGCCTTCGGCGATTTTGGTGATCTACGCCATCATCGTTGAGCAGGATGTCGGGGCGCTGTTGATGGCGGGCTTCCTGCCGGGTGCGGTATCAGCACTGATCTATGGTGGTCTGGTGGTCTTTCTGGCCAAGACCCGAAAGGACTTTGGCCCACCCATCACCGGGTTCAGTTGGAAACAGCGTTTTCAATCCCTGCCCGGTGCGCTGCCGATCTTTTTTGTTATCGGAATTATTGTGGTCTGTATCTACGGTGGAGTGGGTACCCCCACAGAGGCAATGGCATTCACTTAGCAACAAGCCGCAATTCGGTAATTTAGAGCATTCCATTAGAAAATTATCCCGTCAAGCGCTGCTCGCTCGTTGATTCCATTGTTTTGCAGGTTGCTTGGATTCTCTCGTGTAATGTCGTCCGTCTCTTGATTTATAATAATAACGCGCTACCGACCTCACCAGGTTCGCCATGATGTGATTTATGCGAGTACTCGGCGCATACAATATTTCCTCAAGTTGTCTGGCTACAGTTGCCAGGATATTTTTGAAGTTAACCTGAATGCGGGGTTTTATTTTTATTTCTCCTTCACCCTCGATATTATCATCCACTATTTCTTCATTATCATCACTTAAATTAAGCAGACTTTTTAACAGGCTCTCTGATGCACCCGCGCAATATCGACTCATCGTGATTAATACAAAATGCGAAAATAACTCTTGCTTTACGCCTCGCTCACTTTTCCCGTGGAAGTCATCTACCTCAATTAATTTTTTACTGATTTTATAAAGCTCTTCGATTCCCCAGCGCGAGTGATAAACTTCCTTCAGTGCGGCAATTGTGTATGGAGCGCCCACAAGGGTTGTTCCAATGGTATAACTATTCTCCCCAATGGTATATTTGATGAGCCGCAATCTTTTTGGCGTGAATTTCATACAAGGGAAATCTTTAATGATTTCTCGCTGACGCGCTTTGGTAGGCACTATCGTTACAATTTTATCCACTTCATTGCTTTCCATGAATTCATCAATAACTTTTCCGGAATTCTTTTTCAATCGAAAGATAGGAAATACGTCAGCATCAATATGAAGCGATAATAAGGCATATGAAAAGTAACCTCTGTCGTACACGCAGACATCATTCGGTCTCAATGTTTTCAGGTGTGCTAATGCGCACAACCGTTCATTACCGTGACTTACTAAATCAAAGTCATGGGGGATTTTTGCTTTGAGTTGATAGCAACTGCTGAGTAGTCCTTGTGGGTAATGACTGTTTGGTTGAGGCTTGCTGTATCCTTCTTTCAGTAACGGCGCAGGCAGATTGATCTTGCTGCCATCGACGCCATAAAGACGGTGTCCTAACCAGAGATCCGCTTCTTTCTCTGGATTGGCTTGGATGATACGCTGATTCATTTCGATGAAGATGGATTCATCCAATTTTTTTTCTTGCCTGCGTGAAAGCGGAGGCAGCAATAGGGGTTTTTTGGGGTAAGGGGAATTTCATGCGATGACAGTTATGCCAGAACTCGCTGATGGTGGTTCCATAGCCTTGTGTGTTTTTGGATAGTACCAAGCGGAAAATAAGAAACACCAATAACAAAGAATCAATCACGCGCTTTCTTTTTTGCCAAGCAGCATCATAGGTTTGCGCAACCTCTGAAATGATGCCAACCACGCGCCCCCATAATTGCAGAAAATCCTCATCAACGCCTAATTCTGCATGGCTAATAGATTGATTCTTTAAGATGGCGCGAAAATGGGGGGTCAGCGGAAAAACATAGAGTGATTTGATCGTGCCATCTTGATTTGCGTGGGGTTTTTCCCAATCTTTACCGCTAGTTTCTCCGATGCGGCTCCAGTTTGCTGCCTGATAGCAGGTGCCTTGGTACTGGGTTGTATCCACAAATGTTTCTATGAGTACGGGGCGGTAATTATGCTTCTTATCCCAATCATCAACAATTCGATGTGTGGCTAAAGCCAGTGCGTGACTGGCCAGGTTGGGTACTTTAATCCAGGGTAGAATTAAAAATCGGCTGTTATTAACGATCAGATTCAAGCGCTTTTCTCTCTCTTTCGTGCTCCAATCAATCCAGTTATCTCGGTCGGCTAAGTGCCAGACGGCTGATGAAAACTGAAGGCAGCCAAGAATTTGGCGTTTAGGGGATTCGCTAATCAAAAAATATTTTAATGCAGCCCCAATGGTCTTTTTACATCTCAGGTAATGATGGCGATCAACCAGTTCGTTCCAGAGTTTAATCTCATCTTTTTCGGTGGCCAATTCGACATGAATTCTGCCCAAGGCGCTGATCTCGCACTCAATGGAGTCTTCTGGATTAGATTGAACTGTCCAGACGATGGCTTTATTTTTGCGTTTTTTCTGATCACGCTTTTCTGGCAGGGTGATATAGCCTTTGTTTTCAAGTTTTTCCAGTGCAACCATGCATGACCTTATTTTATTTTTCTTTTTTGCTGTACGCCAAGCCAAATTTTCACACAGGGTTTCCGCGAGCTCTGTTCGACTCAAACTTGGGAATTGTTCAACAGTTTTCTGAACAGATTGGATATCTTTTTTTGAAAAATAACGACCAGAAAGGGTAAGTGGTTTTATGGTTTTAGTGGTCATTATGTTAGCTGCCTGTAATGTAAATATGATCCACTAATATGATGCCAGACTGCTGAAATAGTGTCAAGATAAGATTAAATCTAGATTCAACCTCTATAACTAATTAATTTTCATATGGTTTATATTTTTTTTCTGGTGTTTTGCTTTTTAAGTGAATGCCATTGCTGCCTTTACCGGGCAAGCATCCTTAGGATTATTAAGCTATGCTATACATGTATAGCATAATTGGAGAAACGCCATGTTAGCCCTTCGATTGCCCAATGAGATTGAGCAACGCCTAACAGAACTCGCCGCCAAGACTGGACGCTCAAAGAGTTTCTATGCCCGTGAGGCGATACTGGAGCATCTTGAAGAACTGGAAGATGCCTACCTTGGAGCTGAGCGGCTAAAGACACCCGCAAAACGGTGGACACAAGCAGCGCTGGAGGATGAGCTTGACCTGGAGAGTTGAGTGGGATGACCGGGCCCGACGGGAACTGCGCCGTTTGGATAGACAGATACAACGAGAGATTCTGGATTACCTATCCAAGCGTATCGCCATTGATGAGGATCCCCGCCGTTTTGGCAAACCACTGCGGCATGAGTTACAAGGCTTATGGCGCTATCGCATTGGCCAGTATCGAGCCATTTGTCACATTGAGAACGAACAGCTTCTAGTCCTTGTATTGGCGGTAGGCCATCGCCGCCAGGCCTACCAGTGAGACTTTGTAACCTATTTGGGTGCTAACTTTAAGCACTTCACCGGTTTTCTACGGTTTATATCCAGCGACCAACATTCATATACCCTTTCTTTTCTCAGGATCGTTGCGAATATCACTACTGCCGATACTCCTATACTCCTGATGCAGGCATGAATACAATATCAATCGAGTCTGACCCCATCGATCCCGAATGACATTGGCATAAACCAGCATATTGGTATCAATGAATAGTGGCTATCGTCCATCGTCGCCATACATATCCTCTCTGCTCAGACTTAAATCGCTTGGCCACTGACCAACACTCATCACTGGAAAATCCAAAGACTGTTTACGGTTAACCGTCTTTCTCAGTTTTGCGCGTTGCGTCAAAAAATCCACGAAGTCTTCCACTTCGGCGATCCGGTCAGTGGGGAGTGACTGAATCTTCTCAATTAATGCTTGTGCATTCTGCATAGGTGCTGCCATAACTGAATCCTCTTTTTAGCCGCTGGCCTGTTGATCGACAGGCTTGATGGTGTTTCAACCTAGCGTTTAGCAATTATGGCATCAATTACACTGGAAAGTGGGGTCTGAGTAGAATGGCACTTACTTAAGCGGATTATCTCGTAAATACAATGAGTTACACATCTGTCAGATACAGCTTTACCATTTATGATACTTTTCCATATGAACGTATTCTGGCCCATATACGGGTGAAGCCCATAAATCACCACTAACCGTAAAAAGCATAAGCGCTTGTAATGTATAGAATATTTTTCTTAAGTAAGTGCCATTCGGTACTGACCCCTTTTACCTTAGAGCTTGATACCTGTATGCAGTCCTGCTAAAGTGTCACTTTAGAGTGACACTAAAGAGTCATGTATGGAAATTTCAGCCAAAGATCTACGCAGTCACACCTGCCTCTTTCTGGATGCAGTTGACCGCGGAGAAGAGGTGATTGTAACTTACCGTGGTCGCAAACGAGCACGCGTGGTACGTGTTGAGTCAGACCAACAGGCCACCCCGGAACCTGCCGAAAATTCTGAACTGTTTGGATTGTGGGCTGATCGCACAGATATGGACGATCCAATCAATCACGTCCGGAAACTGCGGCGAGGGCGCTTCGATTGATCGTCGATACGGACGTCCTTATCTGGTATCTGCGGGGGAAGCCAGAAGCGGCCTGCTTTATCGATGATTGCGAGCCCGTTCTCCTGTCAAGTGTGACCTATATGGAATTGGTGCAGGGTATGCGCAATGCACGTGAGCTTCAGGCACTCCGCAAAACACTACAGCACCGAAAATGGCAGGTATTACCAGTGTCCGAGATAATTTCAAATCGAGCCATGACCTATGTTGAAGAGCACTTTCTATCAGGCTCAATGCAGATGGCTGATGCTTTGATAGCGGCTACCTGTATCGAACACGGCCATACACTAGCGACCGGCAACCTTAAGCACTATCGACTTATCAAGGAGCTTGTTCTTAAACCCTACACTCCTTGAGCTCAACAACTAATACCCATAATAACTGGGGTCACATAATAACTGGTAATAACTGGGGTCAGAGTAAAATTAAATATCACCCCTGGCCTTGCGCCAACCTGTAGGCCGCCCAACTTTCATAGGCATTAACCTCCTGCCTGTAAGTGCTGTAATTTGCTCCTTAAAACGATCATGCCCAATCGCCATACCCTTGTTGGTATTTGACCTAATGCTCTCCAGTAAACTACCGTCTACCTGGTGAGTAAACAATGCTCGGTAACTTTCCAGTCGATCACTCTCTGTTTTGCCCAAAGCCAAATACTCAGGGTGTGGTGTACATAGTTCAGAGGATTTTCCCAATGCATTTATCTGATAACTTGACCAGGAATAGTCACCTGGATCGACCACCATACCTGCTCTCACTGGGTTGAGTTCTATATATCGATACACTTCCAGCAAGTACCGCTCTGCCTGCACCAAGCATGATTTATAGCGCCCTTCCCACAGCGTTCCGGTACGCTGGTACTGATAGTTGAAATATCGCACATATCTCCGGCCCAACGACTGCATCATGCGACCTACACCACCCTCCCGTTGAGGCGTACACAGTATATGCACATGGTTTGTCATGAGCACCCAAGCATGTATATCCACCTCATACTGCTTCGAGTAGACTTTCAACCAATCTGCGTATGCGGACTGGTCTTCATCAGAACCATAGCAGCTTGCCGGTTATTTCCGCGCTGTATGATATGTACTGGTATCCCTACTGGAGTGAACCTCGGGAGTCTAGCCATTATTTCCCTTCGACAGCGTATATGAATTTTCTCAGCCTACCACATTAAACTTTACTCTGACCCCAGTTATTCTTCCAGTTATTCTTACTGTCTGAAATAATGTGCCGCAGAACTCCCTGCATAGGGGTGCGTTTCTTTATTGTTACTCAGTAAAACGCAGGTGTTTATGTGGCAGGCTCAATGGTGATTAGGGGCGGGGTGCGGCGAATATCTTCGGGTTTGCTCCGTCGATGACAATTGTCTCAATCCCCTTGTGCTTAACCTTTCGGATTACTCCCGCCGGCCCAAGGTTCTCTTTCCGGTGGCTGGTCTGCCTTGCCGGGGCGGGCTTCTCTCCCGCAGGTATACGCGACCTTGCCTGGTCGCACTGACCCCAATTATACATGACCCAAGTTATACAGCTATACTAACCCCAGTTATATGCTGGAATTGCCTTATTCGTTATGTGAAAAATACAGAGAAAATATAAAATGATAAACGTTGAACAACTTCATCCTGAGTTCATCACAGATGAAAAAGGAAAGAGAAAATCAGTGGTATTACCGATAGCAGACTTTCAAGAACTAATTAATGACTTAGAAGATTTAGCTATTGTCGCAGAAAGGAGAGGAGAGCCAACAACTAGTCATACTGATTTCATTAAAGAGTTGAAAAGTAGTGGTCTCCTATAGTATCGAATGGAAAAGCTCTGCAAAAAAGGAGCTTAGACGATTATCAAAGAAGGCAATAAATAACATAATTTCCGCTGTTGAGAAATTGCCAAATGACCCTCATCCTGTTGGCAGTAAGAAGATTATAGGAACAGAGCATACCTATCGGCAGAGAATTGGTGATTATAGAATTATTTATTCAATAGAGAGTAGTCAGTTAGTCATAGAGGTTGTTCGAGTGGGTCATAGGAAAGATGTATATAGAAATATCACATAACAAGGCCCATCCAGCGAATACAGCGAATAACTAGGGCAAGATACACATTATATTAATCACCCGGCTTCTGCTTCTGCTTACGCCATCCAATGGGCCGACCCACTTTTCGCTAGGAATAAACGACCTGGCCCGGCCGCACTGACCCCTGTTATTAAGTTATTACAATTTGGGGAAGAGCCGATGAGATTTAACTTTACTCTGTCACCAGTTATTCCCCTCCAAAAGGGTACTGACCCCTTTTACTCTGACCCCAGTTATTCAAATGGCATTTGGTACTGCCCCCTTATTTTCCAACTCATCCCATACACAACAAAAAACGGCCACTGCCGTGAGGCGGTGGCCGTTTCCAAGCTAACAGCTTGCTAAATCAGACTGTAAAGTCCAACTTAGAAGGTGTGCTTCATACCGAAGTAGGTAGCATCGCCATTAGCTGCATCAGCAGAGTGGTGACCAACATATGCTTTGGTGCGCTTGGAGAACATGTGCTGGAACTCAACCTGCCAGTTACCATCAGTGTTGGTGGCGCTTGTCTCGTCGCTCTCGTAACCAGCAACAACCTTGTTGTTACCGAAGGTGTAAGCACCGCCTAGCATCCAGTCGGTGTAATCAGCAGCAGCAGCGCCAGCAACATTACTAGCCTGCTGAATTACGGCACGCAGATCCATAGGACCCGCTTTGTACTGAAGACCTAAAGATACAGCTTTCTGATCGGAAGTGCCAGCCAATGCAGAGGCATCAATAACCTCACGAGCCAGACGTACAGTAATCGGGCCATTGGAGTAAGCCGCAACCATATCTATAGCATCAAAAACTTCGCCGTCATTATTTCCATAGCATAACCGGCGATACCAGCATGGAAACCGCTGAAGGTAGGTGAAACGTAAGCTATAGCGTTGTCGTTACGACCGGCGTTGCTACCACCTTCAAGGCTCTGGGAATCAGACTCGAAGATAGAGGCCATAGCCATAACTTTACCTTCGGTGAAGTCCTCCATACGACCGACTACAACTGTACCGAAGCCACCGGACATGCCAACGATCTGATCGTTGTTCTGAGTAGCACCATCATCTTTACCTATGTCAATCTTGGCAAAGGCTTTCATACCATTACCCAGATCTTCAGATGCAGAGAATGTAACACCGACGTCAGAATCGCCGTTCATGCCGTCATCGGCACCGGTAGCGTAGTCACGAACAGAAAACTCCTGCTCAACAACACCAGAGATCTTTACGTCAGCGAAAGCTGCTGCTGGAGCAATCAGAGCAGCTGCGATAGCTGCGACTAGAATTTTTTTCATTTGATATTCCCGTCTTAAATTTAAGTTAGTTAAATACTGTACAGGTTCAATACTAGACCTGTAAAAACCGCTTTGCAACACTTTTTTCAAAAAAACCACAAATCTCTTTTGAGTTGCAAAAAAAACAAACAGGTGCATCTCGAAACTTACAGCAGCACGAACCAAAAGACAATAAGGTAGAGGGGGTTAGGATCACTTTATAGAATTCAGATGACTTGCAGGTTAGAGAGAAACCACCACCCTGTCTTCATACCGAGGTGTGATTTTAACCACAGCGACCCCAAACACCTGATCGCTCAAGGTAGGTACTTATGAAGCTTTATACCGCTGATAATTTCAAAATGCTTTATATTACCGGCAGATAGAACCTCATTGTACTTAATTGCTGTTGCCGCAATCAGTGCATCACCCATCTCCACACGGTGACTCAAAGAGAATTTCTTTACATATTTTCGTGCGGTTGTCGAAATATCGCTATCAATCTCATAGATACGGAAATGCAATGCTTCCACTATTCGTTCGAAATTTTTCAACTCTTTTTTATTTCGGCAAAAAGGAACGTACTCTATGTAGGTCACCGATGAAATGGCACGCTCCGCGGATTTAAGATTTTCAGGGGTCGGAGTCAAAATCGGCTAAACCATTGATATTGTATGATTAGGCTCCGTAAGGTACCGGAGTCGCCTCTGTACGGCAGGGCTCGGAGTAAAAATCGGCTAAGCTATTGATATTGCATGATTAGGCCCCGTAAGGTACCGGAGCCGCCTCTGCACGGCAGGGGTCGGAGTCAAACCGTGATACAAAGGTAGGTAAAATTGATGTGGTAGGACGGTTTGACTCCGACCCCGAGATACAAAATAGTTAACCCAGGAGGCCACCCTCCACTCTCCTTGACCGGCAAAGCACCCCCAGACAGCAAAAAGCCCGCTATTGCGGGCTTTTTATATTGGCTGGGGATAGAGGACTCGAACCTCTACAAACGGTGTCAGAGACCGTTGTCCTACCATTAGACGAATCCCCAATTTGAATCTGAGAATTGGGCCGCTGCTTTCATAATCGAAGCAAACCCTCCAATTTCTCCATCTACAGTCGGGAAATTAATCCAGCCTATAAGTTGCCACTCTGACATTGGCAACCAGACCGAATCTCCATGACCATGGACCCAGCCTCACTCCATGAAGCCGTGAACTCAAAAGAGACGGATTAACGCTTCGAGAACTGAGGACGCTTACGCGCTTTGTGCAGACCGACTTTCTTACGCTCTACGGAACGGGCATCACGCGTCAGGAAGCCTGCCTTGCGCATGGGTGAGTGCAGCTCTTCATTGTACTCTGCAAGTGCGCGGGCGATGCCGTGACGGATAGCACCGGCCTGACCGGTGGTTCCACCCCCCTTGACGGTGGCGCTGATGTCAACAGACTTCAGCATATCACCCACTTCGAGCGCCTGACGGACGACCATACGTGCGGTCTCACGGCCAAAGTACTCATCCAGTGGGCGGTTATTCACCGTGACGTTGCCGCTGCCGGCACTGAGGAAGACGCGCGCTGTGGAGGTTTTGCGGCGACCGGTAGCATAATTCTTGGTTTCTGCCATCTTTCTATTCCGAATACTCGTTCGATACCAATGGGGTGCCGATTAGATGTCTAACACCTGGGGCTGCTGTGCCGCATGCTGATGCTCAGGGCCTGCGTAGACCTTAAGTTTCTTAAACATGGTGCGTCCCAGAGAGTTTTTGGGCAGCATGCCCTTAACTGCACTCTCAATCACCCGCTCTGGTGCCTTGACCAGCAGCTTTTCCAGGTTGATCGACTTCAAATTGCCGATGTAACCGGTGTGATGATAGTACATTTTGTCTTTAAGTTTATTGCCGGTAACGTGGATCTTCTCGGCATTGACTACTACGATATAGTCACCGGTATCTACGTGAGGCGTATATTCAGGCTTATGTTTACCGCGCAGACGGTGCGCGATCTCTGTGGAAAGACGGCCCAGAGTCTTCCCATCGGCGTCCACGACAAACCAATCGCGGCGCACTTCAGCTGGTTTTGTACTAACAGTCGTCATTTGACTTGCTCCAAAGGAGATCTTCAAGTTTCTTCAGGCTCAAAGCGCTTGAAAAAAGAGCGCAAATATTACCGGACTCCAGAGCAACTGGCAAGGCCCGGACGCTACTTTATTTACAGTAGATAAAAAAAGAGCGCAACGGGGACGTTGCGCTCACAAATATAAAACCACCAAAGGAGGATGGAGGTATACCGATTGCACTAGGCAATCAGTGTTAGTATCTTCTAATATTATAAGAAGCCTGTCAACGGGTTTTTAAAATTATATCAGTGACCCCTGGGGCTAGGTGCCTGTTCTCGGACAGGTTCCTGGGTGCCTGTACGTAGAGTGGAACCCGGAGGCTTCCGCCGGGGATCGGCATTCGGTGCTGAAATCTGCTGGAAACATTCCAGGTTCCGACCTACGGGCTTTTTATAAACTCACTGAAAGTGGGAAGTAACTATTCAGCTATCTCTATTTTTGGGCTGTTTTCACCAGGGGTCGGCGTCGACCCCGAGCATCCGCTGAATAGTTACCGTGGAAAAAACTCTCTGGGAGCAGTTACAATCGCTCCTCCTTAGCCTATTACTGTTACATGCCAACCTGAGGGCCCCTAGTGAACCGGGATCAGATTTTAAAAGAGGCCGACCGTTGCGTTAAATGCGCGATCTGCCTACCCCACTGCCCCACCTATCAGTTGACTCATGATGAAGGCGACTCACCCAGAGGTCGCATTGCACTGATCCAAGCTCTGGTGGGGGACACGGTAAACACCCCTCGGCTCCAACGGCACCTCGACCGCTGCCTCTGTTGCCGTGCCTGCGAAGCCGCCTGCCCCTCCGGTGTTCGCTACGGCAATCTGATTGATGCCGCCCGCAGCCTCTACACAGGAGAAGCCGGATATCTGGACAGGCTACAGAAAAAACTGCTCACGAAATCCTCCTATAAGCTGTGGAGCAAACATCTGCTTCACCTCTACCTAACCTCTGGAGTAAGGTCACTGGGGCGTGCTTTTGGTGGCGCCAAGTGGCACCGCCTGGATCAGATGCTACCCGCACAGATCACCGCACTGGCCACCAAACCAAGCCCACCCCGCAAGGTGAACAACTTGGGCGGGTCGCTCTGTTTACCGGCTGTGCGGGTCGCCTGATCGAAAGCGATGCCCTTAATTCAGCAATCCGGGTACTGACATGCTCTGGGTTTGAGGTAATTATCCCTAAAGATCAGGGGTGCTGTGGTGCCATGCACCAACATAGCGGAGAGCCCTCAGCGGCACTAAGGATGGGCAAGGTCAATCTACAGGCATTCAACCGCCAGGGAGCAGACGCTATTGTCTACCTGGCGAGCGGCTGCGGTGCCCACCTGGAGAGCTACCGCGAGCAGCAGCAGCGGTTTGATGCACCCGTTATTGAGGTCTCACAATTCATCCTTGAGCATGGTCTTAAAGGGCTACCGCTGAGGCCACTGGAAAAAACCGTCATCCTACACACCCCCTGTACGCTGAAAAACATTCTCCATGGCGAGGAGGCCCCCAGACAACTGCTTGCAAAGATTCCTGGGCTCACTATTGAGCCACTTGGTGATACCGGCGGCTGCTGCGGAGCCGCTGGCAGCTACCTGCTGACCCAGGAGAAGATGGCCGACCAACTACGGGAAAAAAGCCTGGGTAAGCTGAAAACCATGAAAGCTGATTTTCTCGCCACCAGCAACACCGGCTGTTCAATGCATCTGGCCGCCGGTATTCGCCAGGCTGGCCTGGATATTGAGGTGCTTCACCCGATTCAGCTGATTGAGCGGCAGATGGTCCAGTGCTGAGCGACCCAGGAGTACCTGGGGTCGGAGCCTATCGCCCCGAGGGTGGGGCTCCTACACTTTTTTGTTCAAGCCTACCCTTCAACCAGCTCAAAATCGTGAGTAATATCCGCCACTTCTCCCAGCATCAGCGAAGCAGAACAGTACTTTTCGGCACTGAGTTTCACCGCACGCTCGACCGTCTTTTCCGTCAGGCCGGGACCGGAGATAGTGAAGTGAACATGAATTTTGGTGAAGATCTTGGGCTCGGTATCGGCACGCTCCGCCTCCAGGTCCACCTCGCACAGGCTCACCTGATGGCGTCCTTTGCGCAGGATATGGACCACGTCGAACTGAGTACACCCCCCCAGCCCCAACAGCAACATCTCCATAGGACGAACACCCATATCCCGCCCCCCGGAATCCGGTGGACCATCCATCACCACCGCATGTCCGCTGCCGGACTCGCCCACCATCATTGC
>MOXH01000055.1_pt1 | contig 19618 bp, 22 predicted proteins | sample 1471181 | NCBI WGS metagenome assembly MOXH01 (sample SAMN05806436, study PRJNA327811) | mollusc metagenome | isolation source: Phylotype A (SB4) bacterial symbionts from gill | host: Thyasira cf. gouldii | place: Canada: Bonne Bay, Newfoundland | collected 2010-05-07
TTTTTTAGGGCGCATATATCAACAGCAACATGACATACTGCAATAGAACATTCCCTCTCCCTATGAGGGAGAGGGAGTTAACGGGACAGCAGTGTCTGGATATAGATAGTTTTTGTCGCCAGGCAATAGCCATTCAACGGGTGGGTTTGTTTTTCATGATGGTGGCGCTTACCATTAAGTTTCAATCATCACGCATCGCAAGTGTCAGGCCACCCCCCTATGGATAGCAGTATCGTCAGCCAGGTTGTTCTCCCCATTGCCCTATTTACAATCATGCTCGGCATGGGTATGTCGTTGCTGATGAATGATTTTCGTCAAGTAGTAGCGCGGCCATACACTATTTTTCTCGGGGTCGGCTTACAGTTGTTGTGGTTGCCCGCAATCGGTATTGGGGTGGTAGCGCTGTTTCAGCTACCAGCAGAACTGGGACTTGGCCTCATTATTCTCACCCTGGCGCCCGGCGGCGCTACCTCTAATATGATCACCTTCCTCTGTCGTGCAGATACGGCATTGTCGATAACACTCACTGCTATCACCAGCCTAATCACCCCCTTTACCTTGCCGCTGCTGGCGGCGGCACTGTTTCAGTTCTGGATGGGTGACACCCAGGCTATCCCCTTTCCGGTGCTGGAGACGATGCTGAAACTGGTGGTCATCACTATACTGCCGGTCAGTATAGGGTTGCTGCTCAATCACTACTTCCCCACTTTTTGTAAAAAGAGCCGTAAGCCGGTAAAGGTGATGTCGATACTCTTTCTCTTGTTGATTATTGTTGGCATCGCCCGGGCCAACTGGGACCAGTTACCCGCCTATATCACTATTGTCGGTCCGGCAGTGATGGTTATGGTAACCATTGCCATCGGCAGTAGCTTCTGGATTGCCCGCCGTGCAGGGCTCTTTACCCCCCAGGCACTGACTATCGCTATAGAGGTCGGCATTCAGAATGCCGGTACCGCTCTGCTGGTCACCGGTACGGTGCTGCAAAACCCCACTATGTCTGCCAGCGCGTTGATATACGGCATCTTGATGCAGATCCCCGCACTTATTCTGATTGCTTACCGTACCGCCGGTGACCGTGCTTCAGTTGCCGTTTGATATATATCAACTAATTCACTGACGGTTTTCAGATCTGAAAAATAAATGTGTCATATGACGCAATTAGTCTATGATTTAGCCGGTCATTTTGATATAAATCAAGGTGGAAAAAGAGGGGCGGTAGCACTATTCCCTCCCAGTATCGCAAGCTTTTTTATGCAGTATTTAAGGGGGGACTGACGAAATCCACCACAGGTTTTCTCACAACACCCACAACACCCTTAATTTTTAAGATTTAATAAAGTGAAGAAGAAGTCATCTATGGAGACGAGTCTCATGAAAGTGAACAAGAAGCGAGCACTATCGCTATTGACCGGGGCCGTGCTGGGCCTGGGCATGGCATCAAGCGCCTACTCACAGGCGTCGCTTGAAGATGTAATGAAAGCCCGCGGTCTGACACAGAAAGATCTGCTGGCAGCCGCCAAGACCTACACCCCCACCGGTGCTCGCGATGAGTATCTTGCCTTCAGTTCAGGTGGCCAGAGTGGCCATGTGATCGTATACGGCATTCCGTCGATGCGTATCCTGAAATATATAGGTGTTTTTACACCTGAGCCCTGGCAGGGTTACGGTTTTGACGATGAGTCAAAAGCTGTTTTGGCCCAGGGACAGATCGACGGTAAGGATATCAAGTACGGTGATACCCATCACCCCGCTTTCTCCGAGACCGATGGTGAATACAACGGTCGCTATCTATTTATCAACGATAAGGCCAACCCTCGTATTGCGGTAATCGATCTGCACGATTTTGAAACTAAGCAGATTGTGGTTAACCCCTTCTTTAAAAGCGCACACGGTGGCGCCTTTGTTACGCCAAATACCGAGTATGTAATGGATGCCGCACAATATGCAGCACCCTTTGAAAAGGGCTTTGTGCCTCTGGAAGAGTTCAACGATAAGTATCGTGGTGGTCTGACCTACTGGAAGTTCAACGATAAGGTGGGTCGTCTTGAGCCTGAAAACTCTTTCACCTTTGAGATGCCTCCCTATAGCCAGGATCTCTCCGATGCCGGTAAGGGGCCTTCTGAGGGTTGGGGTTTCACCAACTCTTTCTGTTCTGAGCGTTATGTCGGTGGTATTGAGCGTGGACGTCCACCATTTGAAGCGGGTTGCTCTCAGAAAGATACTGACTTCATGCACGTCACCAACTGGAAAAAGGCCGCCGAGCTGGTTGCCGCCGGTAAGGTTAAGAAGGTCAATGGTCAGTACCTGATCACTATGGAACAGGCGGTAAAAGAGGGTATCTTCTTCTTGATTCCTGAGCCTAAGAGTCCCCATGGTGTTGATGTCAGCCCTGACGGTACTCACATCATCGTCTCTGGTAAGCTCGACAGCCACGCTTGGGTCTATAGCTGGGAGAAGATTCAGAAGGCGATAGCCGATAAGAAATTCGAGGGTAAAGACCCCTATGGCGTGCCTATCATCGCGATGAAGGATGCACTGCGTACCCAGGTTCAGGTGGGTCTCGGTCCACTACATACTCAGTATGACTCGAAAGAGTGTGTGGTTTACACCTCCATCTACGTCGATTCGATGGTCACCAAGTGGGACTATTGTGAAGGCAAGGTGCTGGATCAACTGCATATCCACTACAATATCGGTCATCTGGTTGCGATGGAGGGTGACTCTGCCTCCCCTGATGGCAAGTACCTGGTCTCCCTCAACAAGCTGGCCATTGATCGCTTCAACCCGGTCGGCCCTCTGCATCCTCAGAACCATCAGTTGATCGATATCAGCGGTGACAAGATGCAGCTGCTCTACGATATGCCGCTACCACTGGGCGAACCCCACTACGTGGTGGCTATTAAGGCCGACAAGCTGAAACCGGTCGTTCGTTACAAGTCTGGTTGGAACAGCCGCGCCGACAAGAGGTCCGAATTTAGGACTCGTGCCGGTCGTGAGAAGACGGTACGTGAGGGTAACAGGGTGGATGTCTACGGTACGGTTATCCGTTCACACATCACCCCTGAAATCATAGAGGTGGAAGAGGGCGATACCGTCTCCTTGCATTTCACCAACCTGGAACGTGCACAAGATGAGACTCACGGTTTCGCCATGTACGGCCAGAACGTGAACCTCTCTATCGAGCCCGGCAAGACAGTATCGGCCACCTTCAAAGCCGAAAAAGCCGGTGTCTATCCTTACTACTGCACCGAGTTCTGCTCCGCGCTCCACCTGGAGATGCAGGGTTATCTGTTGGTTAAGCCTAAGGGCTACAAGGCTAAAGCAGGCAAGGCTTCTGAGGGTACCAAGTACACCAAAGCTGACTTTGACAAGCAGGTGAAGACTAACGTCGACACTCAAGCGGTTATTGACTCAGTGGTCGCCTTCATCACCAGCCACAACTACAAGGACTTCAAAACGGTTGTGGATCTGGTTACCGATGCGACTGACCAACTCGGCTTTGCTGCCGAAGCCAAGAAGAAGTCTGAAGGTTTCGCTGCTAAAGGCGATTACCAGAACGCTACACTCTGGGCAGGTCAGCACTGGCAGTATCAGGTGAAGACCGCAGATCTCGGTCTGCGTGCTAAGACTCACCTTGAGGAGAATGGTGCCAAGAAGGTCAAATAAGTACTGAAAGGTATTTGACTAAAGGAAGGGGGCCTCTGGCTCCCTTCTTTGTTTAGCAGAAAAATTGTAACTATTCAGCTGCTGCTCGGGGTCAAGTCGATTGCCCACATCCATGTGGGCAATCGACTTCGACCCTTGGTAAAAATAGCCTCGTAACAGGGGCCACTGAATGGTTACCGAAAAATTTACCTATCCAGGGACCACTTAAAAGGCTGAAATATAGATCAAGAGCAGGATGGCTATACACCCTGTTCCTATTTGACCTTACTGGATGATTCTCAATGCTGCAAACGGCATATAGTGAGAACCTTCGCCCCTATATAGTGTCAAATTTCACGCTACGGTGGGCTGATATTTACTCCCATTCAGATATAAAACTCTATGAGGAAAAGTTTATGTTAAAACTAAAATCAATTGTTGCGGCTACAGCTGTCGTTACCTTCTCTATGCTTACGGCTGGTAGTGCCATCGCTGCAGATGGTGCGGCGCTATACAAGGCTAAAACCTGTTGGGCATGTCATGGTAAAGATGCCAAAACCCCAATAATGCCCACCTATCCAAAACTCACAGGGCAAAGTGCCGACTACGCATTCAATCAGATGAAGGATATCAAATCGGGTACTCGCAGCAACGGCGGTGCCGCTGCCATGAAGGGTGTGATGGGGCTCGTCACTGAAGAAGAGATGCGTACCATTGCCGATTGGCTCGGCACACTGTAATAGGTAACAGGGTGAATTGATGTATATCAAAGGTTGCTAATATGCTCTATGGCAAACTGCCACGCCATATCAGCAGAGAGCGGCCTCAGGCCCTTTAATAGTATTTGCCGGAGACAATCGGCTAACTCTAGATGATGATCGTTAATCCTCCCGTTATCGGGAGAGAGGAGTGCATAATGAGTGTTAAGATAGTTCTAATGAGTTTGACGACAGCTATGGGTATAGCGCTTGCTGGTGCTGCTGCTGCGGCGAGCTGGAACGAGGCGGGTGGCGAAAAGGATGAGGCGATGCTGCTTGAGCCTGATCGTGACCGCGGTATTGCTGTCTATGAGGTCTGCTCTGCCTGCCATCTGCTTGAAGGTTGGGGGTTGAAAGATGGCACTTTCCCTCAGTTGGCGGGTCAGCACAAAGAGGTGTTGGTCAAGCAGCTTGCAGATATTCGTGCCCTTAATCGTGATAATCCCACTATGTACCCTTTTGCTCTGGACGATCAAATCATGCAGGCAGCCGGTTACCATGAGGCGATATAGAGCCCACCCAGTTGGTAGCAGATGTCACGGCCTATATTGCTGGTTTGCCGATGAATCCTGATAACGGTAAGGGGCAGTGGAACAAGCTCTTTCCCGAATTTGCCCAGGGTAAGAAACTGTATGACGATAACTGCGTACAGTGCCACGGTGATATTGGCGAAGGTATAGCCGACAAGTTTTACCCCAAGATTCACGGCCAGCACTACGCCTACATGCTGCGTCAGTTCGAGTGGATTCGTGATGGAAAACGGCGCAACGCCAACCCGGATATGGTGAAACAGATCAAAGGGTTCTCCGATAAGGATATGGAGATGGTGATCAACTATGTCTCCCGTATGCCTGTACCCAAGGATACGCTGGCTCCCTCAAAGGATTGGCAGAATCCTGACTACGATTGATTCTGCGCTTCATGCTCAGCCCCTACCATAGGTTGGGCTGGGCAGCAGAAAAGCCCAACAACCCCAGGAGTTTGTCCGAGAATAGAAGCCGTAGCGAGGGAATTTCGCGGTAGGCTCACTATTCTCGGACAGGCTCCTAGTAGGTTGTTGGGCTCTGTTACTCAGCTTAATCCATCATTCATCAAGGGCGATTCAAGCCTAAATAGATCATATACGAGACAATGAACCAAGCTATGCAGTCCAAGCAAACCGTTCAAGTAGGCCTACTCACCCTGGTTGCACTGGGGCTTCTTACTGCCATTTTTTATACACCTACCTGGTGGGTGTCGTTAACAGCACCCAACTATCCGACTGAGTCATTTCCAGATGGTGTGCGTATCCACTTCCATATGAACGGCGTGTTCAATGGCTGCCAAAAGCAGGATAAGGCGGAGATTCAGGAAGATGAGGCGCTGGACTGTGTTCATGAGATGGACACAATTAACCACTATGTAGGTATGTACCCCATTGCGGCAGGTGGGCCGGTGGAGCGGGCATTTAGCCAGTTCCTGCTGGTGATGCTGGGGGTGATGCTGCTTGGTTTTATGTGTACTAATCCGAAGCTTCGTATGGGCATTATGGGTGTTGGTTTTGCCGGAATTATAGGCTGGATGTACATGACCATCTACATCGAAGGTGGTTTTAGCCTGGAGAACGGGGGCTATGTTGAAGCGATGGTGACCGCTCTCGATCAGGATGCAGGTGGCGATAAATCAGAAGAACCGGAATTTGTCATCGGCGGAATTGTTGGTGTGTTGAAAAACTCTCTGGCAGAGTCTGGTGTTAGCGTTGTTTTACCCTCCGAGATGAATAAGAGTGAGGGCGGTGCCGCAGCTGACAAAGCTGAACTGATCGAACAGCTTCGAATTACATACGATAGAGATCAGCAGAAACAGGAAAATCCTATCGCTTGGAGTGGCAGCACCTTTGATGTGATGACTTGGCACTACGCTAAGAGTCTAGGCCGCTACTTCAATAATCAGGCTGAAATCATCCCAATGGTCGCCAATCTAAAAATAGCGATCAATGTGGTATTTATTGGCCTGATTGGTGCCATGGCACTGCTTATTTTTGGTGCACGCAAGAACAGTGGTCTGCTCTTCTGGCTGCTGGTACTGGTGCCGATACACTCCCCGTCTTCTTTATTATCGACTACTCGGCTTGGTTGTGGTGGTATGGGCACACCCTAAACGATATGGGTGCCTTCTCGGTAAAACCGTTTATGCCCACCGTGTTTGGTCAGGGTAAGGTGGCACAGTTTGCCACCCACTCCTACCCTTCGATAGGCTTTGGTTTAATGATGCTGACCTCTCTGGTGCTTGGGCTGGCGGCATTGATCCGAAAGAAACAGTTCAGAGGCGGAGTTTAAATACAGATCACAGAGAACGTCGAGATTAGTGGTGCTTACTTAAGCCCAAGTTTTATTGTAGGAGCGGCGCCCTCGTCACGAAGGGTGTAGCACCGGCCCTGCCTTATTCCATCACTCCGAGGGCGGGCTCCGACAGCACAATGAGTACATTAGCGTTGAATAACGAGCCACACTTCAAGTAGGCAATATGAACATACACTCCTCTTCTCTGTGTGCTTGGTGGTGCTCGGTGTTCCCTGAAAAGCACTATTCAGGCCAGGGTATCTTCTTACTAGGGCTACTGCTGGCGTGCCTGGTTTTGCCTGCCCAGGGAGGAGAGTACCCCTCTTTCCAAACACTGGTAGATGCCACCGAATCCGGTGGTCTACTCTCTCCCCCAGCTGGAACCTATGCAGGCCCGGTCACGGTCACAGATCCCATTACCATTGATGGGCGCGGGGAGGTAACCATTGATGCCGGTGGTAAAGGGTCTGTTATCTATCTCGAAACCGATGGTGCAACGATCAAGAATCTGCGCCTGACCAACTCTGGTGGCTCGCACAACGATGTGGATTCCGGTGTTCAAGTTAAGGGCAACTTCAATGTCATTTCTAACAACATCATAGATAACAGCCTGTTTGGTATCGATTTGTCACAGTCAAAGAGCAACATCGTGCGTGCCAACAGGATTTCATCTAAAGATGTCGAGCTGGGAATGCGTGGAGATGCCATCCGCCTCTGGTATAGCTTCAACAACAAGGTGACCGACAATGTGGTGCGAGGCTCCAGAGATATCGTCGTTTGGTACTCCAAGGGTAATTTGATCGCCCGTAATGATGCTCGTGGTGGTCGCTACTCACTGCACTTTATGTACTCCCAGTTTAATGAAGTGTTGGCAAATCATTTTGAGAATAACTCTGTTGGTATCTTCCTGATGTACAGTGACGATGTCATTGTAAAAGATAACTACATCGCCCATGCCATAGGTGCAACCGGTATGGGGATAGGTTTTAAGGAGACCTCCAATGTCGATATCATCGGCAACCAGATACTCTATTTGCGCCACTGGAATCTATTTGGATGTTTCGCCCTATCAGCCCGATACCACCAACCGGGTTAGCAACAACCTGATCGCCTACAGCGGTATCGGCATCCTCTTTCTCAATGACTGGAAGGGCAATATCATCAAAGGCAACAGCCTCAAAGGTAATATCACCCAAGTGGCTGTTGGTGGTGCAAGAACAGCAAAGCGTAATGAGTGGAAAGGTAACTTCTGGGATGACTACGAGGGTTTCGATCAGGATGGGGATGGCGTAGGTGACAAGCCCTACGAGCTCTACAACTATGCCGACCGTATCTGGATGGATGTGCCAGCGGCACAGTTTTTTAAGGGCTCGCCGGTACTTGAGGTATTGGATTTTCTTGAACGGCTGGCACCCTTTACCGATCCCGCGATGGTGTTGCGGGATAAGAGGCCTATGATGACAACAGAGTTGGCTCGGATTGAGATCGAAGAAAAGGAGAAAGACCCTGATGTAAGTAGTGAAGCGGGTGGATTTGATGCGCTTAAAGCACTGCGTGATTCGTTGACAAGGTAGGCAGAAGCCAAGACTCAAAGAACAAAGTTTTTATCAAGGCAATATCTGAATGAGTGACAAGAAAGGGACAAAGCGCAAACCGGCGCTCTCTGCTAAACGTAAAGAGCAGGCGCGTCTGAATTTCTGCGCACTACCGCTATGGCTACGGCGGTGGTGGCTTCTCGCTGCTTGGTTTTTTACCGGTAATTCAAGGCAAGACGCTAGCGCTACGCCCTCCGGGTGCATTGAAAACCACGGATGATGAACAGGAGTTTCTCTCCTCCTGTATCAAGTGTGGTCAGTGTGTTCAAGTCTGCCCTGTCGAAGCGATCAAACTGGCAGATATGGATAAGGGGTTTGGTATCGGCTCTCCCTATATTGATGCGCGTGAACAGGCGTGTGACTTCTCATGCGATGGTCTCCAGTGTGTGCTGGCCTGCCCCACCGGATCACTTACACACGAACTCAACTTTCCTGCAGATACACGCATGGGTTTTGCCCGCCTCGCCCGCCCAGCTAAGTGCCTGGCTATTCAGGGCAAGGGTTTCAAAGGGACGGCGAGAGGGCCGGATTACAAGGGGTTGCTACGCTACGATGAGGTAGATCGCTGGAACCCGATCCGCGTTGCCGACTACCCCTATGATCTTGAGCTCTGCGATCTCTGTGTGCGGCAGTGCCCTATCGAAATTCGTATCATCCAGTGTCTTGAAAAGGATGAGGCGGCAAAGAGTGGAAAAGTCGAACGTGTAGCCGAGCGACAGGGTAATGAGTGTCCACCGAAACATGCTATCGCCCTGGAGCCTACTGTTATGGCTGATGGTAAGACCCAGATGGTGCCTGTGATCAAGGATGGCTGTGTCGGTTGTGGGGTGTGCGAGATGATCTGTCCACCCGATCCCGCCGCTATCGTTATCGATATCGACAAGATTGCCGAGTGGGGTTGAGATGAATTACATTAAAGAGTCATTTATACATCTCCTTGGTGGTGGTGCCACCAAGCCTCAGCCGGATGAGATTACCCCGGCAGCCCAAAAAGTCCACTTTGATAAGAGGCAGAAGCCACCTACCAAGGAGGAGCTGCAAGCGATACATGCGGCTCATCAGGGACGCCCTCAAAAGTGGCGCAACCGCCGCTGGATCACCTTGTTGATCGTCAATCTGCTGTTTGTCGTCTCCTACTATTTCGATATACAGCTGCTTGAAGGGGCGATGACGGCCTCTCGCTTTGTCGGTTTTCATATGGCCGATCTCAACTCCGCCCTGCAGGTGATGTTGGCGTTCAAGCAGGTGCTGCTCAATCTGGTCATAGGTACTGTTACCATCTTTATTCTCTGGCTGCTGCTGGGGGGGCGTACCTTCTGTTCATGGGCCTGCCCCTACCACCTGCTCTCAGAGTGGGCGGAGATGATTCATCTCTGGCTGGTGCGTCGAAAAATCATCAAGAACCACACCTTCGATCTCCGGGCAAGGGCCGTGCTCTACCTGATTTTTGCTGTTATGGCGATTGTTGCCGGTTACACTGTGTTTGAAACCATCTCACCTACAGGTATTGTCAGTAGGGCGCTGATCTACGGTCCAGGGATTGCTCTGGTCTGGGTCGGTTTCCTGCTACTGTTCGAGATCTTCTATTCACGCCGCGCCTGGTGTCGCTACGTCTGCCCCATCGGGATTACTTATGGCGTAGTGGGGACGATATCACCACTGCGGGTGACGTATAATGCAGAGGATTGTCACCATGAGGGTGATTGCCGTAAGGCTTGCTTGGTTCCTCATGTGCTGGATGTGACCATTAAGGGGCGCGCTCATGATGTGACGGTGGATGTCAGCGCAGACTGTACCCGTTGTGGTATGTGTATCGATATCTGCCCGAGTGATAGCCTCAAGTTCGAGTTTAAGGGATTGGGTAAGCATTTGTAACTATGTTTCTGTTCCACATAACGGGTAACCTTGATGTAGGATCGACAGGTTTTGTCTGCTCATACGGGATATTAAATTTAAAGGCTGCTTAATGATCCATTTTCAAAATGTTGTGAAAAAGTTTCGGCGCCACGAGGTGCTGAAGGGGGTTGAGCTCAAAATTGAACGCGGCCACCGTATCGCGCTGGTGGGATCAAACGGTGCTGGAAAAACCACACTGATTCGTTGCCTTCTGGGTGAATATACCTGTGACGGTGAAGTGACCGTTGACGGCATGAACCCACGCAACCATCGCCGAGAGGTGCTTTCGAAGGTCGGTTTTGTTCCCCAGTTACCACCACCGCTGAAGATGCCGGTGAGACAACTGATCCACTTTGCCGCCAGCCTCTGCGATGCCGATCCTCAGCGGATGCATGATGTGGCCATCCGTTTGGGCCTTGACACGGATCAGTTTAAACACCAGCCCTTCGTCAAGCTCTCCGGTGGTCAGAAGCAGAAGCTGCTGATTGCTATAGCGCTTGGTCGCGACAGTGAGTTGCTGGTACTTGATGAGCCTGCCGCCAACCTCGACCCGGAAGCTCGTCACATCTTTTTCCAGTTGCTGGCAGAGAAGAAAGATGATGCGGCCATGATCATCTCCAGTCACCGCCTCGATGAAGTAGCCCCCTTGGTTAATCGTGTGGTTGAGATGGATCAGGGCAACATAGTGTTGGATGATCGGGTGGCAGATCTGGTGGATATGTCCAGCCGTCTCTACTGTCGTATCGGCTTGATCAAGGCGGAAGAGGCATTTGCAAAGGCCATAGGTCAATGGGGCTTTGTTGGTACAAGTGATCGCTTGTCATGGAGTGGTCATGTGGCCGGTCCCGACCGCCTGCGCTTCCTCGGTGTACTCTCGCGCTACGCTGCGCTGCTGGCAAGTATCCAGATGGAAGAGGAGAGTGAGTTGGAATCGGTGCAGAATGGTTAAGACGTTAGCGGCCACTCTACTGCTATTGCTCTCCGCCTGTTCCGGTGATCCGGGTACTGGCGCCAAAGAGGTGAAGTGGGATCGCGATGCCTGTGAGCGCTGTCGCATGGTCCTTAGTGATCGGGTTCACTCCGCACAGGTGCGGTTTTTCCCTGCCGGAGGGAAACGCTCAAAGGTACTCAAATTTGATGATGTCGGTTGTGCCTCTCTATGGCTGGAGGATAAGCCGTTCAAAGATGACTCAACAACTGAAATATGGGTTACCGATCACCGCAGTGGCGACTGGATAGATGCCAGAAAAGCGCACTATGTGAAAGGACACCTGACACCGATGGAGTATGGCCTGGGGGCGCAGCCCGATGCCACTCCCGGCAGTTTCGACTACACTCAGGCGCTGGCCGATATTCACAATACAGAATCGCACTACAACGCCCACGGCATCGACCTGCTCAAACGTCTCAGTGAACAGACGAAACAGCGTGAGGCTACACAAACAGCACCACAACAGATGACGGATAAAACAGACCAATGAAACATCTCTGGCTTACCGCCTATGCGGATATTATCGAATCACTCAGGGCGCGCTGGTTCATGGTCTACACCATGGTCTTTGGTGGGCTGGTGGTGGTGCTCTTTGCCTATGGACTGGCGGAGTCCCGCATCATGGGTTTTACCGGTCTGTCGCGTCTGCTGCTTACCTATATCCAGCTCTCGATGGCGATACTGCCGGTGTTTGTACTGATCACCACGGTGCGCTCCGTCGCCGGTGATCGGGAGGCGGGGGTGTTCGAGTACCTGCTGTCGCTGCCAATCAGTCTCAGTGCCTGGTTCTGGGGCAAGATCTTTGGTCGATTTCTGGTGGTCTTTCTACCGGTTTTTCTCGCCATGGTCGGTGCCGTGGCTGGGGAATGGTGCAAGAGGTGGAAGTACCCTGGAACCTGCTGGTCTACTATACTGGCCTGCTGATGGCTCTGGCCTGGTGCTTTCTCGGTATCGGTATGCTGATCTCCACCATCGCCCGCTCATCGGATGTGGCTCAGGGTGCGGCATTTGTAATCTGGCTGACCTTGTTGCTGTTTCTCGACCTCATTTTGCTTGGTGTCTTGATTCAGGAGCACCTACCCGCAGAGACCGCAGTGGCCATCGCGCTGTCCAATCCAATGCAGGTATTCCGTACCGCCACCATGATGTTGTTTGATCCCCAGCTAGTGCTGCTCGGCCCTTCTGCCTATGTCATCCTCGATAACTTTGGGCAGGTAGGTTACATGGTTTACGCTTTTGTCTATCCGGTGTTTCTTGGAACTGCCTGCGCAGCCCTCGGCTTTGTCCTGTTTAGGCGTAGTGATCTGCCGTAACCGACTCCGGCACCGGTAAACAAGACGACCGCAACCCAATCAAGAGTGTGCGGTGTTCATCGCGGCGGGGTCGCCGCCTTGTTGGCGATATCCACGTAGGAGCCCCGCCCTCGGGGCGAAGGGAGCGGGCACCGTACTCATTTTTGAGCATGGATTAACTGCGTGAAACACTAGCCTAGGAGCCTGTCCGAGAATAGGCACCGTAGCGAGGGAAGTCCATTTTGAGTCATTTTTTCTGGTCATTTGAGGCAAATAGTTACTCTTATTCAACGAAAATGAGCGGAAAAAAGGGCCGAAATGGGCTTTCCGCAGTAGGTGTCCTATTCTCGGACCGGCTCCTAGTACACAACCACCTACAAAATATGCGCCGAATCGGAGCGATAGTCCCGGCTACTGCTGGTATCCCCCTGCATTGAAGTCTAGTATTGAGGCTTGATTGACTAGCTGCAAGCCCTCTACTTGGCCAGATAGCATGTCAAAAGACCAGCAGAAGCTCTTGCTTATGTAATAGGCTTCAGCAAGCTGGCAGAACCATCGCAAACAAAAACTATCAATAACAACTAGGTTCGGAGGAGAGTCCTTTATGAAAATTGAAACACTGGCGATACACGGCGGTTATGAACCGGATCCGACAACAAAGGCGGTTGCTGTTCCGATCTACCAGACCACCTCCTATGCATTCGATGACACACAGCACGGTGCAGATCTTTTCGATCTGAAGGTGGCGGGTAATATCTACACCCGGATTATGAACCCCACCACCGATGTGCTGGAGAAGCGGGTGGCGGCAATGGAAGGCGGCGTAGGCGCACTCGGCCTTGCATCCGGTATGGCGGCTATCACCTATGCCATCTTCACCATCGCTGAGGCGGGGGACAATATTGTCACCACCTCCACCCTCTATGGTGGTACTTACAACCTCTTTGCTCATACCCTGCCTAAGCTTGGTATCGAGTCCCGCTTTGCCGACTACCGTGATGTGGATGCCATGGCGGCACTGATAGATGACAAGACCAAGGCGGTCTTCTGTGAGTCTGTTGGTAACCCCGCTGGCAATGTGGCGGATCTCTCTGCCCTGGCGGCGATGGCGCACGCCCATGGTGTTCCCCTGATTGTCGATAACACCGTACCCTCACCCTATCTCTGTCGCCCCTTTGAGCATGGTGCCGATATCGTTGTCCATGCACTGACCAAGTACATGGGCGGACACGGTACCACCATCGCCGGTGTTCTGGTCGACTCCGGCAAGTTCCCGTGGGCTGAGCATAAAGTGCGTTTCTCTTGTCTCAACGAACCGGATGCCTCCTACCATGGAGTGGTCTACACCGAAGCGTTGGGTGAGGCGGCATATATCGGGCGGGCGAGGGTGGTTCCTTTGCGCAGCATGGGTGCAGCCATTTCGCCCTTTAACAGCTTCCAGATCCTACAGGGTATAGAGACTCTTCACGTTCGGATGGACCGTCACTGTGAGAATGCTCTGGCGGTAGCCAACTACCTCCAAGACCACCCCAAGGTCGAGTGGGTGCGCTATGCCGGGCTCGATAGCCATCCCGATAAACCCTTGGTAGATCGCTATATGGGTGGTAAGGCTGCCGGTATCCTATCTTTCGGAATCAAGGGTGGTAAAGAGTCCGGGGCAAAATTCATCGATGCTCTGCAGCTGGCGGTACGTCTGGTGAATATCGGTGATGCCAAGACCCTTGCCTGTCATCCGGCGACCACCACCCATCGCCAGCTAAATGCAGAAGAGATGGTTGCCGCAGGTGTCAGCGAGGATATGGTGCGCCTATCTGTAGGTATCGAGCATATCGACGATATTATTGCCGATATCGAGCAGGCACTGGCGGCTACAGGTTAGCAGGATCATAGACTATCCGTGGGTGGATGCATTGCGCATCCACCCCGGTAATAAGATAATTTTCTGATAGAAAGTGAAACGGGTCTTGCGACCCGTATCAGGATATTCAGTGCGTCAAACTAAGCCACCGGCTTTGAGCTGGTGGTAGTTGAGTTACGCTTTACATGCCTTGTGAAAGCCAACAGTTCCGCCGAGCATCGATTTTCCGATGACATTGGAGTAACCGAGTTCGTGAAGCAGCTGGGATAGCTCTTCAGTCGAGTAGTAGAGGCGGATGGCATCAACAAAATACTGGTGACAGGAGACTGCGACAGGGCTGGAACGAATCGCCCATGAGGTCATCTTGAGGCAGGCTTTCAGGTAGAGGTAGTAGGACTCTTCCACAAGCTTGTTGGCTGGGCGCAGCATATCGCAGTGGTAGAAGTGTCCACCTGGCTTGAGTACCCGGCTGATCTCTGAGAATACGTCGATAACCCGCAGATGCCGTGTTGCATACTGGAGTGTTACCACATCAAAGTGATTGTCAGGGAAGGGTAAAGTGTGTACGTCACCAATGTTTTTGTTGATCTTGAATCCCTGCTTTGCGGCGCGGTCCTTGCCCACTTCCTGCATGGCATCACTGCGATCAACTGCGTAGACATCCAGTTTAGGCTGCTTTTTTAGCAACTCAATGCCGATAACATTGGTTCCTGCGCAGACATCGAGCACTCTCTGGCCTGGTTCAACGTCAATGGTGTCGATGAAACGGCGGCGTAGCCCTTAAGTGTTCCCAGGCTGGCAAAGTCGTTTGCCCTGTCATACACGGATGCAACATCAGAAAATACATCGTTGATCTTTGTATCCCATATGCCGTTGAAAGCCTCTTGTCGGATACGCTCTTTTTCTTGAAAACTCGTCATCATCTTCCTCGACTGTAATTCATTGGTCTGCTCTATACCTGAGTCCACGACTACATGGCGGATGCGCAGCGCAGTGTTATATACCTGTTTCACTGTGGATTCAAAAAAAGTTAATCCCTCCCGTAGGTTGAGTGGGCTTCTTTATGAACCGGCATAGAATCAACAGCTTGTGCCAGAAATTAAGGTGTCAGTACTTAAAGGTGCTGCCTTGATTTCCAAGTTGCTGAAATATATGGAAAACTGGATCGTTTATTGTCTTAGGTGATGGACCGAAAGTCTAAAGACCTACAGCAACCACCGAGCAATCAGACTGCGCGCATAATACCTATCATCGCTCTATTGGGCAACAACATAGGGTGTATTATTTTTCTATGGGACGCCTATTCCCCTGCGGTGGTGCCTATTCTCGGGCAGGCTCCTGGGGCTGGGAACTCCGAAACTTGAATTAGATAAAACGTTCTTTTAGTCGTCGGCAATGGAGAGGTAGGCGAAGATATCTTCCAGCTCTTTATCACTGAAGTCATCAAGCAGTTCGCTCTCCGGGTCCTCTTCATCGTGTATGCGGATCTTTTCGCGGTATTTCTTTACCTGCCGCCAGAGGTAGTTGGTGTATTGCCCTGCCAACATCGGGACGGCTTTTTTTATGCTGCCCCAGCCCTCTTTGCCATGACAGGACGCGCACTCTTTTTTGTAAATTTTCCGGCCTTTATTGATATCACCTTTGGCTCTGGGGATCTGCATCAGTCGTTTTGACGCAAGCAGGCGTTCGTAGGCATCAAAACCGGGGTCGTTTTCGTTAGCCGGTGGCAGCTTGGTCTTTAGGGTGATTCGTGACAGGTACTCAGCGACATGGAATATGTCGGCATCGGGCATCTGCCGGTCATCTACGTACTCAACCATCGCCATATTTGGGCGTTTACGTTCTCTGAAGAGATGGAGTTGTGTGGCGGTAAAGGCGGTAGCCATGCCAGCAATACGTGGGTATTCGCCATCCTTGCCGCCTTCACCATATTCGCCATGACAACCGGCACAGACTTCATTGATCTCTTCGCCGGTGTCGGGGTCGTAGTCGAACTCCTGGGCCTGGAGGAGGGGGTGGTATAGGGCCAGCAGCAGGGCGCTGCAACTAATGAGATGACATATTTTCATGGTTTATCTGCGGTGGTTATCTGTGTATTTGTTTGTTATCTGATTCTCTTTAGCTTGTAAGTGTCTCACTTCGCTTTGGTGTGAGGGCTGTTTGGTATAGCCCGTGCGACGTTCATCGTGGCGAGGGTGACGCTCCTACTAATAAAATACAGAGCCTGATATTGCGGTTCTATGCGTGTTTTTTTGTTAACGGGTTATTTGGGTTGGCCGTGCCAGGCGTGGGTCGTTTCTGGTGCACTGCCCCATAACCCCTCCCGTCTGTCGATGGCACTCTGCTCTCTGCTCATCAGTCTCTTTTTTAACTCAGGGTCGATAGGGTAACGGCCAAGGACTACGGCGTAGCCATCCTCCACCATTATGGCGTTGAGTGAGTGGTTTTCATCTTTGAAGACTAGGGCAGATAGGCGGCCATAACGGTCTTGTTTGGTTAGATCACCCATCAGATGGAGCTTCTGGCCTGCTGTGACCAATCCTTTCAGGTGTGCCGTGGCGGCCTCTCCAATTTTCATCAGGGTAGGTTTGCTTAGTGCTGTCCGCTGGAGGTCTTTGGTCAGTTTAGGGTTCTCTACATCTTCCGGGGCATCGATGCCGATAAGCTGGATGCGTACCGATTTACTCTCCATATTCACTACCAGTGTGTCGCCATCTTCAACTTTGATCAAAGAGACGAGTTGCTGATTTCCCGCGCCGGAGTGGGTGAGCGGGAGAAGCAGGGTCAGGGTTAATAGCGTGTGTTTGATCATAGTCACTCTCCTATCGTGGTAGCCAGAGGATAAAGAAGAAGCAGAATATTACCAGGGCGATAAAAAACAGGACAAATCTCGTCTTGACACCGGCTCGATAGCCCCGCTTCTGGTGGTGAGAGACTGCACCACAGTGTGGGCAGTTTGCCACATCATCTGGAATATTTTTGCCACAATAGAGGCAGTTGACCTGTTGCATCGTTGTTTAATGACTGGTGCCGCTGGAGCGGGTCAGCTTGTTGTGTACATTGTATTTACCTGATGGCTTTTTCATCGGCAGGCGTTTGATCTCTTCCAGTGTATTGGCATCGTAGATCACCAGTGCACCCTCAAGATCCCAGATGCTGACCAGTGCGTATTTTCCATCTTTGGTAAATTCGACATGGGCGGAGGTCTTGCCGGGTGCCGGTTTCAGTGTCTTGACGATCTCCAGGGTCTGTTTGTCGATAACGTGCATCAGATCCTTGTTGGGGCCGAAGAAGACATCTACCCAGGCGTAGGGGCTTTTCTCGTGACTGCGCATAAAAAAACCCGGACCCTGAGTCTCAATCCGCTTGATCACTTCCCAGCTCTTAGTATCGATGATGGTGACCACCCCTTCCTTGATATTTGGGGTTGCCAATACCGTTCGTCCCTGATAGTCCCAGGTGATACCGGAGCTGAGGTGTGGCATACCGGGAAGGCTCACCTTGCCGACTGCACGCTTCAGGTCCAGGTCCACTACCTGACCGGTGCCGTCACGGGCGGTGCCGATAATGCGGTCGTACTCCTGGGTCATAAAGAAGTCATCGAGATAATCCTTGAGCTGGATGCGGCGTACAGCGAATGGCTCCTCTTTGTGGGCATCACCGGACTCTCTGTTGTAGTCGTGAACCCAGCCGGAGAAACCGGCCGGTGGTTCATCAAGATAGCTGATCTCCCACACCTCGGGGATATCTTTGAGAGCGGCGACAAAGCTGTTGCGTGGGTCGGCTGTGTAGACGGCGCTGACTCTTGAGCTGTTGCCATTATCATCCTTTGCCTCGATCACCTTGAGAGGGGAGAGGTCTTTGGCATCCAGCACGGTGAGTGTGTGGGGTAGGTAGTTGGCGACGATGAGGTAGCGGCCGTCGTGGGAGACTGCCAGGTTGCGGGTGTTGATGCCAGCGCGTACCTCGGCGACATATTTTAGGTTGAAAGCATCGAACTTACTGATCCAGCCGTCACGGGAGGCGAAGTAGATATAACGTCCACCCTCGGCCCATTTGGGGCCACCATGGAGGGCGAAACGGGTGGGTAGGCGGTGTATGGGGGTAAAGCTGTTACCGTCGAGCAGAGTGGCGTGGTGATCTCCCAGCTCCACCACCATAAAGAGGTTATCGACCTCTGCGTCAAATAGAGGTTTATCCGGCAGGCTGCCCGGTTTGTGGTAGATCAACTGGCTCGCCTTGATCTCTTTCATTCCCCAGATTGGGGTCTCAGTGAGCGGGGTATAGGCCAGATCCACCAGCGATTGAATCTCTGTGTCGTTGAGTTTCCCCTTAAATGCGGGCATCTGGGTGGCGACACGGCCCTCTTTGATTACCTTGCGGCGGCTTTTTTGCGCAGTCGTTTAAGGTTCTGCGGCAGCAGCGCGGGGCCAACCTTGCCCAGCCGATCTTCACCGTGGCATTCGGCACAGTGCTGTTTGTAGAGTGCTGGGGTATCGTCGTTGGCGGATACGGTGGTGACACCACATAGACATAGGAGGGTAAGGAAGAGGGTGCTATGTTTTTTTTGGTGAATTAAAGGCATCGGTTTATTGTTTCGTTATGAGTGATATTGGGTGCAAAATGCTACGCATATTGCCCCGTAGGAGCCCCGCCCCTAGGGTGATGGAGTATGGCAGGGGCCGAGCCACGTTCATTGCGGCGAGGGCCGCCGTTTCTACGCTGTTGGTGAGGATTGTTTTAACCATTTAAACCCCGATCTCATCATCGGTAAGATAACAGGCCGGATCTTCGGCCCATGCATCACCGGTCAGTTGCAGGGCACGCACCCGTGTGTTGCCTCCACAGATATCGAAATAGGCGCACTCGCCGCAACGCCCCCCGACCGTTCTTGGCAGCTGTTTCAAGCCGGCCATAATGGGGTCTGACGTATCTTGCCAGACCTCAGAGAAGGGGCGCTCTTTGACGTTACCCAGGTTGTAGTGCCACCACATGGTATCCGGGTGGACATTACCCTGATTGTCGATGTTGGAGATGTTGACGCCGGAGCTGTTACCACCCCACTGGGAGAGCTTTGCCTGGATATGTTCTGCCTGCTCGGGAAAGTGTTTGCGCACCCAGTGCAGCAGGTAGACACCATCGCATCGTTATTGCCGGTAACAAATTCTGTTTTACGCCCGCTAATGGTATCGGCGAGGGCACGTCAAATAGTAGCTCCATAGCCCAGCGGTGGTGTTGAGGAAGACATCGTCCTTACGGTTT
>MOXH01000056.1_pt1 | contig 19490 bp, 17 predicted proteins | sample 1471181 | NCBI WGS metagenome assembly MOXH01 (sample SAMN05806436, study PRJNA327811) | mollusc metagenome | isolation source: Phylotype A (SB4) bacterial symbionts from gill | host: Thyasira cf. gouldii | place: Canada: Bonne Bay, Newfoundland | collected 2010-05-07
TCTACCTCATGCTCTTCGACTGCAACAGGCGTTAATCCGACAGCCATTGCAGACCCTACACCTAGGTAGATACAAAAGGTGATACACCAAATATACCTTACTGAATTGCTTTGAATCCATACTCTGGATCGTGCTGCTACCAGAAGTAGATATTTATGACAAGATAAGCTGAATTGTTTTTTCATTACGCTTCCATATGTGTTTCTTTCATGGCCCCGAATGACCGGTTCTCATATCAAGAACGCGGGCATTCAACCCTTCTTCAGTTTATAAACATAGTGTAGAGCAATGGGGTCAACTCGATTCATAGTCATCATCCACATAGAATATCGGTTCTCGATTATTGCCACGAACAATCTCATGCTGGGGTTTGATCGGGGATGACAAAGCGGAGTAAGCGCGCCATTGGTAATCCCCATAAAGATATGAGGAGAAGAAAGGATAGGAATTTCAACCCATAAAGTCAATCAATATCCTGCCCACCAGTAGGGTATTTATGTCATGGCAAACCGAATTCTGGCAATAGTAATGCAGTGAACACACGGGCAGTCACCCAGAACAGGGGCCTGGCCGACTCCATAACCCGCCAGCAGGGGTAAGCAGCACAGGAGAAACCATGCAGGCACCAAAGCGCCTGCGGATTTTGCATACTCGTGATGGATTCAGTATGGATCAGGCTCAAAATGGACTTCCCTCCCTACGGTGCCTATTCTCGGACAGGCTCCTGGTTGAAGCAGCGGTTTGCAAAAGTGTTTGCATTTTGCAAAATCACTGAGCGATAAAACGACACAGACCCTCAATGAAACTATAACACACTGTTTATACTGTATTTTTCATCCACAAACCTCCTTGGCATACTCCCTGCAACATAGAAGGCATATCCACAATTTTTGGAGAGTGCCATGGAACTTGAACGCATTACCACCGACAACGGCGGCCTTATCATCGAACTGCAAGGTGAGTTCGATGCCGAGGGGGTAGCCAGAATACGCCCGGCACTGGAAAATATTGCTGAGGCGGATGGCATTTCCAGGGTATTTCTCGATCTCAACGGTGTCAGCTTTCTCGACTCATCCGGTATCGGCGCTATCGTCTTTCTATTCAAACGTCTGAGAACACGTCAGCTTGAGCTTGAGTTGATCGGCGTGCATGGCCAGCTCGGGAGCTGATAGAGCTACTGCGTATCAATAAAGCCATTCCCGTCACTCTGGAGCAGCCCGCCAAGGTACCGGGAGATTCGTCATGCGCTGCCTGACACTGTCTCTATTAGCGGGTGTTGCCCTCGGCATCAGCGGTTGTGTCAGCTGGCCGATGCTAGGCAGTGGCGGCATGGCGGAGGTGCGGCCGGGTGATGCTATCCTGGTAGAGGCAGACCAGCCATTAACCCCAGAACACGGTCTGCGCTTCGACCTGGAACTGAACCGCCGTCATCTCGATATGCTGGTACTGGAGGGAGCGGAACTCTGTTTCCCTGCCACCGTGGTACAGGCGAAAGCACGTGAAAAGCGTATTGCCCGCGCCCTCTATGGTGGACTCCCCTTCGATGCCGCTAACGACCTGATTATCCAGCATCAGTTATTGTCCCGGCTGGAGCAGCAACTCGACACGGTACGCAGTGAGCAGGCGTGCAAAATTCCGACCTCACCCGATCAAGAGCAGCCAGGAGATATCGGCAGCCGCATCGACAGGCTACTCAACAGCGATAATCAATTTGCCCTGAACTCAGCGGAACTGAATCCAAAGTATGTTGGCAGGCTGGCCGAAGCGGCGGTACTGCTACGTGATCTGCCCGGTTATCGTCTGCGTATCGTCGGCCACGCTGAGGCCATGGATAGCCAATCTGATAACCAGACACTCTCACTTCAGCGGGCCGAGAAGGTGGCCCGCTACTTACAGGTGCTGGGTCTATCCATAGGGCGTATTGAGGTAAGCGCCATCGCCTCTGATCACTCACTGCTTGAAGGCAACCAACCCCACGAACGCCTGGCTAACCGCCGGGTGACGATTGAGCTGATCGAGACCACAACTGACACGACCAGGAGAGAGTGATGTCTATCCGCATTCTACTATTACTGCTACTGCTATCCTCCGCCCCGGCAGTGGCGGAATCCCAAACATATACAGTCCAGATGGGAGATGTAATCCGTATTGTGCTACCCGGCGAGGAGAGCCTGGATCGAAATTTTGATGTCGACCGTCAGGGACGAATTCTGTTACCTGAAGCCGGCACATTGAAAGTGGCCGGGCTGGATGAACGCACTATGGAAGCGCAGGTACAGAAGCGCCTGGAGAAGACATACCGGGATCTGAACAATCTGCGTGTCTATGTAAAAGAGCGCCGTCTATTAATCAATGTTCTCGGCTATGTGAAGAAGCCGGGAGAGGTCATGCTGCCAGCCAATGCGAGTGTGCAAACCGCCTTGGGCGAAGCCGGTGGCCTGCGCTCGGGCGCACAGCTTGACAAGATGCAGGTACGCCGTAACGGCAAAGGCATCAGCTTCAATTACAAGGCGTATCTCGATACCGGTGACAGCCGACTGCTGCCTTCACTGCGCACCCTCGACACCCTGTTTATCCCGGCTTCGCCAATGATCGGTAACATTGAGGTAGATTTTGATGCCGCCAAACTGGCCGGGGGCGGAGATGCCGCAGATGACCGTAAGGCAGTAAAGGTTTTCGGCGAGGTCAACTCACCCGGTAGTTTCTCCTTCAAGGCCCAGAGTAACCTGGTGGACCTGTTGATGCGTGCCGGCGGCGTCACCCGCTATGCCGGCGTGGAGCAGATTCGCGTGATCAGTAATGGCGCGCCTACCCCCTTCAACCTGAAACGCTATCTCGACAGTGGCGACGAAAACCTGCTGCCCACCATCGTTGAAGGGGCCACCATCTTTGTGCCCCGTCAGGAGGAGGAGATCAAGGCGGGGGCCAACACCATCTATGTGATGGGCGAGGTATTCAAGCCGGGCGCCTATGAAGGCAAACAGGGTGCCACTTTTATGGACATACTGGCCAATGCGGGTGGCCCCACCCGTTTCGCTGAAAGTCGGCAGATACGTATCATCCATGCCAATGGCAGTGTGCTCCCCTTCGACCTTGCCGCCTACACCGAAGGGCGTATAGCGGGCGGTCCGCCACTGATCAAACCCGGCGATGCCATCTTTGTACCGGAAAAAACCGACATGAATGAGAAGTCGTGGCTCAAAGTGGCACCTAACCGGGCGGTACGGGTAATCGGTGAGGTGGTGCGCCCCGGTCGTTATGAGTGGTCCGGTGAGATGTCGCTACTCGATCTGCTGGCCCACGCCGGAGGCCCCAAGTCACGGGCCGACACGGCCAACATTGAGGTGGTGACTCCCACAGTCGATGGCACCACTGAGGTACACAACTTCAACCTCGACCAGTTCCTGAAAGAGGGCGGGCGCGAAACAGAGCTGCCGCGTCTGCAGGCCGGTGCCACCATCCGTCTCCATGACCTGCCCCAGGACCCCAGTGATAACAAAGCCCAGTGGGTGCGTCAGGCAGCGGAGAAGTCTATCTATGTATTTGGTCAGGTAGGGGCACCGGGGCGGTATATGTTCACCGATGCGATGAATTTTCTCGACCTACTGTCGGCGGCCGATGGACCTACCGGCAGTGCTGATATTCATAACATCCGTATCAGTCATCGTAACGGTGATCATGCCCGGGTAAGCAAGCTTGATCTGGGCCTCTACTTCGAGACCGGCGATGAATCCCTGCTACCCAAGATACGCACCGGCGACACACTCTATGTGCCGGAGAAGAACCGTCCCTGGCTAAGCCAGTCCAAGGAGAGCACCGTGCGCGTACTGGGCGCGGTCAACAAACCAGGGCGCTACCGCTTCAACGACAGCATGACCCTGCTCGATCTTCTGGCCGAGGCCGGTGGTACCAGTAGCCATGCTTATGTGGAGAAAATCACCGTGGTCAACCTCTCCTGCTGTAAGGATCAGGCGCGTACCTTTGATCTGGCCGATTTTAGCAGAAGCGCCGACTTCACCACTCTGCCGGTACTGCGAGCGGGTGATACCGTCTATGTACCCAACGAGAGTGAAAGCACCTTCTCCAAGGCGCGCACAGGGCTGAAGGATATTTTTCAGCTGGTCTCTCTCGCCTCGCTGCTAGGGCTACTGTGATGCTAATACCAGAACGCTTCGAAGAGATCGAGCGCATTCATGCCGCCACTGCAGCGCGAAGCATCAGATCGCTGGCCGTTACCGCCGCCAATGAGGGCGAAGGGGTAAGCACCCTGGCACTCGCTCTGGCACGCCGTAATCTGCTGGCAGGACGCTCCACACTACTGGTGGATTTGAACCTCTACCGCCCTAGCCTGCATACGACACTCGACATCACCCCGGCAAGCCGTCATGAAGCGCTGCTGGAATCGCCCTGCATCGTCACCCCGGATGGCGGGAACAGCGCTCTCACCGGCATCAGCGCACCGTCCCGTCGTGAGACGATCCTGCGCCTGCGCGAACCTGGCGTTCTGGAGACGCAAATCAGCCTGTGGCAGCAGGAGTACGACACCATCATCTTCGACACCTCGCCATTGAGCAGACTCAACGGCGACAACATACCCGCCGGACGGGTGGCCGCTGCCTGTGATGGTTGCCTGCTGCTGGTGCTGGCGGGAGAGACCAGTGAAGCGGCCGTGGAAAATGCGACGCAACAACTGCAAAGCAGGGGTGCAAAACTACTCGGCTGTGTGCTCAATGATCGCCATAACCCAACCCTTAAGGCTGAACTGCTGCGCGAGACAAAAAGGCTTGATGCTCACCTGCCCCGGTTAGGACGGTGGATGCGATCGTATATCAAACAAATTCGACTATTGGCGCTGGATGTCTAATATAACTATAGGAGCTAAGTCATGAAGAAACTGCTATCTCTACTACTACTGCTGTTTATTACTCAAGGCATCAGTGCCGAACAGGCGCTGACCTTCGGCATCGTTCCACAACAGTCGGCCAGCAAACTGGCCCGTCTGTGGACACCTATTTTTAACCATATCAACCAAGAGACCGGCCTGAAAATACGCTTTCGTACTGCCCCCGATATCCCCACCTTCGAAAAGCGCTTGGCCGCAGGTGAGTACGACCTAGCTTATATGAATCCCTATCACTACACTGTCTTTCATAAAGCACCCGGTTATCAGGCACTGGCCAAAGCGCGCGACAAGCGCATCAAAGGAATCATGGTGGTACGCAAAGAGAGCACGATCAGTGACTTGATGGCGCTGGATAAGAACAATCTGGCATTTCCAGCACCCGCAGCCTTTGCCGCCAGCATATTGATCCGTGCCCACCTCTACGGCCTCGGCGTTGATTACACCCCTAAATATGTCTCATCCCACGACTCAGTCTACCGTGCTGTGGCCAAGGGGATCTATCCAGCCGGTGGTGGTGTTATACGTACCTTCAAAAATGTTGCGCCCGAAGTGCGGGCGCAACTGAGGATTCTGTGGACCACAAAAGGGTATACGCCTCACGCATTGCCATGCACCCCAGGGTCAAGGCAGGCAATGGCGGGAAGGTGTTGAAGGCGTTGATTGGAATGGAACAGAGCGAGGAAGGAAAGAGGTTGCTGGAGAGCATCAAGATCAAGGGATTTGAGTCTGCCACAAACAGTGATTGGGACGATGTACGCAGCCTTAACATACACCTACTGACCGATCCCCAAGAAAACAGGAAGCAACCTTGAGCTTCCGACTTAAAACCATTCTCGGCATTGCAACCATTGAGTCGGTGCTGTTGCTGATTCTGATTATCAGCGGTCTCAATTTCCTCAGCGAGTCCAATGAGGAGCAGCTGAAACAGCGTGCCGACACCACGGCGAGACTCTTTGCAAACGCCACCAAAGATGCAGTACTGGCTACCGATCTGGCCACCCTGGAGAGTTTTATCGAAGAGATCCTGGCCAATCCCGATATTGTCTACACGCGCATCAGAAACGACGACATCATCCTTGCCGAAGGAGGTGATGAGGAGATCCTGACCCATCCACACAAACCTGACAGCGACCTCAGTGGAGTGAATGATGGGGTGTTCGATGTGCATGCAGAGATTATCGAGGGAGGAAAAGTCTATGGCGTGATCGAGATGGGGCTCTCCACCAGCGCCATTGAACAACTGCTGCGCAGAGCCAAACACTGGGCCATCAGCATCGCCGGTCTGGAGATCGCCTTGGTGGCCCTATTCTCCTTCATCCTGGGCACCTACCTGACCCGGCAGCTGCAGCGGTTGAAAGTTACCTCCGAGATAATCACCGAATCGGGGCCTGGACATCAGGTAAGCATTGTAGGTAAGGACGAGATTGCCGATGTCGCCCACGCCTTCAACACCATGTCGGCCAGCCTGCAGCAGAGCTATGACGAACTGCATCTGGCAGCACAATCCTTTGAATCAAGTGAGGCGATGTTTATCACCGACAGCCAGGGAGAGATCATACGAGCCAACAGCGCCTTCTCTCGGATCACCGGCTTTGAAACGGATGAGGTCGTGGGTAAAAATCCACGCATTTTTTCATCCGGCAGGCAGGATAGCACCTTCTACCACGCCATGTGGACGCAACTGCTGGCCCTGGGAGAGTGGAGTGGAGAGATCTACAACCGACGCAAGAGTGGTGAAATTTTCCCTGAGCACCTGAATATATCGTCGGTAAAAGATAGCCAGGGTGAGACCACCCACTACGTTGCCCACTTTGTCGATATCAGCGAGCAGAAACACCATGAGGAGCAATTGCGCCAGGCACATCGCGAGCCGAGCAGGCAAATAGCGCAAAGAGCCGATTCCTCGCCACTATGAGTCATGAAATCCGCTCACCCCTCAATGCGGTGATCAACATGAACAAACTGCTGCAGGAGAGTCTCCTCAACCCTGAGCAGAGGCATTTCTCCGAGGTTGCCAGACAGGGGGGCGAAACCCTGATGCTGCTGATTAACGATATTCTGGATTTCAGTAAGATTGAATCGGGCAAACTGCAACTTGATGAGGAGTGGTTCAATGCGGCGATAGCAACAAAGGGGGTGGTGGAACTACTTTCAGATGAGGCACAGGCCAAGGGTATTGATCTCAGTTGCAAAATCGCTCCCGATCTCCGCTCTCACTATTGGGGGGATGAGATGCGCCTACGGCAGATACTGATCAATCTCATCAGTAATGCCATTAAGTTCACAAAAAGCGGCTATGTGGTCGTCACCATTGAGCCGACAAGCGAGAGTGACGGTCTCTTACTGGAAGTGGAAGACAGTGGCATGGGTATCGCTCCCGAACAGCAGGCACGAATATTTGGTGAATTCATCCAGGCCGAAGAGCAAGACAACCGCCGTTTCGGCGGCAGTGGCCTTGGCTTGGCCATCGTCCAGCGTTTGCTGGAACTGATGGAGGGCAACCTCTCGCTACACAGCGAGTTGGACAAAGGCTCACGCTTCACCCTCATGCTACCACTTAAAGGTAAAAACAGGGTTGTAGAGAAGCAAGATGAGAGTGATAGGCCGGAACAACAACCCGGGACAATAAAGAGCCACCTGCAGGGAGACATACTGCTGGTGGAAGACAGTCGCAGTAATCAAGCCGTGGTGCTCGCCCTGCTGAAGGCAAAGGGTTATCGGATCAGCTTGGCAGATAATGGTGAACAGGCACTGGAGGCGGCCCGGAAACAGCACTTCGACCTTATTCTTATGGACCTTTCAATGCCGATCATGGACGGCCTGGAAGCCACCCACCGGCTACGTCATGGCAGCACCACCAATAGGGAAACGCCGATCATGGCGATGACCGCCAACGCCTTCGCCGAAGACCAGGAACGCTGTCTGGCAGCCGGCATGAACGATTACCTTACCAAGCCACTGGATAGTTCGATCTTCCATGAACGAGTCGATTATTGGCTTGGACAGGCAGAAGAGACGAAAGAAGCCACTGCAACCGTTCCACCCTGCAATAGCCAGACCCAGGAAGGGCTACTTGATTCCAAACTCCTACAGCAATTGGCTCTCGACACCTCCTGGGAGGTACTACCGGATATTTTGCAAATCTATTTCGATGAGACCGGTTCGCGTATCCCGTTGATGCTGGAACTGTTCAGTGACAGTGACTGGCCTCAACTTTCAGCGGAGGCCCACGCCCTGAAAAGCAGCTCTGGAAGTTTCGGCGCGGTGCAACTGCAAACGATTGCCGCTGAGATAGAGCTGGCCGCCAAAGCAGGGAATTCAGAGAACCTCCAACACCACATACCCTCTCTCGAACGGTTGGCGCTAGATTCGGTAGCGGCACTGCAACGGTTTATCGAGTCCCGTGGTGATGGATAGCCTGCTGCTAAAAACAGAACGCCCGGCGCTCCTCTCCAGCGTGCGCGTGCTGCGGCACCTGCTCGACAGCGTGTCCCAGGCTTGCGCTATCAACAAGACACTTAGTCATCGCATACAGCTCTGCTTCACTGAGGCGGCAACCAATGTAATTGAGCATAGTGAGCCATCGGCAGGCACCATTGGTCTGCGTTTCGGCCGCAATGCAAACCAATGGTGGCTGGAGATCATTGATGATGGCGGCAGTTGGAGACCCGATGGCGATGCCCTTGACAGTCTCACTCCAGAACAGTCGGAAGATGAAGGTGGTCGCGGCCTGGGGTTGATGGAGAGCCAGTCAGACACGCTTCTCTACATGAGCTCCGGGGATAAAGAGCATAACTGTCTGCGCATGAGTTGGAACCGTAGCCAAACAGCAGATCACCCACGGGTGTTGGTTGTCGAGGATGATGCCGCCCTGCGCCGTCTCTATGAGGCCTATCTTGACAGTGTCTTTGAGGTACACAGTGTCTCAGGTGGGCGTGAGGCGTTGACCTGGTTAGAGCAACAACCGGTGGATCTTGTGCTCTCCGATATCACTATGCCCGAGATGGACGGTATGACCCTGCGTGAGCAGATGGTAGATCATCCCGACATTGAGCTGACCTCCTTCGTCTTTCTCACCGCCAACGAAGAGGAGGCGAGCTTCGAACGCGCAGGTCATCTGGGGATTGATGACTACCTGCTCAAACCGGTCACCCGTGAGCTGCTGCTGCATACCCTGCAACGGGTCATCACACGGACTCGTCAGGTGAGAGAGCATCTGTCGGAACGGATCAACCGGCGCATCAGCAGTGCATTGAAGCCTCGCCTGCCAGAGATCACTCCAGGTTGGAAACTCTCCCTCGCCTGCCGTCATACCGGCAGCGGCGGTGGTGATCTTCTGCTGTTCCACCAGAGAGGCATTCAGACTTTGCTACTGCTGGCCGATATTATGGGACATGACGACACGGCCAAGTTCTTTACCCACGCCTATGCAGGCTATCTGCACGGTCTGATGCAGGGGATGACGCTTGAACCAGATCCCGGCAAGCTGCTTGAAAAGATATCTCATGCAGCTTGGAGCGATGAGCTGCTAAAGCAGACAATGCTGACCAGCATGGCACTTAGCCTTGGCGAGGGCGGCCGGGTGACCATTGCCTGCGGGGGGCATCCGGCACCACTAAAAGTGGATCGCCAGGGTATCCGCTCCGTAGCTATCGGCGGCGTGATGCCGGGACTGCTCCCTGACAACCGCTATGACACGACAGATATCCACCTGCAAGCGGGGGAACGCCTTGCCCTGTTCACAGATGGTCTATTTGAATCGGCAACTAGTGCAGAGGGGCGTAAGAGGCTGGAGCAGACAATTATCGAAACCCTGCATCAGACCCGCAGCCTACCCCAGGAAGAGACTCTGCTTCGGGTCATGGAGCAATTCGATCAACTGACCGGGCACGCAGCCGGTGACGATACGCTATTACTACTGATGGAACCGAAACAGGCGCACTGAGAGGGAAAAGATGAAGGATTTACCACACGTACTTCTGGTTGAGGATACCGCATCACTGGCACTCACCTACCAACAGTATCTCCGTGACGAAGCGATTGAACTGACCCATGTGGAAAACGGTACCGATGCAAAACGGGCCATTGCCACCACACCGCCGGAACTGGTGCTGTTGGATCTGAAACTGCCGGATATGGAGGGGCAAGAGATTCTGCGGTGGATCCAGGCCGAGGGCTTCCCAACTGCCGTGGTGGTAATAACCGCACATGGTTCGGTAGCAGTGGCCGTGGAAGTGATGCGTGATGGTGCCCTTGATTTCCTGCAGAAACCCTTCGATGCGGCGCGTCTGCAAACCACTCTACGTAATGCACTGAAACATAACCATCTGCAACATCTGGTTGAGGATTTTCAGGAAACATTCGAACGGGAGCATTACCATGGATTCATCGGCGCCAGCCTGCCAATGCAGGCGGTCTATCGTATTATCGATGCCGCCGCACCAAGCAAGGCAACCATATTCATCACCGGTGAAAGTGGTACCGGTAAAGAGGTATGCGCCGAGGCCATTCATAAACAGGGACCGCGTAGAGATAGCCCCTTTATCGCGATTAACTGCGGTGCCATTCCCCATGATCTGATGGAGAGTGAGGTATTTGGACATATCAAAGGGGCCTTTACCGGTGCTGCGAATGAGCGTAAGGGAGCGGCCACTCTTGCCGATGGAGGCACCCTGTTTCTCGATGAAATAGGCGAGATGGATATGGACCTGCAGACCAAGCTGCTGCGTTTCGTTCAGACCGGCTCTTTTCAGCGTGTTGGAGATAGTGCTGAGATAAAAGTGGAAGTGCGTTTTATCTGTGCAACCAATCGCGATCCACTGGAGATGGTTGAAGTGGGTAGCTTCCGAGAAGACCTCTACTACCGACTGCACGTTGTACCCCTGCACCTGCCACCGCTACGTGCGCGTGGTGACGACATCCTCATCATTGCCCACCACTTTCTGACTACTTATGCCAAGGAGGAGGGCAAGAGTTTCAGTGAGTTCTCTCCCGAAGTGGAGGTGATGTTACGTCGTTACACCTGGCCCGGCAATGTACGCCAACTACAAAACGTCATACGTAATATCACCGTATTGCATGATGACAGCAAGGTGACCCGCAATCACCTACCTCCGCCCTTGAATACTGTTTTGAGTGAGGGGAACTGAGCCAACTGATACCTCACCGGATGGAGCCAAGTGTCGTAACAAGCAGCTCAGAAAAAGAAACCATCAGACCCCTGGCGCAAGTAGAGCGTGAAGCCATTGAGCAGGCTATTGCTCTTTGCAACGACAACATTCCCCGGGCTGCTGCCATGCTTGAGGTCAGCCCTTCGACCATTTATCGGAAAAAGCAGACATGGGAGTCAATGTAATATCGGCTCACTGGGGTGGCGAGCTGTGCAGACGGATATCCTTGTCGTTCCTGTCGATTGAATTCACCTTAATCATAGGAAACGTATAGGGGGCTACTCATAGCGTAGCGCTTCAATTGGCCGTAGTCGTGTTGCCCTGCACGTAGCGGAAGACTATGGTGGTTAGAATAGCCACCCTGGAGCATACAAGAATAGGAACCATGATGTTCGGTACAATCCTCATTACCGTTGCCTCCCTGATGCACCTGTATGTCTGTTGGCGCACCTGGTCTGTGCCTGTGATAAAGCGGCGTTTTTCCAGAGCAATCTTCATCACCACATCGGCTCTTCTGTGGGTGGCTTTTGTTATTGGCCGGATGTATGGACATGACAGTCATGGCCAGCTGGCCACCCTGTTGGAACTATTCTCCATGACCTGGCTCGGCACGCTGCTGCTGATGACGGTTACCCTGCTTGCAGTAGACATTGCCACGGGCTTTGGCCTGTTCATGTCGCGTCAGATTATGAGGTTACGCGGCCTGGCGCTACTGGTTGGGATAGCGCTAACCGTCACTGCCCTTATCCAGGGCATACGCCCGCCTGTGATACAGGATTACAACGTGCAGATTGCCGAGCTCCCCGCCGAACGGGAGGGTACGAGCATCGTGGTGCTGTCGGATATGCACCTAGGTTCGCTGCTGGGTCGGGAGTGGCTTGAAGCGCGGGTAAACCAGACACTGGCGTTACAGCCTGACCTGGTACTGCTTCTGGGGGATATCTTCGAAGGACATGGCCCACCGAACAGGGAGCTGCTGCCAATCTTGCAACGACTCTCTGCCCCCATGGGGGTCTGGGCCATTCTGGGTAATCACGAGTTCCATAGCGACCCGGATACTATCACCGACTTTATGGCGGAGATGGGTTTTGAGGTATTGCGCAACCGCTGGGCTGAACCAGCCCCCGGACTAATCGTGGCGGCGGTGGAGAATCCAACCTACAGCCGGATTGAAGACAAGGACGGGGAATCCATCATCAAGGTGCTGGCAGGCCAACCACCGGGCACAACCATTCTGCTCTCCCATGCACCACGCCATTACGAAGCCGCCGCACGGGCTGGCGTAGACCTGATGTTGTCAGGGCATACCCATAGCGGACAGATCTGGCCCTTCGGCTATCTGGTACAGCAGGTCTTTCCCCTGTACCAGGGCAGACATGAGGTGAAAGAGATGACGCTTATCATCTCTCGCGGCACCGGTACCTGGGGGCCGCGCATGCGGCTGTGGCACCCGGCCGAGATAGTGCGTATTACCCTACACAGATAAGCATTGGTTTCCAAAATAGGGGGCAGGTCTTGCCTTTTGCCTCCACTATCTTCTCCTCCTGCTTTTTAATGATTCGACTCATCCTGGAGTAATGCAGCCCAAAGCAGTCACTTATCTCTTTCACGTAAAATAGGACACCCCTTTGGCTAGCAGATGGGGTTTGTCCGTAAAAGATGGGCACTCACTTTAGCTGCTACCGCTATGCGCAGATAGAGTCAGGCAATAGGATGGCCCGAGTAACTAACGATTAGTTACTCTCTATATTTCGATATTTCTAGAATCTTGATATTTTAGCTGTATCGACTATAATCCGAGCATGGAACTGGATACCACAGCCAAACGACTCGCCGAGCTGGGCCACAGCACACGACTGGCAATCTTTCGCCATCTAGTGAGGTGTGGTCCCAACGGCTGCCCGGTGGGTGATGTACAGAAGATACTGGATATCCCCGGCTCCACTCTTTCGCACCACATGGGCCGGTTGATGTCTGCTGGCCTAGTGGAGCAACGGCGCGACGGCCGTATTCTCTACTGTTTGCCGGTATACAGCGCCCTGGATGAAGTGATCAGCTTTCTCACTGATGAGTGCTGTGCAGGCCACTGTACGGTTTGATTTTTAATTGTAGTTATATTTCGATCTTTCTAGAATCTTGGGTAATAACATGACACTGAATCAACTACTCCACCGCTTAATGGAAACGGGCCTATTCGGCCTGCAGCTGTTTGCCGAACTGGCGGTGCTCTTTGTACTAATCAGCTTTCTGGTGGGCGCACTCCATGAGTGGTTACCAGCAGATAAAACTCGTCACTATCTCTCCGCACGTCACGGCAGGGGCTATCTGATTGGTGCGTTGATCGGCTCGGCCACCCCCTTCTGCAGCTGCTCTACGGTACCGCTGACGCTCGGCCTGCTGAAAAGTGGTGCGGGCTTTGGCCCAACCATGACACTGTTATTCACCTCGCCACTGGTCAACCCTATTATCATCACTCTCTTCTGGGTCACCTTCGGTTTTGAGATGACGCTGCTCTATACCGGCATGGCGCTCTCCATGGCGATAACTATCTCCTGGTTAATGGACCGTGCGGGATTCGAACGATATCTACGCCAGGATGCTCTTGTAACAAAGCCGACCATTGCGACGGTCTCTATCGACAGCCTGCAACCTAAAGCTGAAACCCCGTGCTGCTCATCGCCCAAGCGTGAACCAGTCGCTATTGCTTTCGATATGACCGCTGGCATAGGAGGCACTGCCGTCACTGCTCCTGCTCTGACGGTTTCACAACAGCGCTCAATCAAAGCCAAACGTCTTTTCAATGAAGCGGTGTCTCAATTTCGTACCTTTCTACCACACATCATAATCGGCGTGGCCATCGGTGCCTTTGCACACGGCTTTGTACCCGATGAACTGTTGGCCCGTTATGCAGGCCCAGACAACCTATGGGCTATTCCGGTATCGGCCATCATCGGTGTCCCTCTCTATGTTCGCGCTTCCACCATGATTCCCATCGCCATGGCGCTCACTGCAAAAGGAATGGGGGTAGGTGCGGTAATCGCCTTGGTGATCGGTGGCGCTGGCGCATCACTACCAGAAGTGATCATGCTCAAACGGATGTTCCAGTGGCCGATCCTCAGCGTTTTTCTACTCTCGGTGTTCGGCATTGCCATCACCACCGGTTATCTGGCAGAGCTGATCTATTGACCACCGGAAACTCTAACTCAAGTTAGGGGTTTAAATGATTGAATAAACTGGGACCTACCGATCCATCTTCCTCGGAGGAGCATTGTATACACCCAAATTTCTTCCTCAAACGAAAGATTAATCAAACAGCTCGCCCCATAGTGATTTTTTGTTCTGCTCAAGTATTTCGGCAATATCCTTGTGATCGTCAAGCAAGGCGAGATCGATCGCCTGTTCACGTTTTTTATTACGTAGAGCAGTATTTGCACCAGAACTCAACAACATGTTCACTGTGGACAACCTACCCTTTATTGCAGCAAGCATCAGTGCGGAATCTCCGTTACTGTTGCGAAGATCAAGCGCCGCATTGAATTCGAGAAGTAGTTTAACTATACCATCGTGTCCCTGGTCAGCGGCAAGGATGAGCGGTGTATTCCCCAGGGAGCTGGCTCTATCAACCTGACTACCGCCCGTTAACAACAGGCGCACTATAATCTCGTATCCTTTTAGAGCCGCCCGGCTAAGAAGGGTGTGGCCGTTATCGTACTGCGTCTCAAGGTTGACTCGTTTCGTAAGAAGAAGCTGACACACTTCGGCATGGCCATTATCAACCGCATGCCAGATAGCTGTATAGCCGGCAGCATCAGTAAGATTGGGATCCACTCCCTGCTTCAGTAGCATACTTACCATCTGTGGACTTCCAAGCCGCGCCGCCAACGTCAGTAAAGTGTCATCAGGGATGCGGTTTATATTGGCATCAGCGCCACTAAGCAGAAGAAGTTTGGCATTCTCATAGCGCTGCGCAGCCACCGCAAAATAGAGAGGTGAACCTTCGATATTATGAACTTTTGTCACATCAGCCCCAGCTGAAAGTAACATATTTAAAATTGTAGAACTCTCCAGCTCTGCAGCATGGAACAGCGGTGTAAGTCCAGGTTTCTCTACATGGCTTGGATCTGCACCTCTTTCAAGTAACAGGCGAACAATCTCTTCACGCCCCTGGCTGACTGCGCTTGCGAGTGCTGTGGCACCGGCTGGATTAACCGCATCGATATCGACTCCCTTGGAGAGCATCGTCCTGACCAGTGGCAGTTGACCTCTATAAGCTGCGACACTGAGCGTTGGCCAGCCATTAAAAAGCTGTGCCTCATCCTTACTGATCTGAGTCACTCTCTCGGGTAGATCCAATCGTGACTCAAAACCCTGCTTCTTGGGTACTTTCGCTCCCGCGTTTACCAATGAAACAGCAACCGATTTATGGCCACGCAGAGAGGCAAGGTGGTGCGCTGAACTCCCCGACTTATTCGCCTCATTAACGTTGGCCCCCTGCTTAAGAAGGTAGTTGGTAATGCCTGAGAAACCCTTGCCAGCGGCGAGCATCAGTGGTGTGTTGCCATTAGCATCTCGGATATCAAGTCCAGCCCTCCCCCGAACCAGGAGCTGCACATTTTCAAGATTGCCGGAAATAGTGGCAACATGCAGAGGAGCATCACCAATATTATCCTTCAAGTTCGGTGATGCTTCGGCACCCAGCAGTAATTTTATAATCTCTTTATGGTTGTGCAGTACCGCTTCAAACAGTGCCGTGCGCCCATCATTATCACGGTCATCAACCACTACCCCATGACTGAGCATTGCCCGCACCAGTTCAGTTTTCCCAGCTGCCGATTCACTGATAAGGGAGCGCTTTTGGCTATTTGATGAGTCGGAGCCTGGTGTTATTGAAAACCTATTACGCAGGAGCTTTTTTTTGGCCAGGCGATGATCGGCAGCCGCTGCCTTGTTAAACCAGTACTCTGCCTGCCTCTGGCTGGCAGGCACACCCCATCCATTCTCATAGAGTGTGCCCAAGCTGTATTGTGCATTGATATGCTTTTTTCTGTGCTGCTGCCATAAGCCACTTGAATGCCAGCTTGTTGTCCTTGGTTACGCCCTTGCCTGAGCGATACAACCTTGCCAGTTGGTACTCCGCCTCATGATCCCCTTGCTGAGCAAGCTGTGTGAAGATAGAAGCGGCTTTTGTATAATCACGGGCACGGATTGAAGCTTTTCCGTCACTAATACTCACCGCTTCTGCTACCGCAGACCCACTCATCGTTAAGGTAAAGAGAAGAAAAAGAGTTTGTCGGCAAAATAATCTACGTAATCTAGGCAGTGCCATATTTGGTTTCCACCTCAATACCTACACCTTTTAGAAATCCGGTGGGAAGAACACCACCGGCACAGATAATCGCTGCATCATTGGCAATTTCAAGATGTTCGCCATCATGAACGATGGTGACATGTTTTCGTTTAAATGATGATACGTTTGAATTCATAAGAACCTTAAGGGATCCATCTCTTTCTGCTTGTGTCACTTTTTCACGATTCTTTCTCTTTGCCCTTGAAAATGAACCACTTCGGTAGGAGAGTGTGACCTGGGTACCCGTCTCTGCTGCAATAGTGGTCGCCGCTTCAAGGGCGCTATCACCACCGCCGACAACGAGGACATTTTTTTGCGGTACTGCGTTGGGTCAATAAGTCGATAAACCACTTTAGATAACCCCTCCCCCTCTACACCAAGCTTCCTAGGCGTACCACGCCGTCCAATTGCCAGCAGTACATTTTTCGCCTCATATTGGCTATTGACCGTGGTGACAATGTAACCCGCATCAGAAGGGTTATAGATTCAACACGCTCTTTATAGTTAATGCGAATACCGCTCTTTTTCTCCACATCACGCCAAAATTTTAACAGCGCCTCTTTTGTTGTTTCTGTAAATCTCATTCGGCCAATCAAAGGAAGATCAACAGGTGCGGTCATAACGATTTTCCCCCGAGGGAACTGAAATACAGTGCCGCCAAGAGAGTCTTGCTCTATTGTCTGGTAGCTTAATCCATGACTTTTCGCACAGAGTGAAGCCGAAAATCCTGCTGGACCAGCACCAATAATTATGAGATCTAATGGCGCAGTATGGCTTGAACGCTCACTCTTACATATTACATCAACCGCCTGCCTTCCCTGCTCTATAGCATTGCGTATCAGGCCCATGCCCCCAAGCTCTCCGGCAATGTAAATACCCTTCATATTAGTTTGAAACGACTCATCAAGCTGGGGTATATCCACTCCCCGTCTCTCTGTACCAAAAACAAGTGTAATAGCATCAAATGGACAGGCTAACCTACAGGCAGAGTGCCCAATACAGTTTGTCGGCGCAATCAAAACAGCCTTGTGATCTATAAGACCAAGAACAGGATGGTTCACCTGCTCAGGACAGGCATCGACACAAGAGCCACAACCCATACAGCGGCCATGATCAATCACGGGGTGGAGAGATGCCGGCTCTGTAAGCCCAGCCTCAAACTCCTCCTCCATGATAGATCGGTTATTTCCGCTTTTAATCCTGCGTCTTATACCAAGAAAAAACCACAAGAGTAAGAGGGGTGGAAGATAAAATGTGATGACATCTACAAAATCAGAACTCACTCAAATCCCCTCAACTTAGCTGTGATCAACTCCACATCTTTCACCTGCCTGATGAAGGAATATGTCCCTAATAACGACAGGATGGCTGTATATGACATTCCCCAAAACCTGGTACATGTACATCTAGTCAATAATTTTTTCCTTCTATTAAAACATAGAATCCGGGAACGCCATGCAGACAAACTCTATTACAGACGACTCAAGCATCAGCAAGCCAAGTAGCCCCATAGATGAGTCGACAACACCACTATCTTTATGGAGAGCTCTATCCAAAATCATTCCTGTACTATTTGGCCTATTCTGTGGTTGGGTCCTGGTTGTCGCATGGAACAATAGCGAACAACTAATCTGGACACCTGAGAATGGAATAGGATATTCCCTTGGCCTCATTGGTGGCGTGATGATGCTCACGTTACTGCTCTATCCATTGCGCAAACATACAGGTGTACTGGGCAATAAGATCCCTGTCAAACACTGGTTCAAGCTACACATGATTCTTGGAACACTGGGACCTCTCCTGGTAATTCTCCATTCCAACTTCACTCTGGCATCAATTAATGGACAGGTTGCCATGTTCAGCATGCTGGCCGTTGTAGTGAGTGGCATTGTTGGGCGTTATATTTATGCAAAGGTTCATCGTGGGTTGTATGGAAAACGCTCAAACCTTATAGAACTAAAAGCTGATTCTGAGAAATTAAACAGTAAAATAGGGGGGGTCTTTGAACTCTTACCTAATGCAAAAAGCCGTATGTTAATGCTTGAGAAGTTAGCTTTATCTCACCCAGGCTTTATCCTATTGATGCCTTTTCATTGGCTATATGTTCGCTCAACCATCATCATTATATACCCGCTCATCTACAGACAGATTCGTGGTGCATTAAAACAGATTCATGACAATGAACTGGCTACACGAGATGGAAAAAGCGCTAGAAAGATGGAGTTGAAAGAGATGCTTCGCGAGCATAAGTCATCTCTTATATCTATCCTAGAGTTTCAGTTCTACGAACGGGTATTCTCAATTTGGCACCTACTTCATCTGCCACTTTTTATCCTGCTGGTAGCTACAGGATTTATTCATGTCTATGCTGTCCATGCATACTGACATGCCATTACAAAAGAGACCATTTATACCACTATTTTTTCTAATGATTATTAGTGTGAGCGGAGCCGTTAATGCACTCTCATTTGATAAGCTGATGATGCCAGGAAAACTCATTGATGGTCATAGTCGTTATGAGAAAAAGTGTGAAACATGTCACAAAAAACTTAAAAAAGAGCGGCAAGATGAACTCTGTCTTGACTGTCACGATCACCGTAATATAGCGGTTGACATAGAGGAGAGGAGAGGATTTCACGGCAAGTCCGTTATTGTTTCGCGGGTTGCCTGTAGCCATTGCCACACAGATCACGAGGGGCGAAATGCAGATGTCATACTATTTGATTCTCAATCCTTTGATCACACAATCACCGACTTCAAACTAAAATGGAAAGCACCAAAATGTAGAGTGTTCAGAATGCCACTTTCCAGACCGAAAATACAACGAAGCGCCTGTTGAGTGTATTGACTGTCATAAAGATGACCAACCACATGATGACCGCCTTGGAAAAGAGTGTGATAAATGCCATACCAATGAGAGCTGGAGCAAGCTTGCGTTTAATCACGACAAAGACACTGATTTCGTCCTGAAAGAGAAGCATTCTGAACTGGCATGTAACCTGTGTCATGCAGAAAAGCGTTACAAGGAGACACCAAAAACCTGTATCGCATGCCACCATGTAAATGATTC
>MOXH01000057.1_pt1 | contig 19472 bp, 18 predicted proteins | sample 1471181 | NCBI WGS metagenome assembly MOXH01 (sample SAMN05806436, study PRJNA327811) | mollusc metagenome | isolation source: Phylotype A (SB4) bacterial symbionts from gill | host: Thyasira cf. gouldii | place: Canada: Bonne Bay, Newfoundland | collected 2010-05-07
CGCAAGGAGCTGCATGTTACCGCCGGAAAGAGTGGTCGTCGCAGGGGAAAACCTGCCAGACGTCGTGCGCCAGCTGATCGTGATGCGGAACACGGTTTCGTCAAACCCACCTCACCGTTAGTGCGTGAGGTTCAGATACCCGAGAGTATTACCGTGGCTGATCTTGCCATGGAGATGTCAGTGAAGGCTGCGGCTGTCATCAAGGAGCTGATAAAGATGGGTATGATGGTTACCATCAACCAGCCACTGGATCGTGATACCGCAACTCTGGTAGTAGAAGAGATGGGGCATAAGGCGGTAGATAAGGTCGAGCAGGATATCGAAGCCGATGTCATCAGCTCTATCCATGAGGAGCAGGGCGACGAGGTGCCTCGTGCACCTGTGGTCACCATCATGGGCCATGTCGATCACGGTAAGACTTCGCTGCTGGATTATATCCGCAGCACCCGTGTTGCCTCTGGTGAGGCGGGTGGTATCACCCAGCATATTGGTGCCTATCATGTAGAGACTGGCCACGGAATGATCTCCTTCCTCGATACTCCAGGACATGCGGCGTTCTCCGCTATGCGTGCTCGTGGTGCCGAAGTAACAGATATTGTCATTCTGGTAGTAGCAGCCGATGATGGCGTTAAGCCTCAGACAGTCGAGGCGATCCAGCACGCCAAGGCCTCCAGTGTGCCGGTAATTATCGCCGTCAACAAGATGGATAAAGAGGATGCGAATCCAGACAAAGTAATGCAGGAGCTCACCCAGCATGAAGTGATCCCTGAAAGCTGGGGTGGCGACACCATTTTCGTCAATGTCTCTGCCAAGACCGGTCAGGGTATTGATGATCTGCTTGATGCTATCCTGCTGCAGTCAGAGGTGTTGGAGCTGAAGGCTGTTGAAGACGGGCCTGCGAAGGGCGTTGTGGTGGAGTCCAGTCTCGACAAAGGGCGTGGCGCGGTGGCTACCGTTCTGATTCAGTCTGGTACTTTGAACAAGGGGGATATGCTGGTCAGCGGTCAGGAGTTTGGTCGCGTCCGTGCACTGTTGGATGAGAACCGCAAACAGATTCAGAGTGCCGGCCCATCGATTCCTGTTGAGATTCTTGGTCTCTCCGGCGTGCCTAATGCCGGTGACGATGTCCTGGTCGTTGCCAACGAACGCAAGGCGCGTGAGCTTGCTGAGCTACGTCAGGATAAGAATCGTGATAGCCGTATGGCAGCTCAGAAAGCGGCCAAATTGGATGAGTTCTTTGCCAAGATGAGCGCAGGTGAGGTCGATTACGTCAATCTGATTATCAAGGCGGATGTACAGGGCAGTGTCGAAGCACTGCGTGAATCGCTGACCAAACTCTCTACTGATGAGGTGGCGGTCAAAGTGGTCGCGGCAACGGTGGGTGGAATCAATGAGTCGGACGTTAATCTCGCCTTGACCTCGAATGCCTTTATTATTGGTTTCAATGTTCGTGCTGACGCCACCGCCCGTAGAACGGCTGAGGACAAAGGTGTCGATCTGCGCTACTACAGCATCATCTACGAAGCAATTGATGATGTGAAGCAGGCACTCACCGGTCTGCTGTCACCCGAGGTTCGGGAAGAGATTATCGGCCTTGCTGAGGTGCGTGATGTCTTCCGCTCATCCAAGCTCGGCGCTATTGCCGGTTGCATGGTGACTGAAGGTGCGGTCAAGCGTAGTCTGCCGATTCGCGTACTGCGCGATAACGTAGTGATCTACGAGGGCGAGCTGGAGTCACTGCGCAGGCACAAGGATGATGCGGCTGAAGTGAAGGCGGGTACAGAGTGTGGTATCGGTGTAAAGAACTACAACGATGTCAAAGCCGGTGACCAGATAGAGGTCTACGAGCGCCATGAAGTGGCTCGGGAACTTTGATAGCGATAGACCGATAAAACGATGGCGCGTGAGTTTAAGAGAACCGACCGGGTTGGTTCACAGATGCAGCGGGAGCTGGCCGAACTGGTTCGCACAGAACTGGACGGTCGGCAGCTGGGTATGGTGACGATCCAGGCGGTACAGGTGGTACGGGATTTCTCCCACGCCAAGGTTTTTTTTACCACCATGGGCGGTGAACTAGGCAAGGCTGAAGCCACCAAGGTACTTAAAGGGGCGGCATCTACCCTGCGCTATGAGCTGGGTCATCGGATGCGTATGCGCACTGTCCCGCAGCTCCATTTTGTCTATGATGAATCGATCGAACAGGGCAGTCGACTCTCGGCACTCATCGAACAAGCCGTCGAATCTGACGAATCCAATAAAGAGTGAGTTGTGTCCCTTCAGCGTGATAATTGCGGTTTCAGCGTTTCCATGGTGTCTCACAGCAAGGCGCGATGCGCAGAGAATGGCCACTCTCTTGTCAAGCATTGCAACGTAGCAGTGGGGCGCCATGGGAACGCCCTGTGGGTGAGCTTGTCAGAGCCCATGGGCTGCGTTGCGCCTCTTGCCAAGGGAGCGGCCATTGCCGGCGAGGCACGCCTTGCCATGAATGCTGACAAGCTCACTGAATCCGTAATTATCATGCTGAAGGGGCACTAAAATGGGGCGACGCCGTCAACGGGGCCGTAATGTGCAGGGTATTCTTCTGCTCGATAAACCGCTGGGAGAGACCTCCAATAGCGCTTTGCAGAGAGTAAAGAACCTCTACTTTGCCAAGAAAGCGGGGCATACCGGGAGTCTCGATCCACTGGCAACAGGGTTGCTGCCGATCTGTTTCGGCGGGGCGACCAAGATATCGGCTTTTCTCCTCGATGCGGATAAACGCTATACCGTAAAGATCAAGCTGGGTGAAACTACTGCCACAGGTGATACCGAGGGCGATGTAGTTGAGACTCGATCTACAGAGGGTATCAGTGAGGCAGATGTTTCTGCTGCGGTTGAACGTTTTGTAGGTGAAATCCAGCAGATTCCACCGATGTACTCCGCTCTCAAGCACAAGGGTGAGCGTCTCTACAAGCTGGCGCGAGAAGGCAAGGAGGTAGAGCGTGAGCCGCGTACTGTGACCATTCACAGCTTGACCCTGCTGGGTTGCGCTCTGCCAGAGTTTGATCTGGAGGTCCACTGCAGCAAGGGTACCTATGTCCGTACTCTGGCGGAAGATATAGGTGAGGTGCTGGGTTGCGGTGCCCATGTGATCGCTCTTAGGCGTACCGGAGTCGGTCCCTTCGACAGCACAGGAATGGTCGATATGGCCAAGCTTGAGACCTACCGTGAAGAGACCGGTGCCTCACTTGATGACCTACTGCTGCCAGTGGACAGCGCTGTCACCAGTTGGCCAGCGTTATACCTTAATAATGATAGCGCCTACTATCTGAAGATGGGCCAACCTGTGGTTGTTTCGAAAGCCCCCAGCAGTGGCTGGGTGCGGCTGTATGACGATAAAGAAGCCTTTATTGGCGTTGGCCAGATAGAAGATGACGGCAAGGTGGCGCCAAGGCGTTTGATCTGACAGCTAAAACCCATCATAATCTTGCTCCCTTTCGCTCAAAGTCCAGATTTGGCTAGCGGCGGGGGGGAAACCTTTCCAAATATTTTGGGGGGTGATATACCCACAGCCTGAACCCATTGTCGGGTGTGGATTTTTACTTCAAACAGTGAGGACTGAAACAATGGCTATGAATGCAGAACAGAAAAAAACAGTGGTTGAAGCCTATGCAACCGCTCCCGGTGATACCGGTTCCCCAGAGGTTCAGGTGGCGCTGCTGACCAGCCGCATCAATGAGCTGACCGGACACTTTGCTGACCACAAGCACGATCACCACTCCCGCCGAGGCCTGGTGCGTATGGTCAACTCCCGCCGCAAGCTGCTGGACTATCTGAAATCCAAGGATGTGGAACGTTATCGCACCTTGATCTCTCGTCTTGGCCTGCGCCGTTAATCCCATCTTCCCAAATTGAGGACACTGATGTGACTCCGATCAAGAAAGAATTTCAGTACGGCGAACACAAAGTCACCATAGAGACTGGTGAGATTGCCCGTCAGGCGGACGGCGCGATAATGATCGATATGGGCGGTACCGTGGTGCAGTGCACCGTGGTTGGCTCCAAACGGCCAATGGAAGGGCGGGATTTTTTCCCTCTCACCGTTGACTACCAGGAGAAGACCTATGCTGCTGGCAAGATTCCTGGTGGTTTTTTCCGCCGCGAAGGGCGCCCCGCAGAGAAGGAGATCCTGACCTGCCGACTGATTGATCGTCCCATTCGCCCGCTCTTCCCCAAGGGTTATACCAATGAGACCCAGGTCATCTGTACAGTGATGTCCCTTAATCCTGAAGTTGATCCTGAGATTCCTTCGCTGATCGGTGTTTCAGCGGCACTCTCTATCTCCGGTCTACCGTTCCAGGGGCCTGTGGGTGCTGCCCGTGTTGGCTACAAGGATGGCAACTACCTGCTCAATCAGGCGGGTACAGGTCTCGGTGAAATATCTGATCTTGACCTGGTTGTCGCCGGTACCGAAGAAGCGGTTCTCATGGTCGAATCTGAAGCCAACGAGCTCTCTGAAGAGGTGATGCTGGGTGCTGTTGTCTTCGGTCATGAGCAGATGCAGGTCGTCATCAATGTGATCAAGGAGCTTGCTGCCGAGGTGGGTAAAGAGGTTCAGGTCTTTAATCCGCCCACTGAAAATGCGGACCTGGCTGCCGCTGTAGAGGCTGCTGCCGGTACCGCTATGGCAGAGGCTTATACCACTGCTGACAAGATGGACCGTTACGACCGTGTCGACACGCTTACCAGTGAGACAATCCAGGCACTGTGTGGCGGTGATGATTCAAAGTGGGGAGCTGCAGAGGTGGGTGCTTCTCTCAATAAACTGAAGAAACGGGTCGTACGTAGCCGTATCCTCAACGGTGAGCCACGTATCGACGGTCGTGATACCCGCACCGTGCGTCCAATCTTTGTACGTACCGGTGTACTGCCGCGTACCCATGGTTCGGCCCTGTTTACCCGTGGTGAGACCCAGGCGCTGGTAGTTACCACACTCGGTACCGAGCGTGACTCCCAGATCATCGATGCCCTGGAAGGCTCCTACCGCGAACCGTTTATGCTGCACTACAACTTCCCTCCCTTCAGTGTGGGTGAGACCGGTCGCGTTGGCAGCCCGAAGCGTCGTGAAATCGGTCATGGGCGTCTGGCTAAGCGTGGTGTGCTCTCCTGCATGCCGAGCCTGGAAGAGTTTCCCTACTCGATTCGTGTCGTCTCTGAGATCACTGAATCCAACGGCTCCTCCTCCATGGCTTCTGTCTGTGGTACCTCCCTCTCTTTGATGGATGCCGGTGTGCCGATTAAATCACCGATGGCCGGAGTTGCCATGGGACTGATTAAAGAGGGTGACCAGTTTGCCGTGTTGACCGATATCCTGGGTGATGAAGATCACCTCGGTGATATGGATTTCAAGGTGGCGGGTAGCGCCAACGGCATCAATGCGCTACAGATGGATATCAAGATCAACGGTATCACCAATCAGATCATGGAAGTGGCTCTTGAACAAGCAAAAGAGGGCCGCTTACATATCCTCGATGAGATGAACAAGGCGATCTCTGCTCCTCGTGAAGAGATGTCCGAGTACGCACCGCGCATCATCACCTTCAAGATCGATCCTGACAAGATTCGTGATGTCATCGGTAAGGGGGGTACTACCATCCGTTCTATCACCGAAGAGACCGGCGCTACTGTCGATGTAACAGACGACGGTATGATCAAGGTATTCTCTGTCGATAAAGCGGCGGGTGATGACGCTCGTAAACGTATCGAACTGATCACCGCTGATGTTGAAGTCGGTACCATCTACGAGGGTAAGGTTGCGCGTCTGATGGACTTCGGTGCCTTTGTTACCATCCTTCCTGGCCGTGATGGCTTGGTTCATATCTCCCAGATCTGTGAAGAACGGGTTGAGAAGGTGAGCGATAAGCTTTCTGAAGGTGATGTGGTTAAGGTTAAAGTGCTGGAAGTGGACAAGCAGGGCCGTGTCCGTCTTAGCATGAAAGCAGTGGAAGAGGGTTAAGGCGATAGCCTGAGCTCATACGCTACTGACTAGAAAAAGGGGGCTTAGGCCCCCTTTTTCTATGGAGGATTGCGGAGCCTGTGCGACATTTATCGCGGCGAGCGCGCCGCTCCTACAGTAGTGCTGTACCCACCTATGGCACGGAGTTTTTGAGAAGCTACAGGGTTAGCTATGCTCCTGCCGACCATAGAGTGAGGCGTAGAGCCCCTGGTTCTGAATCAACTCATCATGGCTGCCCTCTTCAATGATGCGACCATCTTCGAATACCAGAGCACGGTCAGCCTGCCTGACGGCACTCAGGCGGTGGGCGATAATCAGTGTCGTGCGCCCTTTGAGAAAAGCCTGCAAGGCAGTATGCAGCCGCTGCTCTGTGGTGGTATCCAGGGCGGAGGTCGCCTCATCCAGAATGACCACCTTGGGATCATTCAGCACCATGCGGGCGATGGCCAGCCGCTGCCGTTGCCCACCCGAGAGGCGGATACCGTTGCGACCCACCAGGGTGTCGAGGCCCTGGTCAAGGTCACGAATGGTCGAGGCGAGCTGGGCTACCTCAAGGGCGTGCCAGAGCCTGTCGTCAGGTAGATCGCTCCCCAGTGTCAGGTTGATCCGCACAGTGTCGTTGAACAGCGCAGGTTGCTGTAGCACCGTCGCCACATTATCCCGCACCACATCCATGCCGATCTCTGATACCGGAATACCGTCAAAGAGGATGTTGCCTGACTCGGGCGGGTAGAGACCGAGAATTACCTGTACCAGGGTGGTCTTACCACCGCCACTGGCACCGACCAGTGCCACCTTCTCACCGGCTGCAACCTTCATGGAGAGGCCGTTCAATACCCTTGGTCCGTCACCATAACGGAAGTGGATATTTTCAAGCTTGAGTGAGGTCGTGTTGCTCTCCTTGAAGGGGTTGTGCAGGTGTGGGTAGCTGGGCTCCAAACCGATGGCAAGCATGCTGTTGATACGCTCCAGTGCTGCTCGGGCACCGTTATAAGCGTACTGGATAGTGAGCACCTCCTGTACCGGCCCCATCATGAACCAGAGGTAAGCGAAGACCGCCATCATCTCTCCTATGGTAAGGCCCGAGTAGAGCACCATCAGCATACTGACGGCACGGAAGGTATCAAAGCCAAAGAGAAAGACGGTAAAAGAGAGGCGCTGGGCAGCATCACTCTTCCAGGTGAAGGCGGCTGAGTGGTGGCGGATGTGGTCGGCCTTGTCGATGATACGGCCGATATAGTGCTGTTCGCGGTTACTGGCACGGATCTGTTGGATGGCATCAAGGGTCTCGGCCAAGCTCTCCTGGAACAGTTGATAGGCGCTGTTCTCCCGCCGTTTCAGCTCCTTTACCTTGCGGCCAAACACGGTGGTGACCCAGATCACCAGCGGGTTGAGGAGCAGGATAAAAAGTGCCAACTGCCAGTGCATCCATAGCAGGACCACTGCGGTGCCGATAATACTCATCACCGCAACCAGGAACTTACTGGTGGCGGCACCGGTAAAATTATCCACCGCATCGATATCGGTCACTAGGTGGGAGGCGACGGTGGCGCTGCCAAGGGTCTCGTATTCGGACATGGAGACCGAACTCAGCCGCCTCAAGAGGCTGCTGCGGATACGATAGGTGACATCCTTGGAGATGATGGTGAACTGGCGCATCTGCCAGACCCCCAACAGCAGTGCCGCCAACCGCATCAATAGCGTCAGTACCAGAATCACCATGATATAGAGCAGTGGCTGTTGCCAGCTTTGCGGGAAGAGGGTATCGATCAGTGCTACAGCGCTCCCCGGTTGATCCAGCAGCACCTCATCCACCAGCAGAGGGATCAGCAGCGGAATAGGGACAGCTACCAGGGCGCCAAGCAGGGCGATAATATTGGCTTTGACCAGCTCCAGCCGGTGGCTGAGGATCATATCGACCAGCTCGCGCCAACGGTAGGGTCGATTACGCAGACTCTCGGTATCGGGGTGGGGTATTCTCTGCTCGGTCATCTCTTAATTGTTCTGGTCAGATTCGATATCCCTGATTGTAACGGATGAGCCCCCCTTTTTCGGCATCAGTTGTTCAGAGGCTCCTTAAGGAGTGGTAGGATTAACCTCAGCTATACCTAATTAGTGGGCTGTTCTCATCAGGGGCCGGAGTCGATTGTGCCGAGGCTGTAGGTGAAATGTACCGTCGGGAGCGAACTTGTTCGCGATCAGCCCAGAGGTGTGTTTATCGCAAACAAGTTCACCTCTTATTCGATTCACTCAACCTAATGGTTTATCACAAATGACATACCACCGCATCAATCTTACGCTCTCTCTGATAACTCTACTTACTCTGTTGTCGTCATCGGTAGCTGCGGCCGTCACTCTTGAAGGTAAGCAGATACAGGGGGGGCTGATGGTGGGGCAAACCGACCCGGGCGCTCGGGTGAAGCTGGATGGGGAGACTGTTCGGGTGTCACCTGATGGCGTGTTTTTGTTGGGATTCGGCAGGGATCGATCCTAAAGAGAGTCGCTTGCAGATAATTCATGCCAATGGCAGTAAGGAGCAGCAGTTATTGACGGTAGCGCGGCGGGAGTACCAGATTCAACGTATTGACGGTCTGCCAAAACGCAAGGTGACACCCCAGAAGTTGGACTTCAAGCGCATACGCAAGGAGGTGGCGATGGCTAAAGCGGCGCGCCGGCTCAACGATGCCAGGACGGACTTTCTTGGTAGTTGGATCTGGCCGGTCACTGGCCGGATCTCTGGTGTTTATGGTAGCCAGCGCATACTCAATGGCAAGCCACGCCGTCCTCACTTTGGTGTCGATATCGCTATGCCCACCGGTACACCGGTGAAAGCGCCAGCAGATGGTGTGGTCTCCATGGCTCATCCAGATATGTTCTACTCAGGCGGCACCTTGATAGTGGATCACGGTCACAATCTCTCATCCTCTTTTCTGCACCTGAGCCGGATTCTGGTGAAAAAAGGGGAGCGGGTACGACAGGGGGATATTATCGCCGAAGTCGGAGCCAGCGGGCGTGTCACCGGCGCCCACCTTGATTGGCGAATGAACTATTACAAGCATCGACTGGACCCTCAGTTGTTGGTTCCGCCCATGCCTAAGTGACTGGTAAAAATAGCCTCGTAACAGGGGCCACTGAATAGTTACCTTGCTTCAACTTTAAAAGGTAGAAAAGGAGTACTGGGTAGGCGAGAGCGTTATTGCATGCCGCCAATTTATACAATATTGTCGATAGAGGTTATAATCGCACTTTGAAATCCCATTTGCAGTTGCTGCATGGGTACTAACTCACCCGAATTGAGGCACTTAGATGAAAAAAATGCTGATCCCGCTCTTTCTCTCATCAATGTTTCTGTGTGCCCCCGCCCTCGGTGAAAATCTGATTGAGATCTACCAGCTGGCGGAGGAGAACGACGCACAGCTGCGTGCGGCACAGGCTGTTCGTGACTCTACGTTCGAGGCCAAACCTCAGGCTGAGTCAAAACTTCTACCCAGCCTCTCGCTGACTACCTCTGCCAGCCGGGTTTTTTCAAGGGTTAATGCCTCCTCCTCCGGTGCCAGTAGAACAGCTTATAACAAAGGGAATCTTACCCTTAGCCTCACTCACCCCCTCTATCACCGGGGCTATCTGGTAGAGCTGGAACAGGCCGATAAGCAGATTGCCCAAGCCGAAGTGAACTACGCTGCCGAAAAACAGAGGTTGATCGTACGTGTGGCGCAGAGCTATTTCGATATTCTGTCAGCTAAAGATGCGCTGGAGTTTGCTCAGGCCGAAACCGCAGCCATCGAGCGTCAGCTGGATCAGGCGAAGCAGCGGTTTGAGGTTGGGCTGATCGCTATTACCTCAGTCCACGAGGCCCAGGCCGCCTTTGATCAATCCCGTGCCGATCTGATTCAGGCAGAAAATGTCTTGGACAACGCGAGGGAAGCACTACGTGAGATCACCAATCAGCCGGTCGGTAAATTGGCGACCGTGGCAGACGAACTACCTCTTAACCGTCCGCAGCCTGATAGTATCGATCAGTGGGGGAAGGGAGCGCAACAGCAAAATCTGGCTATCCAGGCGTCGCGTTACAACGCTGAGATCGCCAAGCAGACTATAGAGGTAAAGCAGGCGGGGGATGCTGCAACCGTCAATTTGGTGGGATCACACGCGCTGGCACTCAGCGCATCACCCACCGGCACAGACTCCAATACCACGACCGTAGGGATTCAGCTGAGTATGCCTCTCTATGATGGTGGCGCGACGGACTCTCTAACCCGACAAGCACGCTTTGACTATCAGGCCGCCCTGGAGAGCCTCGACAAGGAGCGTAGATCAGTCAACAGGCAGGTGCGTGATGCCTACCGTAGTGTTGTTGCCAGCATCAGTTCAGTGGAGGCGCTGAAGGCGAGTACCGTCTCTGCCCAGAGTGCTCTGGAGGCTACCGAGGCCGGTTTTGAAGTCGGCACCCGCACTATGGTCGATGTGCTCAATGCTCAACGAGACCTGTTCCGTGCCCGCAGTAACTACTCAAAGGTTCGCTATATCTATATTCTAAGCGGTCTGCAGTTGAAACAGGCCGGTGGGTCACTCTCGATAGATGATATTCAGCAGCTCAATAACGCGTTGAAATAACCCAATCTGGCCAACCACTCCCCGTTGGCGGTGGGGGTTGGCAATAGGCAAACCACAACCAAGCTTGAGCAAAGATGTCTGGAAATACCATTGGAAAACTGTTTACCGTCACCTCTTTGGTGAGAGTCATGGGCCGGCAATTGGCTGTATCGTCGATGGTTGTCCTCCCGGCTTGGAGTTGACAGCGGCTGATTTGCAGGCCGATCTTGACCGTCGCAAACCCGGTACTTCTCGCTACACAACCCAGCGGAAGGAGGCCGATGAGGTAGAGATCCTCTCTGGGGTCTTCGAAGGCAAGACCACCGGTACCCCTATCGGACTGATCATCCACAACACCGATCAGCGCTCCAAGGATTACTCCGAAATCATGGACCGTTTTCGCCCTGGCCATGCCGATTACACCTATATCCGTAAATATGGTGTTCGGGATTACCGTGGAGGAGGGCGTTCATCAGCCCGTGAGACCGCTATGCGTGTGGCGGCAGGAGGCATTGCCAAACGCTATCTGCAACAGCGCCATGGTATTGAGATACATGGTTATCTCGCTCAGCTCGGCCCGGTGAAGATTGAGAAGCTGGATTGGGACGAGGTGAGAAAAATGCCTTTTTCTCACCTGATGCAGACAAAGTGCCGGAGATGGAGGCGTATATGGAACGCCTGCGCAAGGAGGGGGACTCTGTCGGTGCCAGAATCAATGTCGTTGCCAGCGGTATGCCTGCCGGACTCGGCGAACCTATCTTTGACCGCCTCGATGCCGATATCGCCTATGCGCTGATGAGTATCAATGCTGCCAAAGGGGTGGAGATCGGGGCTGGCTTTGACGCTGTTGCCCAGAAGGGTACCGAGCACCGGGATGAGATCACCCCGGAGGGTTTTCTCAGTAATCAGGCCGGTGGCATACTGGGGGGGATCTCCAGCGGCCAGGATATTCTTGCTAGCGTCGCTTTCAAACCCACCTCCAGCATCCTGACACCGGGGCGTAGCGTCAATATGGACGGTGAACCGGTGGAGGTAGTTACCAAAGGTCGTCATGATCCCTGTGTTGGCATACGCGCCACTCCCATTGTAGAGGCGATGCTGGCCATTGTATTGATGGATCACCTGCTGCGACATCGTGGCCAGAATATGGATGTAACCGACAGTGGGCTGCAGATACCTGCTGCTGTAGATTGATCCGCTACAGGCGTAGTCACTAATGCCTTATTGGCGGCTTTCAGGCTTCTATTTTTTCTATTTTGCCGCCCTCGGCGGTCTGGTTCCCTACTGGGGACTCTACCTCAAGAGCCTCGGTTTCGATGCCATCGCCATCGGTCAGTTGATGGCTATACCTATGGCTACCAAGTTTATCGCCCCCTATGTCTGGGGTTGGCTTGGCGACCATCTGGGGCGGCGCATGGTTATCGTCAGGCTGGGGTCGCTGTTGACCGGCGTGATCTTTATTGCCGTCTTCTGGCTCCAGGGTTTTTGGGAGCTGGGGCTGGCAATGGTGCTCTTCAGCTTCTTCTGGAATGCGGTGCTGCCACAGTTCGAAGCCGTGGTGCTCGACTACCTGGGTAAGGGGGTGTCGCGTTATACCCGCATCCGTCTTTGGGGCTCCATCGGTTTTATTTTTACAGTCATCGCCCTCGGTATTGCTGTAGACCTCCAGGGCCCGCTGGTCATTCTGCCCGCCCTGTTCGCTCTCTATGCGGCGATCTGGCTCTCCAGTCTGCTGATTAGCGATCCCGATCCCCAGCCTCACCCGACACAGCAGGTCTCGATCATTGAGGTATTGAAGCGGCCAGCAGTGCTCCTCTTTTGTCGTCTGTTTTCTACTCCAAGCCGGCCATGGGCCGTACTATGGCTTCTACTCCATTCACATGGAGAATATCGGCTACAGCAAGACGCTGATAGGCCTCCTATGGGCACTGGGCGTAGTGGCCGAAGTGGTCATCTTTCTCTTTATGCACCGCCTCCTACAGGGACAGGGTGCGCGCAGAGTGCTACTGGTCAGCCTCCTGCTTACCATCATCCGCTGGTTGTTGATCGGTCACTACGCCCACTCCCTGGAGGTCCTCTTTCTGGCGCAACTCCTCCACGCCGCCAGCTTTGGCTCCTTTCATGCGGCGGCCATCCACCTAGTTCATCACTACTTCACTGGAAAACACCAGGGCAGAGGGCAAGCCCTCTACAGCAGCCTCAGTTTTGGTTTTGGTGGTGCCCTAGGCACCCTAATGAGCGGTTTTCTCTGGGATGATGCTGGACCAAGGGCAGCATTCACCATAGCGGCACTGGCCACAGCCGCTGCACTACTGATTGCCTGGCGCTGGGTAGTTAACGAACTGGACGTGAAATAGAAATTATTCAGCAGAGATCAGATGCTGTGCCCAGTAAGTAGCAGAGCCGTAGGGCGGCACCCCTTCGGATTCCACCCTACACAGACCGACACAAATAAAAAGAAGGCTAAGCAAACAAGCCACTAATACCGTCATTGTCGCCGGTTGTTGACCTGTGTGGCTGTAAACAGCGGCTCTGATTCTGTACCATGGTAGAACCTAAGGATAAAAAGCTCGTATCTTCAGTGGGAAGTGTGGGCAATAATTCAGTCCTGTAGTTGAGGCGCTTGCCATGATATTCCGTCTGCTTTTTACACTGATACTGCTCTCTCATTGGAACCTCGCTACGGCTTTGGAGCTAGAGGTTGAAATTGAGGGCCTGGACGACGCACTGGAGAAGAACGTGCGTCACTTCCTCAGCATTGAGCGCGAGAGGGGGCGAGCGGAGCTGACCACCGGAAGGGTGCATCATCTTCACAAGCAGGCCCCAGAGCAGATTCGTAAGGCACTGCAACCCTACGGCTTTTTCCGCTCGACCACAGAGGTGGAACTGCTCAGCAACGATAAGGGTTTCGTTGCTCGTTATCGTGTCGCCACCGGTGAAGCAGTGAGGTTTAAGCAGGTGGCGTTTCTGGTCGAGGGGCCGGGAAGGGACGATCCGGTGCTGACCGCCGGTTTTCCTCTTGTGGCTGGCGATGCCCTCAATCAAACAACCTATGAAAAGGCCAAGGACGAGGTACTTTCAACGGCGGTGGAAGCGGGCTATCTTGATGCCCGCTTTGCGGTTCATGAGTTGCGGGTGGATCTGGATAGCTATAGCGCTCAATCGATCTACGGCTGGAGAGTGGTCCACGCTACCGCTTCGGTGCTATCCGTTTTCATCAGGATGAATTCGATCCCGCTTTTTTGCGCCGCTATCTTCATTTCGAAGAGGGTGAGCTGTTCGATCTCGAACAGCTGCGCTCACTGCAAACGCAGTTGGTAGATAGCGAATACTTTACCCAAGTGGAGGTGCGCCCGGCCAGGAGCTTGCCGAAGGGGACCGGATTCCCCTGGATATCACCCTTACACCGAGCAAACCCAATCGCTACCGCATGGGGATTGGCTACGCCACCGATGTGGGTCCACGGGTGAGTCTGGATTGGCAGCGTAGACACATCGGAGATGAAGGTCACCGTATGCTGGCAGAGCTGAGCCTCTCGCCGGTCTACAGCCAGTTGAAGGGTGAGTACCTCATCCCCCTCCAGCGCCCCTCTCTGGACTCACTGGCTTTTACCGTGGGTGCAGAGCACTACAACAACGACACCCGTAAAGGTGACCGTCTGGTGCTGGGTGCTACCCACTCCCTGGGTATGGACGATGAGTGGCGGCGTAACCTCTCCCTGGAGTATGCGCGAGAGAATTTTGAGATTGCCGATACACCCGGCTCGGCCCATTACCTGATGCCGAAGGTCAGCTGGTCACACCTGAAAAGCGATGGCCTCGGAAGGGTGCAGCACGGCCACCGTATCCACTACCAGCTGATCGGGGCTTCTCAACCGTTGCTCTCCTCCAGCAGCTTTCTTCAAGCCCACTTGCGCACCAAATCGATCTTCAGCTTCTCTGATGCATGGCGCCTTCATGGCCGCATTGAACTTGGTGCCAGCTTGGCCGAATCCGCTGCCGATCTGCCTGCATCAATGCGCTTCTATGCCGGTGGTGACAACAGCATAAGGGGTTACGAGCTGGACGAACTAGGCCCACAGGATGGGGCTGGAGAGGTATTTGGAGGGCGCTACCTGGGGGTCGCCAGCCTCGAGCTTGAGCGCAAGCTGGTAGGGAAGTGGAGCGCCGCACTCTTCTACGACACCGGCAACGCCTTTGATACCGGCAGCGACAACACAATGGTTCAGGGTGCAGGCTTTGGCCTGCGTTGGCAGTCACCGGTGGGACCGGTGCGGGTTGACCTAGCCAATGCGCTGAGCCGGGACGGCCACCCCTGGCGGCTGCATCTGGTGGTAGGGCCGGAGCTCTAGTCCAATGAGTGACACCACCAAGCCCGCAAGACCCAGGCGCCGTCTGGCGCGGTGGCTGGTCGGCTTGGTACTGCTGCTGATAACACTGCTCACTTCCGGCACGCTGTTCCTGTTGCGGAGTGAAGCGGGGCTCAACTGGCTGTTCCAACAGGCGCAGACCCTGGTGCCGGGAACCCTGGAAGTGACGCGGCTCAATGGCCGGCTCACCGGCCCTCTGTCGTTGCAGGGGCTGAAACTTTCGCTGCAAGACGGCACGGTGTTGCAGATCGAACAGTTGGCGTTCGACTGGCGCCCTAGAGCGCTGTTCGAAGGTGCTCTTCATATCACCGAGCTTGAGATCGAAGGCGTAGGCGTAGAGCTTCCTGAGAGCGAGGAGCCCGATTCCCCCACACCCCCCTTTAACGGGTTCATCCCACCCCTGCAGTTGATCCTGAAATCCGCGGCACTGAAAGAGCTGACTATCACTGTGGGCAGTAGCGAGCCGCTGGTGATCGACACTATCGCCCTCTCTGGCCACAGCGAAGGTGATCGCCTCGAGATCACCCGGCTGGAGGCGACCGCCCTCAACGCTGATATAGCCCTGGAGGGAGCGTTACGACTTGCCTTAGACCTGCCCATGAATGGGCAGATACGCTGGCGCTACCGTCTGCCGGAGGGGCCGCAGTTGGCTGGTAAAGGCACACTACAGGGCAACCTGAGGCAGCTGAAACTGAGTCAGACCCTCAATGGCCCCTTGGCGGGTGAACTCCAGGGGACGCTTTCCGAGCTGGATAAAGAGGTGAGCTGGGATGCCCGGCTGCAACTGAGTCGAGGTGAACTGGCACCCTTTCTGCCCGATTTTCCTGCACTACTGCGAGGTGAGCTGCATACCACTGGAACCGTTGAGAGGCCGCGTCTTGAAGCGCGTGTCGAGCTGGAAGAGGCGCTGGTTGGAAAGATCAATGGGGTGGTCGATGCGGTGCTACAAGATGGGCGTTTGGAGATCACTCAGTTACAGCTGGAAACGCCCAATGACACTCGGATCGACGGCAGTGGCCAGTGGCACCTGACATCACAAAACCTGGATATGCAGCTGGAGTGGAGTGGCCTGCGCTGGCCGCTTCAGGGCGACTCCCCCGTGGTGCGCAGTGAAAAGGGCCAGCTGAGACTCACCGGGCCACTCTCCGACTACCGCTATGAGATCGACCTCGACCTACACTCCCCTGGTGTACCGGCCAGCCGGTTGCAGGCCAAGGGAGAGGGTACCCTGGAAGCCCTCCACTTCGAGTCACTCCAGGCCACCGTTCTGGAGGGCAGCTTGCAGGGTAATGGTACCTTTGCATGGCTACCCATACCCGCCTGGAAGCTGGAGCTGACCGGGGAGGCGATTAATCCCTCCGGTCTGATGGCCACTCTCCCCGGTCGTCTCAATCTGGCGCTGACCACCAACGGGAGCATTCCACCGGATGGGCTGGTTGCAGCGGTTGAGCTGAAACGGCTGGAGGGTACTCTGCGAGACTACCCGGTTCATGGAACGGGGCGAATTGGGTTGCAGGGTGACAACCTGCAACTGGAGGGGGTCAACCTCTCTTCGGGCCAAAACCAGCTCTCCGCCTCTGGTGAAGTGGGTGCCCGTCTGGGCCTCACATGGCAGCTCAAGGCAGAGGACCTACGTCAACTCTGGCCTGGCCTGGAGGGTCGCCTCAAGGCCCAGGGCCGCCTGTTCGGAGATCGGGAACGACCCGGAATTCAGGCCAGCTTCAGCGGTAGCGGGCTGGTGTTTCAGGATCGGCAGCTCGCCACCCTCGAGGGGCGGGTGGATCTGACTCAGGATGGTGACGGGCAGCAGCAGCTCGACCTCAAGGCTACCGGGTTGCAAATCGGGGCGCTTCACTGGACAAGGTTAGCGCTGGGGGGAGAGGGCAACGCTCAGATCACCGGCTTACCCTGGCCCTGGAGGACACCTCCGCGCCCAGTGTCCAACTCTCGCTGTCGGGAGCGTTGGATTCCTCCAACCGCTGGAGCGGCCTTATCAACCGCATGGAACTGCGTGAAGCCAGAGCCGGACGCTGGCGTCTGGAAAACCGGCGTCGTTGCTCCTTGGGGCTCAACGGTTCGAATTGGCAGCGGGCTGTTTTACCTCCAAGCACGGCAGACTCTGCCTCCAGGCTCAAGGTGACCCCAGCGCCACCTGGTCGGCTTCACTTCAGGGTGATGCACTCTCTCTCAAACTGCTCGACCCCTGGCTTCCCGAACAGCTGCAGTTGACAGGGCAGCTGGGCTTGAGCGCCGAAGTGGGTATCGATGCCAATGGCCAACTGGGCGGCGAGGCCAGCGCCACACTGGCCCAGGCCAAGAGCCGTATGGAGCTGGGTGACACAGAACAACAACTGGATATCTCCGGCACCCGCCTGGCTGCTGTCTTGTCCGCCAAGGGGTTGGATGGGCAGCTGCACCTGCCCCTGACCGGTATTGGTATTATCGAGGCGAGCGCCCGTCTCCCTGGAATGCAGCCCGGAACCTTCTCCTCTACCGAGCAACCCATCGAAGGGAGCCTGGATGCCAAACTGCCAGACCTCGCTCTGCTCTCCTGGTTTGTCCCTGACCTTAGCGCAGTGCAGGGTAGGGTGGATGCCGGTTTTCAGTTCAGTGGAACCCTGGCAGCGCCCCAAGTGAGAGGCGAGGCCACATTGGCTGACGGTGCCGCCGATATTCCGGCGCTGGGTCTGCAAGTGCGCGATATTGAGGCGCAGATAAAAACTCCCGACCTGAGCCACCTGAGATACCATGCTAAGGCCAGCTCCGGCGATGGCCTTTTGCAGTTGGAGGGGGAAACCCTGCTGGATGCCAGCAGCGGTTGGCCCAGTAAATTGCGGCTGTGGGGAGAGAACTGGGTAGCCACAGATATACCCGAGGCGAGGCTGTGGGTATCACCCGATCTCACCCTCAACAGAGACAGCACGAAGACCCGTCTGGAGGGTGAGCTTACCATCCTTATGCGCAGCTGCGGCTCCGAGAGCTGCCGGAGACGGCAACTAAGGGCTCATCCGATCTGGTGGTGGTGCAGGCTGGCAAGCCGGTGACCAAGCCCGCTACCGATCTACAGCTCCACTCCCGCATCCGGCTGAAACTTGGTGAACGTGTCAGCTTCGAAGGCTTGGGGCTGCGCGCCCGTCTCAAGAGCGACTTGGTGATCATTGATGAACCGGGTCGGCCGGTGCTGGGTAACGGCTCCCTGCACATCGCCGAAGGGAGCTACAGAGCCTACGGGCAGGATCTCAGTATCGAACACGGTCGGGCCCTGTTTACCGAGAGCCCGATTGATAATCCGGCACTGGAGCTGAGAGCGGTGCGTAAGGCGGAGAGCGTCACCGCTGGCATCAAGATCAGCGGTACCCTAAAAAAACCGACCCTGGAACTCTTCTCCTCCCCCGCTATGACCCAGAGCGATACACTCTCCTATCTGCTTACAGGGCGGTCCCGCGATAGTCGGAGCTCTCTGGGTAGCGGTGCAGCAGCCGCCGCCCTGGCCGCCAGTGGTGCAGGTAAACTGACCGGAGAAGTTGGCCGTCAACTGGGACTGGATGAACTGCGCATGGAGGCCGGGCAGAGCCTGGACGAGGCCTCGGTAGTGGCAGGCACCTGGCTCTCGCCGAGGCTCTATGTTCAATATGCCAACGGTTTGGCTACCCGCGAAAGCAAGTTACGCCTGCGCTACGACCTTACCGATAAGCTACAGATCCAGACCGAGTCAGGCAGCTCCCAGGGAGCTGACCTGTTCTATACGATTGAGCGCTGAGGGGTGTTTAATCTACAATTTTTGGTAACTATTCAGCACAATACTGAACACCGTACTCATTACTAGGCAGTTGCTACAGAGAAAACATCAGCCCAGTGATGAAGCGGCGCTCATCCCGCCGATCCCTCAGTCTATCTTTAAGCTGAGTGAGATTGCGGAGCTGGTTCACCGTCATCCGGATCAGATCGGCATCCACCTCCAGTAATTTCTTCCATTCCTGGACATTGCGATTGCGTCTCTTCTTCAAGGGATCGTAAAGGAGATCGTGGACCATTGACCTGTACGGATTGGAGTAGGCATATTCCATCTTTTCCATCTCCAAATCTTCAAGCTCCTCCTCCAGCATCTCGCAGACCAGAGTCATGTCACGCTCTGCAATGACGATATCCCCGTCATCCACATTCTCACTATAGATGCTTAGCAGCATCATGATATCGCCCTGCTTGCGCGCTTTGAGCAGTTTACTCATTAGGTGCTGTTTTTGTCTGCGTATCTCCGGGTTCTGTTCGCGGTCCGGGTGAAGTGCCTGGCAGCCCGCCGGAAAAGATGCTTTATCCAGTTTTCATCCATCAACTGCGCACTTAGTTTTTCAGGTTCCTCTTCCTCGAAAAAGAACTCAGGACCTTTTGATGCCCCCCGTCAGCCGGCAGTCGCCTGCTCCTCAAAGAAATCGTCGAAACCGAACAGATCTTCCTGAAACGAGACATCATCATCTCTCCATCCTCGTCCTCGTCTTCAAAGGGTGGTTCGAAATC
>MOXH01000058.1_pt1 | contig 19326 bp, 19 predicted proteins | sample 1471181 | NCBI WGS metagenome assembly MOXH01 (sample SAMN05806436, study PRJNA327811) | mollusc metagenome | isolation source: Phylotype A (SB4) bacterial symbionts from gill | host: Thyasira cf. gouldii | place: Canada: Bonne Bay, Newfoundland | collected 2010-05-07
GACGGTCAGGATGTTAGCGCCGCTGGTGATTCGAGTGCTGGTGCCATCTACATCCAGTCTATTACCGCCAGTCGTGATGCCGTTGCTGTCGACGGCGAGTGTATTGTTGACCGTGGTTGCTCCCTGCAGGTTGGTGGTGCCCGTCACCCCAAGAGTAGTATTTACCGTTGCTTCATTCAGAATCGCCAGTCCGCTGGTGCCGATAGTGGCTAGAGATGTACTACCTCCTACAGTCAGATCGCCCGTGATGTTTGAGGCGCCGTCAACATCGAGGATGATATCCGACGCGCCAGTGGAGCCGGTTATCAGTACCGCGCCGGTACCGTCAGGTGTCGGACTAGTGAAGTCCACCTTGAGGTTTATATTATCATCGGCGGAGATGGTGTAGTCGTTGCCATCTATGCCTCCAGCGGTTGTGGCAATCACGGTGGTCGTTACAGAAAGGGCACAGAGTAGCAACACTGCCGGTAGATACCGGTAGAGGGAGTCGCCTCTCTTGATGATGGATGATATCTCCATGTTTGGTTGTGATAACGGGATGGAAAATTCCAGCCTCGGCGCTACTCTGACTGGGGCCTTCTCTGATTTTCGTTCCTGTTAATCCACTAACTCCTTAGTTGCACTCTCTTGACTATGCCTAAGCTAGAATTGTGCCAGCACTGCCATGCTTTTATAAAACAAAGACTTAATAACATATTCTAATGCATTGTGTCAATATATTGCCGTATCATTCGGTATAGAGTGCTGGAATCTTGGCTTTTCAGGGGAGCAGACTTATTTACTCTGAATTTACGGGCGACGGTATTTTACCTGTCCGTGGGAATTATATTACTGCTTATCTCCGGTGGGTATGTGGTGGTGGATGAATACCAAAACCCAGCTGAATAGTTACATAAATTGATTCTTTTCCACTCCAGGTGTAGCCTCATAATGCCCCCTGGAAGGTATTGGGCTTCATCTCAGAACCGCGAGATCTCTATGAACGGAAAGCTGGTTTCTACTCTCACGCTGCTATTGGCGCTTCTCTCTCTCTCTTCGACTGTTGTGGCTATCGATACGATAAAGGTGGTGGCGCTGTTCCCCGGCAAAGCGATGGTGGAGGTTGATGGTACCCGTCGATTTCTACGCCAGGGTGAATCTTCACCCGAGGGGGTGCTTCTGATCTCGGCAACCCCCAAGGAGGCTTTGATCGAAGTTGATGGTCAGCAGGAGCGCTATGGCCTGGGTTCTCAATTTGGCGGCAGTTTCACCAAGCGCCAGATGGCCGAAGTACAGATTGTACGTGATTCCTCGGGTGCCTTTATTACTACTGGCAGTATCAACGGTCGGCTTACGGAGATGATGGTGGACACCGGGGCAACGCTGATCGCCATGAGTGAAACTGAAGCGCTGCGACTGGGTATACAGTATCGTCTGCATGGGGAGCGGACGGCAGTGCAGACCGCTTCCGGTACGGCTGCTGCACACTATGTGACGCTGGATCGGGTTCAGCTTGGGGCGATCTCACTGCGGGAGGTCAAAGCGGTGGTGGTGGACGGCACCAGCCCAACGACGGTGCTGCTTGGTATGAGCTTTCTGAAACGTCTGGAGATTGAAAATCGAGGCAAGCTGATGATGATTCGCAAGAGGTTCTGATCTCCTGAGCGCAGGCGGGGGGGAGAGAGGGCCTTGGTAAAATACCCCGGCCCTATACCGTTATTACCGGGGTGTTTAACTCCCGCCCTCTATCAATGCATACGCAGAGTGGTTGTGAATCGATTCAAAATTCTCCGATTCGACAACGTAGGCGCCAAAACGCTCATCGCTGTTGAGTCGTCCGGCCACATCACGCACCATATCTTCAACAAATTTTGGGTTGTCGTAGGCCTGTTCGGTAACATGTTTCTCATCGGGGCGCTTGAGTAAGCTGTAGAGCTGGCATGACGCCTCCTCTTCTACGAGGTCGATGATCTCCTCTATCCAGACAAAGCCGCTGGTCTTTGCCTGAACCGTGACATGGGAGCGCTGGTTATGGGCGCCACGATCTGAAATTTTCTTGGAGCAGGGGCAGAGGCTTGTGACGGGTACTACTACCTTGACATGCATGCTGGCTTCCCCGTCGTGGATTTCGCCAATCAGTGTCACATCGTAGTCCAGCAGACTCTGCACGCCTGAGACAGGTGCGGTCTTGTTGATAAAGTAGGGGAAGTTCATCTCGAGGTGGCCTGAGTTGGCTTCCAGCTTCTCCGCCATCTCTTTCAGCATCCCGCGGAATGAAGTGACGCTAATCTCTTTTTCATGGGCGTTGAGAATCTCCACAAAACGGGACATATGAGTGCCCTTGAAGTTGTGGGGAAGATTGACGTACATGTTGAAGTTGGCAACGGTGTGTTGCTCACCGTCAGTACGGTCTTTTACCCTTACTGGGTGGCGGATATCTTTGATTCCCACCTTGTTGATGGCTATCTGGCGGGTATCCTCGCTGTTCTGTACGTCAGCGATGTCACAGCTGGTTGTCACTATATCAATCCTCAGATGCAGTCGGGCGCACTCGCTGCAATGATTCTGTTTGGTAGCGGCAGACTACCCTATTGTTGTCGGTTGAAAAACCGGCTCATTGACTGGTTTTCACTACCTTGGCAACCACAGCTTGCCGCTGGGAAACAGCCGATTATGAACCCAGCCGCAGTTGGGCGCAAGAAAAGGAACTGTTAGGGGTATTGTCATATTGTATGGGTTAGTGGGAGCGGGAGATGATGTAGTTGGCGATCCACCGTAGTGGGTCGCTCGCTCATCAAGAGAATCAAGGCTGAGCAGCGCCTCGTGATGCAGTCGCTGAGCCATCTCTTTGGCCGCCTCCAGACCCATTAGGGAGGGGTATGTCGGTTTATTGTTGGCGCTATCCTTGCCTTGGGTCTTGCCGATAATCGCGGTATCCCCCTCAATATCGAGGATATCATCCTGTACCTGGAAGGCGAGGCCGATACACTTTGCGTAGTGGTCAAGGCTCTGTAGCTGCTCTGCTGTCGCGGTTGTGGCGCTGAGTGCGCCTAGACGGACGCTGGCGCGGATCAGTGCGCCGGTTTTGTGGATATGCAGGGTCTCCAACTGAGTAAGATCGATCTGCTGGCCTACGGCCTCAAGATCCAGTGCCTGGCCCCCGGCCATGCCACGGGAACCGCTGGCATTGGCTAGCTCCGCTACCATCCGCAGCTGAGTAGAGGAGGGTACTGCCGGGGCGTTTTGTTTACTCAATACCTTGAAGGCGAGCGTTTGTAGCGCATCACCGGTGAGTATCGCAGTCGCCTGGTCAAAGGCGATGTGGCAGGTCGCTTGACCTCGGCGCAGGTCGTCGTCATCCATCGCCGGCAGGTCGTCATGAACCAGGGAGTAGGCGTGGATCAGCTCAACGGCGCAGGCTGCGCTGTCGAGTTGTTCGGCGGGAACTCTCAGCGCTCGGCCAGTGGCGTAGACCAGAAGTGGACGTACCCGTTTGCCACCGTTGAGGGTGGTGTAGCGCATTGCCTGGTGCAGTCTCTCCGGTTGGATGCTGCTCTCAGGCAGCCACTGATCAAGGGCGGTTTCAACTCTTTTGCGGCAGCTGTCGAGGTAGGGCTTGAGAAGATCCTCAGTGACCACTGTTAAAAGGTTCCGGCTCGGCATCTGTGCGTTTGTCGCTAAGGATCTGCACTTTCTGCTCAGCCTCTTTCAAAGCCTGCTGGCAGTTGCGGGTCAGCTCCACCCCGCGGCTGAAGGAGGCCAATGACTCCTCCAGGTTGAGATCGCCACACTCGAGTGTCTCCACCAGGGCTTCCAATTCACTCAGTCCCTCTTCAAATGAGATGCTTTTCTTTCTTTTTGCTGTCACTGTACAACTCGCTACTGTTATATGTTTACTCAACCTTACCGAGCTCAATGGTGCGGGTCAATCGGTGAATCCGACTGATTCTCGCATGGAGCGAGGGGGGAGTGTAAACTCTGGTGCCAGGTTTTCTATTTACGGTAGATATTTTTCGATAATGAGCAGCAGTTCTTACGACGCCTCGGCTATTGAGGTACTCAGCGGTCTGGAGCCGGTACGCAAACGGCCGGGCATGTATACCGATACCACTCGCCCAAATCACCTCGCCCAGGAGGTGATTGATAACAGTATTGATGAGGCGATCGTCGGTTATGCAGACAGCATTGAGGTGACGCTTTTCAAAGATAATTCGTTGGAAGTAGTGGATAACGGGCGCGGCATGCCGGTCGATATTCACCCTCAGCAGGGGCTACCGGGGGTTGAGGTGATTTTGACAAAACTCCATGCCGGAGGAAAATTCTCCAATGAAAACTACCAGTTCTCAGGGGGTCTCCATGGGGTTGGTGTATCGGTGGTCAATGCCCTTTCAAAACACCTGGAGGTGTGGGTTAAGCGTGACGGCGTGGAGTACAATATCGCCTTTGCGGACGGTTATAAGGCTTCCGATCTGGAAGCGGTGGGGAAGGTCGGGCGCAATAACAGCGGCACCCGGGTCCGTTTCTGGCCAAATCCAAAATATTTTGACACCAGTAAATTTTCATTGCGGCAACTGCGTCATGTGCTGCGTGCCAAGGCTGTACTCTGTCCTGGGTTGAAAGTCACCTTTTATGACGAGAGTAGTGGTGATCGTGAGCACTGGTGCTATCAAGATGGCCTGAAAGACTACCTGCTTGATGCGCTCAATGGGTTGGAGATGCTTCCTATTGAGCCCTTTGTCGGCGCAATGAAGGGTAGCACTGAGGCCGCTGACTGGGCACTGGTCTGGCTACCCGAAGGGGGAGAGGGGGTGGCGGAGAGTTACGTCAATCTGATTCCCACCTCCCAAGGCGGGACCCATGTCAATGGGCTCCGTAGCGGATTGACTGATGCGGTCAGGGAGTTTTGTGAATTTCGTAATCTCTTGCCGAGGGGCGTTAAGCTGGCACCGGACGATGTCTGGAGTGGCTGCAGTTATGTATTGTCGGTAAAGTTGATCGATCCGCAGTTTTCAGGTCAGACCAAGGAGCGTCTCTCCTCCAGAGAGTGTGCTGCTTTTGTCTCCGGTGTGGTCAAGGATTCATTCAGCCTGTGGCTTAACCAGCACACCGAGGTGGGAGAACAGATAGCTGAACTGGCGATCAACTCTGCTCAATCCCGTCTACGTGCCGGGCGCAAGGTGCAGCGAAAGAAGGTGACCCAGGGGCCTGCACTACCCGGTAAGCTGGCCGATTGCAGTGCCGTCGATCCCCGGCGGAGCGAACTGTTTCTGGTAGAGGGCGATTCAGCCGGTGGCTCGGCCAAGCAGGCCCGTGACCGGGAATTTCAGGCGATTATGCCGCTACGCGGGAAAATTCTGAATACCTGGGAGGTGCATTCGTCTGAGGTGCTAGCTTCCCAGGAGGTGCATGATATCTCGGTGGCGATCGGCGTAGAGCCGGGAACCGATGACCTGCGCAGCTGCGCTTTGGCAAAGTCTGCATTCTGGCCGATGCCGATTCTGATGGTCTCCATATCGCCACCTTGCTGTGCGCGCTCTTCCTACGCCATTTCCACAAGTTGGTACAGGAGGGACATATCTATGTGGCGATGCCACCACTCTACCGTATCGATATCGGTAAGCAGGTGTTCTATGCCCTGGATGATGCAGAAAAGCAGGGGATTATCGATAGAATCGTGGCAGAGAAGATCAAAGGGAAAATTTCGGTTCAACGCTTCAAAGGCTTGGGTGAGATGAACCCGTCACAGTTGCGTGAGACAACAATTCATCCGGATACCCGTCGTCTGGTGCGACTGACGGTGGATGCAGACGATGATACCAATGGAATGATGGATATGCTGCTGGCGAAGAAGCGTGCATCGGATAGGAAAAGCTGGTTGCAGGAGAAGGGCGATCTGGCAGAAGTCTAATTAGGCAAGGTATAGTGGGTGGTGAAATGGTTAAGTCGGTTGTTTTCTGGTTACTCCTGGTTCTTTGTGGGAGCGCTATTGCTGTAGGGGGCGGGGGATTTCTGCCCAAAAGGGATGTTAATCCCGATGTGGAAGAGTACGTGTGGAAAGAGGAGGCCGTAAAACTACCCGCTTACCCAAAAGAGAGTGATCTTATTGAGTTTGATGTCGATGTGGCGAATGCCACTTTTCGCTACTACATAGATCCAGAGTCACTCAGCTTTAACCTGACAGAAGGTGTTGTTCGTTACACGCTGATGATTCGTTCCAGCAGGGGATCAGAGAATGTCTCGTATGAGGGAATTCGCTGCAGCGCTTCAGAGTACAAGATTTACGCCTACGGCAGTAGAGGGACTTTGCATCCAACCTCTAATCCTAAGTGGCGAAGGGTCTCCACCTCCGGCAATACACGCTATCGTGGCGATCTGTCGAAACACTATCTTTGTAGTCAGAGGTATGAGGCTATTGATAAAGAGACTATGTTACATAATCTTCGTTATGGTGGGGCGACCAGGGATAGCATGTTTGATCGTTACTGAAGCCGGGTTATTTCAACCACTGAGTAAAGTCATCTGCCGGAATTGCCTGGCTAAATAGAAAGCCTTGGGCTTGATCGCATTCGAGTTGGCTGAGTCTCTCCAGCTGCTCTTCGGTCTCAACACCCTCAGCTATTACGTCGAGGTGCATACTATGAGCCAGTGCAGTGATAGCTTTGATAATGGCCTCATCCTCAGGGTCTTCTCCCAGGTCAATTACGAAGGAGCGGTCAATTTTAAGTTTGTCTACCGCGAGGCGTTTTAGGTGACTCATGGATGAGTAACCGGTACCAAAGTCATCAATCGATAGGGTGATACCCAGGCTCCTGAGGCGGCGGGTGAGGTCGATGGCAAATGGGGCGTTTTCCATGACGATCGACTCGGTCAGCTCCAATTCAAGCAGACTGTGGTCGATACCCGTCTCATCCAATATACGCTTTAGCACGATGAGCAACTGATCACTGTTGAATTGCTGATTGGAGATATTAACGGAGATAGGGCATGGTTGCTTTCCGCTATTTAGCCAGTGCTCTATCTGCTGGCAGCTCGTCTCCAGCACCCAATCACTTATCTGCCCGACGAGCCCGGTCTCTTCAGCGACCGGCAGAAATTCACCAGGAAGCAGTATGCCCCGGGATGGGTGGCGCCAGCGTACCAGCGCTTCTGCACCTACCAGTGCGCCTGTTTGCACAGAGACCTTCGGCTGGTAATAGACCTCAAATTGATTGTGTCGTAGAGCCTGATGCAGTTCCTCCTCAAGAGTAAGCACTCGCAACGCGGCTTCATTCATTGAAGAGGAGTAGAAGGTCGCCTGATCCCGCCCCCTCTTTTTGCCCTGATACATAGCAACGTCAGCATTGCGCAGTATGCTATCGGCATCTTCGCCATCCCCTGGAAAAAGGGCAATACCGATACTGGCAGTAAGGACCAGCTCATGCCCTTCGATGCTTAATGGGCGGCGTAGATCATCGAGAATGCGCTGGCCCACTCTGGCGACATCGTTGATATTGCGAATTCTTGAAAGCAGCAGGGTAAATTCATCCCCCCCCAAGCGGGTCAGGAGAGGGGCATCTTCATCTTTGTGTAGCTGAGATACGGTGTCACTGGTCCTGATGGTGTTGCGCAGGCGTTTTGATATCTGGGTGAGAAAGTGATCGCCAACAGAGTGGCCAAGGGTGTCGTTGACCCGCTTGAAGCGGTCGAGGTCGATAAACATCACCGCCCCTAAGTCGCGGTGTCGTTTTGCATTTCCCAGCGCCAGACCAAGTCGATCCAGGAATACTGAGCGATTGGGCAGCCCGGTCAGCGTATCGTAGAAAGCGAGTTTCTTGATTCGCTCCTGGGCGATGTTCCGTTCGGTAATATCACGGAGGGTGGCGATATAGATCCGGCCACTCTCCGGGGCGATAACACCGATGCTCAGTTCAGTGGGGCAGCTACTTCCATCGACTCTTTTGGCATAAGTTTCCACGATATGCCTTGGGTCATGCTCTCCTGTGGGAACCAGCAGGGTCCCCGAGGGAAATAGGGGGGCGATGGGGCGACCGAGCAGTCGGCGGCTATCACAGCCAAAGATATCTTCCGCACCCGGATTGCAGGATTGGATTATTCCCTCTTCATCGTAGGTCAATATGCCATCGTTTATTACCTGCAATATTAAGCGGTTTTTTGCCTCCCGTTCCGCCAATGTCCGATTGGCGTAGTAGAGTTCGCGGCTCTTATCCTCAAGCAGTCGCTCCGCCTCCTTGCGTGCTAGCCGCTCTCTTTCGGCTCGTTTTTGAAGGCGTTTCTGTTCGCTCATATCGAGTCTTGCCTGATCAGTCGAACTGCATGGCGTAGCCATCTGAAGAGTGAAGTTCTTGACGTGTAATTTGCACCTGCTCTTTGAAGTGTGCGACACAGCCTTCGATCAATCCCATGGCCAGATCGTTAAAGGGACGTTGGGACCTGTAGGTCAGTATGAGGTGATTGGGATCAGGACGCGCCTCCTCAAAACTGGGCAGCTCTGCATCGGGGTAGAGTTTTCTGACCTCTACATGGATATGGTTTTCGATCAGCTGCAGAAAGTCAAAGCTGCAATCGACACCCTTTAGAAAGTCGGGATGACCCGCAGCAAGCCGTCCAAAGAGGTGTCTGCCAAATGTTTGAACCAAATGGGGAATGGGGGTATCGGTCAGGCGACTGAGCGTGGTGACAAGCGCCAACAGTTCACCATGGTTGTAGGTTCCAACTGCTGTATAGGCGCCCAGGGAGGAAAGGCTGGACGCATCAATCATCTCGTCTGCGATATCCGACGAGAAGCTATCTTCAACAAACTCAATAAACTCTGAAAAAACCAGCCCTTTCACGGTGGAGCGCCTCCTGGAAGCCTGCCCAATAGTACAAAGACTACTGCGGAAAGGCCTTTTTGACCAGACTTATTCAGAGGGTAACTATTCAGCTAGGAGCCTGTCCGAGAATAGGCACCGTAGCGAGGGAAGTCCATTTTGAGCCATTTTTTTCGGTTATTTGAGGCGAATAGTTACTCTTATTCAACGAAAATGAGCGGAAAAAAAGAGCCAAAAGGGGCTTTCCGCAGTAGGAGTCCTATTCTCGGTCAGGCTCCTAGGCTTGGGGTCGAGTCGATTGCCCACATGGATGTGGGCAATCGACTCCGACCCCTGGTGAAAATAGCCACAAAATTAGCTATAGCTGAATAGTTACAAACCGGATTCAATTCTCATTTCTCTCGTTTGCCCATCAAAGAATTCATCTTTAAGGGGTAAAACTACGATTGGTTCACATCACCCAAAACGGTACTGACATTATATTTACCAACCAGTGGTTAGGTGCTCTGTAAACACAAACGGAATGAGGCGTTGATGAAACTTAGTTTAAGAAAAGTGGATGAGAGGGGGGCTCTTGGCGTGTCGCATGCTCAAGGGGGGTTTACTCTGATTGAGATTATGGTTGTGGTGGTCATTCTCGGTGTGCTCGCAGCTGTGGTGGTGCCAAAAATAATGGATCGTCCTGATCTCGCACGCCAGACAAAGGCCGCTCATGATGTCAGAGCGATAGAGAGTGCGCTCAATCTCTATAAGTTGGATAACTTCACCTACCCCTCTACAGATCAGGGACTGGAGGCGCTGGTAAACAAACCGACATCTGGAAATGCCAATAACTGGAAGGCCAGTGGATACCTGGATAAGTTGCCAAAAGATCCCTGGGGCGCTCCATATCAATACCTCAACCCCGGGGTTAATTCATCTCTTGATATCTACTCTCTTGGTGCCGACAGGCAAATGGGTGGCGAAGGGGTGAATGCCGAGATTGGCAACTGGACCATCTGATGGGGAATTATTTTGAAGCAGCGCATTGGTTGGCATGGAAGCAGTCAGGGGTTCACCCTGATAGAGATCATGCTGGTTATGGTGATCATCGGTGTACTGCTCTCTCTGGCCTCCCTGTCGTTGTCTGGTGATCGGCGTGAGGATCTGCTGTATGAAGAGGCGCGACGGCTCTCTGCTCTGATCAGGCTGGCTCGGGACGATGCCATTATCAACCTGCACTCAATCGGATTTGCGGCTACCGAAAACAGTTATCAATTTCTGCTTACAAAGAAGAGCCAGTGGCTCCCTTTTGATTCTGATACACCTTTTAAGCAACGGCACCTCTCCCCAGGTGCTGGCTTGAACCTTGAGGTGGAGGGCGTGGGGATGACGACCGGGAGTGAAACTGAGGGTCGACTTCCCGCCGTGGTTTTCTGGTCGAGTGGAGAAGTGACACCCTTTCAGTTGATGCTGGCACTTGATGGTGAGCAACGCTACCGCCTGATGGTCAATGCGGTGGGGGATATTACACTTGATACACCGTCAATCTGAGCGACCCAGAGAGTACGGATTCACTCTGCTGGAGATTATGGTCGCTCTGGCTGTAGTGGCGGTTGCCCTCTCTGCTGCGGTGAAGCTGAGCACTCAGAGTGTCAACAACATGCAGCGGTTGATGGATAAAACATTTGCCCATTGGGTGGCCCAAAATATTCTTGCCGAGAAGCGTCTTCAGCCCAGCTCCCCGCCACCGGATTGAGTCGTGGAGAGATGGAGATGGTGGGACGGCAGTGGGTTTGGGACGTTGAAGTGTTCGACACTGAGGATGCAGATGTTCGCCGCATCGAAGTCCAGGTGGGAGGGACTCCTCCGGTAACCGTGTTGACCGGCTATGTCGGCAGATCCAGCTTATGAGACGGTCACGTCAGTACGGCTTCACTCTGTTGGAGATTATGGTGGCGATGGCTGTGTTTGCGGTGCTCTCAGCCATGGCCTACGGTGGGCTGCAATCGGTGCTTCAGAGCAGACAGGGGTTGCAGGGAGCATCAGAGCGCCTGAGTAGGCTTCAGCTTGCGCTATTGCTGGTGGAGCGTGACCTGGGGCAACTGTCGATGCGGAGTGTACGGGTCAGCGATAATAAGCCCCTGGCCGCTATGCAGAGCCCCGCTGACGACAACCTGATTGAATTTACCAGTGGCGGCTGGGCCAACCCACTGGCGGGGCCAAGGAGCAGTCTGAGACGGATTGCTTATGGCCTTGAGCAGCAGCGGCTTATTCGCTCTACCTGGGCGGTACTGGATAGAACTTATTCGATGGAACCCTTATCAGCAACCCTGATTGAGGGGGTGACGGAGTTGTCACTGCGTATGCTTGATAGCAGGGGGGGCTGGCACACCCGCTGGCCGCTATCGAAAGCACAGGGTGGTGATCTTATTGGTGCATCACCCGTAGCGGTCGAGGTGACCATTGAGCTGGAAGATATGGGGTCGATAAGGCGGCTTATCCCTCTGCCTACAGGGTGGCTGAAGCCGGCCAAAAAAAAAGGGTCTGAAAGCTGATATGAGAATAGTGTCAGTCGAGCCTCCGGGACGTGGAGATACTTATCAGCAGGGGGTGGCGCTTATTACGGCCATGCTGGTAGTCGCTATTGCGACAGTGACCGTGGTGGCAATGATGTCACAGCAGCATATGACCATCAGACGTACCGGGTCGCTGCTCTATAGTGACCAAGCCTTTGAACTTGCGCTGGGTGTGGAGGCTGGGCAAAGGGTGTGCTGATAGAGGACTTGAAAACCAATAAGTTTGATGGCAGTGGCGACCTGTGGACCAGGCCGCTTCCTCAAACCGAGGTTCGTGGTGGAGAGATTGGCGGGCGTATTGAAGATCTACAGGGGCGATTTAACCTCAATAACCTGATACAGAACGGCAAGGTGGATGACGCATCGGTAGGGCGCTTTAAACGGTTGCTGCGAATGGCTGGGGTTGATGAGGGTATTGCCCAAGCGGTGCTCGACTGGATGGATGCGGATAATGGGGTACGTTTTCCCGATGGGGCGGAAGATGCGCACTATAAACTGCAGCAACCACCCTATCTTGCAGCCAACAGGATGATGACGAGTGTCAGTGAGCTACGCATGATCAAGGGTATAGATAATAAAATGTATATAAAACTGCGCTCCCATTTGACTGCGCTGCCTGAGAGAACTGCGATTAATGTTAACAGCGCCACACCGCTGGTGCTTGCATCCCTTGGTAATACTTTAGCCGTTGAACATATGAGGCAGCTGATCGAGAGGACGACAGAGACGCCTGGGATTCACTGGATGCCTTTCGACAGGAGCCTGAGATCGGCGGTCTGGATTTAGCTGATGGGGTGGCCGCTGTCTCAAGCAACTATTTTAGTGTCACGGCAGAGGTGCGGCAGGACTACCTGAAGCTGTCGATGAGCAGCCGTTTACAGCGTACCAATGAAGGAAAAGTGAGTGTCCTATCAAGAGTGCATAGAGGTGGTGATGAGTGACGGTATGCAGAAGGTGCTGGTACGTCTGCCGGAGGCGCCAGGTGATGCGCTGACCTGGGTAGTGCTTGATTCGCGGGGCCGCCCCCAGGGGGAGGTGGGGCATGGAGAGATGAAGCAGCTTGTACCTCTGGTAGGTGACAGCCCCCTGACGTTATTGGCCCCAGGCTGTCAGATGTGGCTGGGTGTCACTGAGTCGCCAGCACGTAACCGCCGACAACTGGTAAAAGCACTGCCCTATGCGCTGGAGGATGAGTTTACAGAGGAGGTGGAGTCACTCCATTTTTCCATAGGTGAACATCGCAGTGGCCGGGTGCCGGTGGCGGTGATCAGAAAAGAGTTGATCGCCGGATGGACACTTGAAGCGGCGTCTCTGGGGCTGCAGCTCTCTGAGCTGAAGTCAGAGTTACAGGCTGTGCCCTGGCTGGAAAAACAGTGGACGCTACTCTGCGATGGTGGGCGAATGCTGGTAAGAACCGGCGCAATGACAGGGTTCTGCTGTGAGTCGGCTAACGCTCCACTGCTGCTTAATCGCTTAATTGCAGAAAGGGCTCCCGATGAGCTACCGGTGATTATTCGCTGTATCGGTTGTGATGAGGCGTTGATAGACCTTCTTGAAGGGGTACTGGATGAGCCGAAATTCACCGTTATGAGAGAGGAGGCTGACGCCGCTGTTATCACCTATCTCGCCGAAGGATCAGGCAATACCCCAGCGCTCTCTCTGCTCCAGGGAGAGTTTGGGCAGCAGGCTCAGTTAGCAGAGGTTGTTGCGCCATGGCGTCCGGCAGCGCTGTTGCTGGGACTTTGGTTAATGGTGGTTACCGGCTTGCAGATATATGACATCTATCGTCTTGAGGGGGAAGTGACGGCGATGTCTCAGACCATAGCCGTGCTCTTCAAAGAGGGGTTGCCGGATAGCCGCAGGATGGTCAATCCGCAGGTACAACTGGAGCGTGAACAGAAGCGCCTCAAAGAGAAGTTTGACAATGCTCAAGGTGGTTTTATCGCTCTATTGGCCGGTAGTGGCGAGGCGCTGAATGAGGTCGATGATGTGCGATTGACCGGCCTGGCCTATAAAAATAGTCAGCTTGAGATGCAGCTGCATACCAATGAGCTGCAGTTGCTAGATGAGGTGAAGCAGACGGTCAGTGAAAATAGTAGGCTGAAGGCGGATATCCAGTCGGCCTCCTCAGGAAAGAGTGGGGTTAAAGGGCGACTTGTGGTGGCTGCAAAATGAATATCAGAGAGTGGTTTGACGCATTGGTGCTGAGAGAGAAGCTTATGCTTGTTGTCAGCACACTATTCCTGTTGTTGATGTTGCTGTACAGCACGGTATGGCGGCCCCTGGGAACCAAGGTGGAGACCCTGCAAAGCACTGTCGGTACCCAAAAAGAGCAAGTTGCCTGGATGAAAAATGCAGTTAAGGAGCTACAGCAACTGCGTCAGCAGCAAGGGTCGCCTAGCACCGGCGAGGGTGAAAACTATCCCTCACTGTTGACCCATGTTGATCAGTCGGCCAAGCGATCAGAGATGAGTTCTGCCATCACCCAGGTTGAGCCTACTTCAGATAGTGAAGTCCAGGTTCGGTTGGAGAGTGCGCACTTCAACACCATGATGGAGTGGCTGATTCTTCTCAATGAGGAGGGGGTGGTGGTCGATTCGGTGAGCCTCGCCTCTGCAGACGGTAACGGGCGGGTGAATGGCCAAGTGAAACTTCGTAAACGGGGTGGTGGCGTATGAGATCGAGATCAACCAACGCAACTAGCGCTATGGTCGCCTCGGTGGTGCTGACTGCTCTGATTGCCTACACCCTTATCCATCCATTGATGCTGCGTTCCGATGCTAATGCCGTGGCAACACCTGTGCCGGTAAAAGAGACTCCTGTGATGGTGGTAAGTGAAGTCATCAGTCCGGAAGAGGTCGCCGAATGGGATCTGTTTGGTGAGAGCAGCGCAGTTGAACAGGCAGAAAATAAACTACCTGCTCCTGTAGTGGAGACCCGCCTGATGTTGAGCCTGAAAGGGGTCTATGCGCCGGACGATATGGATGATGGCTGGGCGATTATTTCAGCTGACCAAGGTAAGGATCAAAGCTTTATGGTTGGTGAGCAGGTTACCGGCGGTGTCACGCTGGCAAAAATAGAGCCGGGTAAGGTGCTGTTGGAGCGTAATGGAGAGATGGAGTCGCTGATTCTGGAGAAAGAGCGTCTTTCGTTAATTAAATAGGTAACTATTCAGCGGGGTTTGGGATCGGAGTCGATTGCGTCGTAAAAAAGTGCATTTACCACCCATCTTGGTGCAATCGACTCCGACTCCGGGTGAAAGCAGTCCAAAAAATAGGTATAGCTGATGAGTTACTTAAATAGCCGGGTTGCTCACAGTCTTGTCGGGCAGGGGCCTCTAAAATGGCTATCGGTCATGACCTGTTCAGAGGCTTCTTGGTGCCATGTTCAGTTACTAGATAAAAATGAGATAAAAATGGGGCAGTATGAAAAAGATTGATAAAAAAGAGAGGCCCAACGCTCATCTCTTCCGATCCTGGGGGGGCATACGCTACCTGCGTGGGGCGCTGTTTTTTCTATTGGCTGCACTCTATACCTCGTGTGCCACTGCTGCGGGTATTACGCTCAACCTGGAAGGGGCAAACATCAAGACACTGATCTCGGCAGTTTCCGAGGTTACAGGAAAAAATTTCATTATTGATCCTCGGGTAAAAGGTAAAGTGACTATTGTTTCCGGGCGTCCAATGGATAGTGATGAGCTTTACCAAGTGTTCCTCTCGATTCTCGATGTTCACGGCTACGCAGCGGTAGCGTCGGGCAATGTGGTGCGAATTATCCCCAACGCGGTGGCGAAGCAGACAGCCACCCCGGTGGCCAGCGTTAACAAACCGGGACAGGGAGATGAAGTGGTGACCCGGCTGATCGAACTCGAGCATGTCTCTGCTACCGAGCTGGTGCCGCTATTGCGGCCGCTGGTGCCGCAACAGGGTCACTTGGCTGCTCACCCCACCAGCAACATGCTGGTAGTGACGGATCGGGCCCAGAATATCAGCCGCCTGATGACCATGATCAAGCGAATCGATACCGTCAGTGAGAGTGAGATCGAGGTGATTCAGCTGCAACACGCCTCCGCTGAAGAGGTGGTGCGGCTTGCCACCCAGTTGATCAACCCTGATTTAGATCCCAAAGGGGTAGCCGGCGGACAAGGTATTAAAGTGGTGGCCGATGGGCGTAGCAATGCGGTGCTACTGAGTGGTGAGTCTGCTGATAGGCTGCGCTTCAGAACGCTGATATCCCATCTCGATACGCCCTTTGAGTCGGCAGGTGACACCCAGGTTATCTATCTTCACTACGCCAATGCACTGGCGCTGGCTGAGGTGCTGCAGTCGGTGAGTAACTCAACCGTGATGGGTGCAGATGGTAAGCCGTCGGGGGGTATGGTCGCAAAAGTAAATATTCAGGCGGATGAGAGTTCCAACGCACTGATTATCACGGCACCACCGGAGAACATGAAGTCGTTAAAAGAGGTGATCCGCAGTCTGGATATACGCCGGGCGCAGGTTCTGGTAGAGGTGATCATTGCCGAAGTCAGTGCCGATAAGACAGGTCGGCTGGGAATTAATTGGCAGACCGATCCACAGGAGAGCAATGGTGCTGTTGTCGGCACCTCCCTACCGGGTCAAGGGCAGACTCTTGGTGGTTTCAAAAGTACAATCAGTAGTGCGGTTGCCATGGGTACAGGGATCAACTTTGGTTATCTTATAGGTGGTTCAGTACGGGCGCTACTGACAGCGCTGAGTGCTGACGGTAATACCAATATTTTATCAACGCCGACACTGGTCACCATGGATAACGAAGAGGCGACGATTACTGTTGGAGATAATGTGCCCTTTGTCACCGGTCAATACACCAATGACAACAGTACCCCCGATAATCCTTTTCAGACTATCGAGCGCAAGGATGTGGGCATAGTGCTTAACGTCAAACCACAGATTAACGAAGGTGATGCCATCATGCTGGAGCTGAAGCAGGAGGTCTCGTCGGTGGACAGCAATACCTCAGGTGCCGATCTACGCACCCGGCGACGGGAGATTTCAACCAAGGTGATGGTTAATGATGGTGACATGCTGGTGTTGGGGGGCTTGATGCAGGACAGCTCCAGCCAAAATATAAATAAAGCGCCGGGGCTCGGCGATGTACCGCTGTTTGGTAACCTGTTTAAGAGCAGAAGAGCGGAGAAGCACAAGACCAACCTGATGGTTTTTATCCGCCCAACCATCTTACGTAATAGCCAGGATGGCTTAACGATGACCGCCAGCAAGTACTACAAGATACGACGTGAGCAGGTCAATCTCGATCAGAAAGAGATGGAGTGGTTGCTGAATGAGAATGTAAGGGCATTACCCAAAGATCAGGCTAAATGCTGTGATGATGACACGCCTGTTGTTGATGAGCCCGTGGACGTGCCGCCATCTGCCACAGCTAACGATTTTGATCCATTAACGTATTTCAATAGTAATTGAGGCGAGGTGTTAATGGATATCACTCCCCATTCGGTATTGATTGGTGATGTCGAGGTAAGCAGCCGGTTTGTCGAGCTTGAGAGCGCCCCCGACTATCAGGAGAAAAAAACCTCCTTCGCGTTTTCACAGCGTCATGGGCTGATGATCAGTGAGCAGGGGCCGCTGGGTGCGACGGTACTGCATAAGGCGGATGCTTCCTTGCAGGCACTGACTGAAATTCGCCGACTGCTTGGGGTGGCGGTCAGATATCAGGAGATCCCAGATACCGATTTTGATCGGCTACTGACCACTACCTATGAAGATAGTGGTGATGGCAGCATGGCCATGATGGAGGGCGTCAATAGTGATCTCGACCTCAAGAGTGTGATTCAGGATCTGAGTGAGCCTGAAGATCTGCTGGATAATGATGATGATGCGCCGATTATCCGTCTGATCAATGCCCTGCTTGCCGAAGCGATCAAGGAGGAGGCTTCCGATGTCCATATCGAACCACTTGAAAACCGGCTGGTGGTGCGTTTTCGGGTAGATGGGGTACTGCGTAAAGTGTTGGAGCCCCAGCGCTCACTGACCTCACTCATTACTTCCCGTATCAAGGTGATGGCCAAGCTTGATATCGCCGAGAAGCGACTACCACAGGATGGCCGTATCTCGCTCAAACTCGCTGGCCGTGCGGTGGATGTGCGCGTCTCCACTATACCCAATGCCCATGGTGAACGGGTGGTGCTGCGTCTCCTTGATAAGCAGGCGGGGCGTCTGTTTCTGGATAATATCGGTATGTCGCCTGTAGCACTTAGGGCTTATAAGGAGTGCATCAACCGACCACACGGTATCGTGCTGGTGACCGGCCCTACCGGTTCGGGAAAGACCACAAGCCTCTATGCCTCCCTGACAGAACTGAATACCACCAGTCGCAATATTATGACGGTGGAAGACCCCATTGAGTATTATCTTGACGGGGTGGGGCAGACCCAAGTCAATACCAAGGTGGAGATGACCTTTTCACGGGGATTAAGGGCTATTCTGCGCCAGGATCCTGATATTGTGATGGTGGGGGAGATCCGCGACCTGGAGACGGCACAAATTGCCATACAGGCGAGTCTCACCGGTCACTTGGTATTTTCGACCCTGCATACCAATACCGCCGTGGGTGCGGTGACAAGAATGCGAGATATGGGTGTGGAGCCTTTTCTACTCTCTTCAAGTCTGCTTGCGGTGGTGGCTCAGCGCCTGGTTCGAACACTCTGCCCGCACTGCAAGCAGCCCCGTAAAGCCACGGCTTCAGAGTGTAAGCAGCTGGGGATGGCGGCTGAAAGTAGGCCGATGATCTATGCCCCAAAAGGGTGCCCTCTGTGCAAAGAGAGCGGCTATATCGGGCGTATGGGCATTTACGAACTGATGCTGGTAGATGATCCGCTACGCAAGCAGATACACGATGGAGTAGATGAGCGGGAGATGCAGCGCGGGATGCGTACCAAGATGCCGGGAATACGTCAGGATGGCGTGACCAGGGTGCTCAATGGCAACACTTCTATTGAGGAAGTGGTACGTGTGACCCAGGAGGATTGATATGGGTGCCTACGAGTATATAGCGCTTAACCCTGGAGGTCGCCAAGAGAAAGGTCTGATCGAAGGTGATACTCCCCGTCAGGTGCGTAGTCGTCTGAGGGCAAAAAATCTATCACCACTTACGGTGGTAGAGGTGATCGCTAAAGAGGGTAGGGGGGAGAGCCGTAATTTTCTCGCCACCCTTTTTCAGCCATCTCTCAATAGCAATGAGTTGGCGCTGGTGACACGCCAGTTGGCAACACTCTGCCGATCAGGTATGCCTATTGAGTCTGCACTGAACATCATTAGCAAGCAGACCGAAAAGGTAAAGATCAGTCGTATTCTGATGGCGGTTAGAGCGCGGGTGCTGGAGGGGCACTCTCTCGCTATCGGTCTGGCAGAATTCTCCAGTAGTTTTTCATCCCTCTACTGTTCGACGGTCGGGGCGGGGGAGCAGTCAGGGCATCTCGGCGGTGTGCTTGAACGTCTGGCAGACTACACGGAGCAGAGCCGGGTGATGCGACAGAAGATTCAGCTGGCGCTCTTCTATCCGGCACTGTTGACCATTATGGCGCTTCTGGTGACGATCGCCTTGATGGTCTATGTGGTTCCACAGGTGGTGCAGGTCTTTGACGATATAGGGCAGGAACTGCCAGCACTTACTCAAGGATTGATCGCCCTCAGTGATTTTCTCAGGGAGCAGGGGTTACTGCTGTTGCTACTGATTTTGTTGAGTGGGGTGGGGGTAAAATTTCTACTGCGTATGCCTGTACCCCTCTTCTATTTTCACCGTTTAATCTTACGACTACCCATCATCGGCCGCTTGGCAAGAGGCACAGGTACCGCTCTGTTTACCCGTACCTTCAGCATTCTCTCCTCCAGCGGTGTCGATATCCTGGAGTCGTTGCGGATATCTGCCGAAGTGATCGCTAATCAGCCAATGCGGCAAGCAGTTGTTGAAGCAGCGGCTAA
>MOXH01000059.1_pt1 | contig 18837 bp, 29 predicted proteins | sample 1471181 | NCBI WGS metagenome assembly MOXH01 (sample SAMN05806436, study PRJNA327811) | mollusc metagenome | isolation source: Phylotype A (SB4) bacterial symbionts from gill | host: Thyasira cf. gouldii | place: Canada: Bonne Bay, Newfoundland | collected 2010-05-07
GCCGCTGAAACAAGCCTCGGCAGCAAGGGGCAACCACTGCGCATCCACTGACTCACGCAGGGTGTGCAGGCGGGCGAGAAAGTCGCAGGCCGCGTCGAACTCCTGCCGCCCGAGGGCGGCAGGCGGTGCTCCCTCAATCCAGCTGAAGAGGGCGATGCGCTCCTCTGCCGAACAGACCAGTGGGCGCGGCACGCACTCGACCCCCTGTTCAGCGAGAAAGCGAAGCCCACCCACTTCAGCCTGCAGCCGGTCAGGGCGACTCGCCTCGGGAGGGGGGTAGTGTTTAAGCGCCAGCTCTACGCCAGAGGGCAGCATGACTCGGTAGACGCTGCTGTTGCCGCCTCGCCCCAGGGGGATAAGAGTAACATCTTCAACCTCGGCAAGCCGTGCCACAATGGTGGCGAGTTCGGCGACTTCAGTCATGCACGCTCACCCAGCACGAAGTGTTCGATCTCTGACCAGCTGCGGCAAGAGCGAATGCCATACGGCACCGCCCCACCTGGAGAGGGGGCGTATAGGTAGCCATCGACGGAGGAGGGAAAGTCGGGGTGAAAGAAGACCTCAGCCAGATCATCAATAAAACAATCACACTCCAGCGCCCCTATCCGTGCAACCTTCGCGCTGCGCGTCCCCTCGAAGTAGAGTGACCCTGGATTCAAACCCAGACCTGCCTCAGAGAAAAAGCCCTGGGCCTCCATCCATTGCCGTGCGGCGAGACGCAGGTCGGTGCATCCGGAGTCGTGGTGTCCGTAACGGGTCTTGTGGCTAACAATGAAAAGTTCTGCACCGTCCTCTTGTGCGTGTTGGAAGAAGGAAGCAACACCATCTAGCAATACTGCCCGTCCCATGTATTTACCGTAGACAAGACCCTGCAGACGCTGCCACTGGTATGTGCCACTCTCCTGCCGTCGCAGAGCATCGCGTACCTCACGCTTACCGCCTTCGAAACCTTCCCTCAGCAGCCCCCACTCTTTGGCTACCTCATTGAATACACGATCATACCCTGCAATGGTGTTGTCAAAATCGACACCGATACGCACCTGCTGGTTCCTCTTCTTACTAGCTGACTCGATAGTTATTACTACGCTATATTAGGCCCATCCACCTGAGAGATCGAGCAATGCGTGGCAGAGCACCAGATGGGCCACCTCCACTCGACCATAGTGCTGAGACGGCACATAGAGGTTCATGTCACCGCAGCTGCGCAGTGGGTTATCAGGGCAAAACCGCTGAGGGTGAGCACGAGGCAATCAGCATCACGCGCTGCCTCGACTGCTCGGATAATGTTGGGTGAAGCACCTGAGCTGCTGATTGCCACCAGCAGATCTCCGCTGCGGGCCTGTAACGTGACTTGTCGAGCGAACACCTGCTCATAACCGAAGTCATTACCAAAGCAGGTCAGAGCCGCAGCATCGTTGAAGGCCATCGCGGTGACTCCACCATTGCGAGTAAAGTCGATCGCCATATGGCTTGCGATCGCCGCACTGCCGCCATTGCCTACAAACATAACCTTAGCACCACGCCTGTACACCTCGGCCACGGCGTCAATCGTCCAGGCCAGTGCATCATCAACACCAATCATTGTTCCAGCGTGATTGTGGGCCTCAGCATTTGCGCAGAGTTCGCCCAGGCTCTGTATGTGTTGTTTAAAATTATGTCGCATATTTTCCAGTGAAACTACCGCTGGTTACCGAAGTTATCGGCTGACAGCTGTTCTCCCCCTCTTTGCTCTCACTACATTAGTCACCAAGGTAACGAAACCAGTCGCGGGTTGCCTTTTCGATAGTTGCCTCGTTCCATACCGGGGCCTCGCGCCAGTAATTGATGTTTTCCAGCATTAGTGCCACCCCCTCCTCGAGGCTCACCGTGGCACGCCAATCGAGTAGGCGTCTGATCTTTCTCACATCTGCGTAGGTACAATCTGGCTCACCCGGGCGTTTGGGAATGTGGATATGGGGCCCTCCCAACAGCTCTACTAGGCGATTGACGCTGCAGGTATTGTCAGAGCCTACGTTCATGATCTCGCCACTAAGACTGCTGTCGGCGGCGCACACGAAGGCTTCTACCACATCCGTCACAAAGGTAAAGTCCCGCGATTGAGTGCCATCACCGACCACTGTATACGGCTTGCCGGCCAGTTTTTGCGCAAGGAAAACACCGAATACAGCACCATAAGTACCCGATGTGCGCGAACGGGGCCCATATACATTGAACAGCCGCAAAGAGATGACTGGCAGCCCGTATACCTGGTTCCAGTGCATAACGCACTGTTCACCCAGCATCTTGGCAAGGGCGTATGGGTATTGCGGCCTCGCCTCTGCATCCTCTGCAGTTGGGTAGTGATCCGGGATGCCGTAACAGGAGGATGAGGCGGCATAGACGAAGCGCTTGACTCCGGCTGCTCGTGAGGCCTCTAAAATCGATACCGTACCGTCCACATTGGCGCGATGATAGGGGATCGGTTGCTGGATAGACGGAACAATATCTGCCAGCGACGCCAAGTGGAACACCCGCTCCACGCCATTGAAGAGAGGGCGGATTTGCTCTAGTTCATTAATGTCCACATGGTGGAAGCAAAGCCGTTCATTGTTGGCTACATGGGCGATATTTTCGACCCGACCAGTCGAGCAGTTGTCCAGTACCACTACGTCATGGCCATCATTAAGAAGGCGTTCAACCAGGTGGCTGCCGATAAAACCAGCACCACCAGTAACCAATATTTTCACTCGTCTCCTCCTGAACTAAATAAAATTAACATGGGGTACTGACTCTTCAACCAGTTCGTAAAGATATCGGTTAACCTCATCCATTCGGCAGTTGCGCCGGCATTCAGAAATATCGAGCTGGTGACGTATAAAATCAAAATTCAGTTTTCTCTTGTCACCCTCCCAGACCCCCTTGAAGCCATCCTCAAAGACATTTCCGAGAGAAAAGCGCGTTTCACTCAAATAAGCAGGGCAGGAATAGAGTTCACCATTTGTCATTATGTGGGCCCAGAAGACCGGTGTGGAGTAACATGTGCTATATCGTGCTGAAATGTCCTGTGCATATTTACGCATTGTATGGGCACGGAATACAACTGAGAAATCATCACTGGCCCATTGGGACAACGGCTCCTCCAAGCAAGGTAGTCAGCATAATCAATATCTTTATATCGTTCTGTTTTGCTGGACAAGTGGTGTGAGTAGGGTTTTATCACAAGGTAGTCCAGCCCTATTTCGTCACGGCAGACACGAGCCAGCTCCTCCATCTCATCTGCGTTTTCTGGTAACAATATAGCCTGGGCACCTATCGTTGTTTTCAGAGCATGGTCACGTCGATACTCTACCGCTGCCTGAAGATTGGCTATTACGCGCTCAAAGTCACCTTGTTTTCCACGATGAATTTTATCGTATGTAGCGGATGTTCCAGCATTTATAGATGCCTTCAACCATGTAATGTCGCCTAGTGCCTTGTCAATAAACTGCTCAGTGAGCAGCGTTGCATTGGTTGTGACACCAAAATCCAGCCCCGCTTTATATCCTGCATTGATGGCCTCAACAATACCCTTATGCAGCAGCGGCTCCCCCTCACCGGCAAGGTGGATGCTCTTAACCCCGAGGCGCCCCATCTCCTCAAAAAGCGAAATTAACTTCTTGCCATCCATGGCTTGGGGCTGATAACCGATATAGTCGTAAGCACAAAACCGGCAACGATGATTACATGCGCCAACCGGCGACAGCTCAACATATATCGGATAGACACTTTTTACACTCGACCACTCATCGCCGGCCTTGAGAAACTCGGCAACCCGCAATGGGTGATATGCAAGTTTGTGTCCATCAATCCTGTACTTGTCAGTCATACTTACCTTTCGCACATGACATAAGGATACCTCTAAATAGAGTACTCTCTTGTATGCAAGGGTCACACATTATGTTTACTTCGAACCTCTTTCGACAGCCGTTATTTTCAAGATATGACGAGCGCTACCGGGACTCTTTTATATCTGGCTAGTCCTGTTCGATCACATCCCATTGCAAGCGATCACCCACTTCAAGGTCGATCTTGGCCCTGTTGCCTATGATTTGATCATAATATTTTGGTGCAAGCCCATATCCTGGGCGTACAGAACTGATATTCTTTTTGGTAAATAACTCGCCATTTTTTATCGGTGCACTCACATAGAGTGAACGCTTACCGTGCCTGTTTTTTTCTGCCTCCGGGGTGAGACCGTAGAAGACTTGCCCAAGCGCTTGCTCGGTTGTGCGCACGTCTTTCACCAACTCTTTGAACTGTACCGGTGTTAGTGAAAAGAAGCTATCAACAGTTTCCTCCCCCCCCCCCCAGGGTGAAGTGTTTTTCTATCATAACTGCACCAATGGCAACCGCTGCTATTGATACAGCATTTCCGATTGTGTGGTCTGACAGGCCGGAAGGACAGCCAAACGTCTGATGTAAATTCGGAATGGTGCGTAAATTAGCCTCTTCAACTGGGGCGGGATAGGCAGTGGTACACTTGAGCAAGGCAATCTGATCACAACCGCCATCTCTTAATGTTTTCACTGCCAGTTCAACATCTGACAGTGATGCCAATCCTGTCGATAGAATTACCGGCTTGCCTGTAGCTGCGATATATTGCAGCAACGGAATATCGTTGATTTCCGGAGATGCTATTTTGTACGCACAAGCTCTCAATTCTTCCATCAAATCGACAGATGTAGAGTCGAATACTGAGCCAAAAATATCGATGCCTACAGACTCCGCTTCTTCCACCAGCTCTGGCATCCACTCCCACGGGGTATGAGCATACTGATAGAGATCGTACATATTGCCATAGCCAGCCCACGCACTGGATGCAGGAATAGCAAAGTCCGCCTTATCACTTTTCAATGTAATAGTATCTGGACGATAGACCTGAAGCTTTATAGCATCCGCTCCTGCCCACTTCGCCTGATGAATAATTTCTTTAGCCCGTGCTACATCGCCACCGTGATTGCCAGACATTTCGGCAATAATGTAACAGGGAGCCCCTGCTCCAATCGTCCTACCACCTATATTCAATATATTCATAACCTACTACGTATTACAATGCATTCTCAAACGAGGATTACGGAACATGTCGATTAGATGCTCACGATTGAGATCAATCACCAACCGTAACAAATATCAACTCATTGATTCTTCGAAGGATATCGGTGGCCACCTCCTTGTCTGTAAAGGACAAGATAAAAACCCCCATTCTCTGGAATGAATAATTCACTACTTCATCACCCACATCGAGGTATTTAATAACCTTGATGATGTATTTCTCTATCGATGAATCAATAACGTATTGACTAATTACGCCATTTTTCTTTGCTGCAGGGCAATGCCGAACCGTATAGCCGTCTTTCACCTGCCAGTCATCAATATGTAATGACTCCCCCATATACCCGCTAACTGTTAATGAGGTGTAATCCACCCCTGTCAGTTTATTAACAGGGTATGCATATAAGTCTCCGGGTGTTCTTCTCGTTATTTCAACAATATGGAAGTTGTCACCAACCATAAGAAACTGGGTATGCAGAAGTCCACCAACCAATCCCATTCTTTTTGCAATAGCTGAAATTTCCTCTACCAGACTATCTCTCAAACCATCTTCGATTTCCAATGGTGCTAAAGAAGAAGAGACTTGGTATGGATTATATAGAGAATATTCGTTATCAAAAAAATGGAAAGCCATACCCCCATCCACCAGAAAACCGGAAAAACTCTTCAATGCTCCCGCTTCAAACTCCTCTATAATCACATGACCATTAAGTGACCATTCAAAAGCTTTTATGAGGGCGCCTTCCACACCATTGAGATTATCCACTTTTGATATCCCTTTTCCACCAGACCTATCTACCGGCTTGATAATCAAAGGGTATTTAAATCCATCGCCATCAAATTCTTGCTGACTGGCAGTATCAGTCAGGTTAAAAACTTTTGACGTGAAAACCATTTTCTCTCATGAAATTTCTGAAAAGATCCTTGTGGTGCAGCATCTCAGCAACATCATAGGAATCATAACCAGGAAGACCTAACTGCTCTGCGACATAGGCACAAGTCAAATAGGCAGAGTCATTACACCCTGGGATAATATGATCAACTGCATGCTCTCGAGCGATTTCAAGTACTGTCTCCTTATCGGAGTAGTCAATAGAAAGATAGACATCACAGAAAAGATTTACATCAGCCACAGGAGCATTATTCAATAAGAGAACAGAGTGGCCTGAATTTTTAAGACACTCAAGTAACGGAATATCCGAATGAACTCCTCCAAGGAACAGGATCAACGCCACGCCATCACCTCCTCTTATATGAGATAATCGTCGATTTCATCTCACTATATTCGTCGAATGCGTGTAGAGACTTGTCTTTACCAATTCCGGATTCCTTAAACCCGCCAAAAGGTATGTTATTGTCATCTTCACCATATGAATTGACATGTACAATCCCGGCGTCTAATTGTTTGGAAACCGTTAGAGCCTCACTAAGATCATCAGACCATATGGATGCAGCCAATCCATATCTTGAGTTATTTGCAATCGCCACTGCTTCAGATATTTGCTGGTAGGTTAATACCACAAGAACTGGCCCAAAAATTTCTTCCTGAGCCAACCGGTCATCCTGACCTACTCCATCAATAATCCTTGGGTTGATGAAAAATCCCTTTTCATTCACCCCTTCTGTCTCTCCGATCGTATGGACATGGTATTGGTTGCCCTCCGCTTCAATGATGAATGATTGTACTCTTTCATATTGTGCTTTATCAACGAGTGACCCAACCGATGTTTTAATATCAAAAGGATCAGCAGGAATATACCTTCTTGATGCATCTATTAAGAGCTCAAGAAACTCATCCTTGATTGAATCATGAACAATCAACCGACTCGGTGCAGAACAGATCTGCCCCTGGTTATAAAAAATATTTCTCGCAAGAATCTCTGCAGCATAGTCAAGGTCACGGTAATTCTTTGTCAGAACAAAGGCACTTTTTCCACCACATTCCAACCCTACCTTTTTCATATTTGAATTGGCGCTATCCGCCATCACCTTTTTCCTGTTTCAGACGATCCAGTAAAAAATATTCCACGAACACCCTGGTGACACACGAGCGCCTTTCCGGTCCTCGACCCATAACCCGGCAACACATTGAGAACTCCTGCGGGAATACCCGCCTGTACAGCAAGCTCAGCAACGTACAGCAAACTATATGATGACTGCTCTGCCGGTTTAGCTATCACACTATTTCCCATCAACAGAGCTGGCACAATCTTCCACGCCGCTACAACCATCGGGTCATTCCATGGAATAATAACTCCCACCACCCCGATAGGTGTTCTCGTGACAGTTGCCAACAGTCCCTGATTATGATCTACGGCCTCATCGACTAGTTTATCGACCGACTCGGCAAACCACCGAATTGCTGCAATTGCTTTTGGAATCGAGTCGTAAATGAAATTACTCAAGCAACGGCCGGTCTCCAACGTATCCATGTAGGCCAATAGCTGTAGATTATCCTCAATGAGTTCAGCCCACCGCATCACGGCCTTCTTTTTCTCACTGGCGGAGCGCTCACGCCACCCACCTTTTTTGTATACATCCAGTGAGTTGGAAACTGCGAGATCGACAAGCTCATTATCTGCACACTCTATTGGAGGGATAGGCTCACCGTTGGCAGGGCACACCTTGTTTATTTTCTCCGCCCCCTCTATAGAGAGGTATTCACCATTAATATAAGGAGCTGTTCTGATATACTGCAGCACTTCTTTTTCATTCATAATACATTACTTCCCGCAGGGTCTTTCAATCCATCAACTCTTGGTCATATTCATAAATACTATTTGCAACACGGTAAACACCCTGACAGTCGTAATAGTCTCTAAAGAGACTCAACGCCCCGAGAGCGCCTGCATAATCTTTACAGATAGCGATAACTCGATCGATGATCTCATCTCGGCAATCATCGAAGTGTTCGTTAAAATGGTGGGGGTGGCCTATCTCCTCAAAAAATGATCTCTCTTGCTTCTGGTTATCAGCGACGACAAAGGTAACCGCTGGGATACCGCACAACATCGCTTCATAAATACTACCGCCAGCTGCACCGATAAAAAGATCAGAAGTCTGATAATAGTTCCGTAACGAGCTGGCGTGCTGAACTGGGATAATAGAGTGTTGGTGACAAAATTTTTGGAATGTATCCAGACCTTCGCTTTGCGAGCCCACAACGGGACGAATGTCAATATCAATAAATGGAAAAACCTCTGCAATCAGTGCCTCAACTACCTTCCTCAATAGTCTAAGATTCGGCATCCCACCGAGTGATATGAGAAGCACAAAACTCTTATCTATATTAGACACATTTTTTTTTATATCCCCCTGCTCCATCACAGTAGATTCGGTCAAACAGATAGTACGCTGGACCGAGGAGGCATTTACACGTCTGAGGTACCAAATCTCTATAAGCAGTATTAGTATTATGGCCTCTCCACTTCGAATCAATTAATAACCCGGCATGATGCTTTCTTTTTATGTCATCGATAGCAACAACCTTGTATCCGGCATCAATCAACGCACGTTCAATACCCCACCCCGCCTCATAGTCATCGATAATCAAAGTTTTATAGATCCATGTTTCCTCAGAACGTCAACAATGCTAGGGGTGAGTTGCTGACCATCATTCATCGCAGGAAGAACATTGACCTCTCCAAAGCCATGATCCGTGATGATAGTTTCATCACCTACAGAGAGTCTCTTTGTTAAAAACAGTACACGATACCCCCTTTCTTCAAGAGCAGCGGCAACAGACATCATCCTTTTCAGGTGGCCCAGACCAACATCACCGCCAAAACCAACATAAATTGCAACAGAGAACGGGGGCATCTGATATGCCTGCTAGATAAACCGGTCAAACTCTCGTATTTTTTCGATCTTTTCTTCATTTCTCAACTTCTCGTTTATATCGAAAATACTAAGATTTGTTTTGTGTCTCAGACAGTGAAAAGTACAGTCTATCGATGGATTGAGCCTACTCATCACCTCCTGCCTATCTTCAGATAGCCACACATTCCTGAAGCTATCTGTAGTGACATCCCCTACCTTCATATGTTCTTTACCCCTCCAGTATGGACAAACATAGACACCTCCCGGTGTGATGGTGGCCCTCAAATAGGTGGACGGGCATACCTGGTAATCCTTTACCTGCAATTGATCAATTCCATACGCCTTATTGAAGGAATGCTCAAGATTGATCGCTTTCATGATCTTGAATCCATCATCCTCCAGTTCATCCAACCTCACTACTTCTGCCCTGGCTGCCTCAATATCCTGCACACTGTGCTTCATCAGGGCATGATCAATTCCCTCCCTGAATTGATAACTGGGCTTTACCTCAAAATAGTCACAACCGGTCTCTTTCGCCAATTTGGCTGCGGAATAGATTTCATGGATATTACTGACAACTCCATTGCCATCCGCCTCTGTCTGTATCAGAAACGAGTAACCCAACTTCCCCTTTTTCTTCTCTGACAACAAACGGATATTATCGATTATCTTGTCGAACCTTTGACCCCCCCCCCTCGAGGGACGGTTTAAGCCAAACAGCGCTGAAGTACTTGCATCCATCGACACTCGCGTCCATTGCGAATATTCAGCTATCTCATCGATCCACCTGTCTATAAATGAACCATTGGTAGTAATACCTATATGGATATCATTATACCCAAGCAGTTTGATCAACTCCCCAGCTTTTGGATGAGCCAACGGCTCTCCTCCACCGATCAAGATTACCGCTTTAACACCAAAATAAATCAATTCTCGCCCTAGCTCGATAAGTCGATCATCCAAAAACCTGTTGCCCATCTGAATCAGGTCTTCACTAATACAACCCGGGCAGGCCAGATCACATGCGGCGGTCGGGTCGAGTTCCACAACAAATGGGGGGGACAGCACCCCCCCCCCCATTCAATCTCACCAATTCTATCCACCACTGTCGATTGAGACAGCTTGCTTGTCAGATCCATTACTTTAGCCATTCAGGAACACCTTGCATTTCAATCAGATCACGACAACGTAGAAAAACAACTCTCAGCATTCACGCTCTATCAACTCACACATTGCATCAAATTCAGCCAGGATCTTCTCACACTCTTCCCCACCACCCCAGACCCATCGCTGAAAACGTCGTATGCCCTGGATACTGGGAACCTACAGGCGTTCCAAGCGACTCACAATATGCCTCGGAACCTGCATAGGTATCCTCCGACAGATGCACAAAATTCAAATACTTTACATCCATATTAAACATGCAAAGTGTTATCGTGCCTGTATTCACCGTCATATTCATATGCGCTGTTTCATAAAGCGCCATGCGTAAAAGTAAATTCCAGGATGCCGCATGAAATACCAGATGGCCACCAAGTTCATCCGGCTCAAAATCTGAGTAGGTATCTTTTACAAAGATCGGAGTATAGCCCTTCTTTTTTATCTTCCTTGCAAAACAGACCCAAGCACTAACATCGCTGTTCCGCTCTTTTTCAAGGCCATACTGTCTCAGGGTAATAACAACACTCTTTTGCAATCAAGCCCTTTCGCCTTGAACCACTGCCTTATAAAAGCCAATGACACCTCACTACTTTTTAGCGGCTGACCGTAACCAGCACCATCATAGACAGCCTCATTTGTAATATTTATTGCGCTATTCAGCTCTATGGGATTATCCACATCATACTGTTCGGGGAAACAACTGCCGGACTGATTCTCTGCCAGCAATTTCGCTTCACTTCGATGACCGCATTGTGTAACCCCGCTGCAACTGGGCATTAAAGCTACAGACGGAATGATGACATTGTGCATGAACCATGAATTGTCACACTCCAAGTATGCTTCGTTGTTTGTTCTCCGTATTGATTGCCGTGAAAAGTCAAAAATGGAATCCGTTCGCTGAGGAACAATAACAACATGCAACGAATCCTTGCCCAGTCGTCTGCGTTCAGCATCTGCATGAACAAATGAGAAGAGGAATTCGAAGGTCAGGGTATTAACACTTAGATCATAGAAGAAATAGTGCGTAGTTGGCTCTTCCTCTGCACAAACTGTAGGCCCAAGCGAAAATTTGCTACTTACCCAATCAACATTGTTTAGACCATGCTTCTGCAGAGTAGAAACGATCTTCTCCCGAATCGCCTCTTTCTCGATAACGACAGCAACTCTGACAGACTTCGCATTTGAATCAGTCTGACTAATTTTTGTAATACTTCCACCTGATTGTCGTGTCGATTTAAAAGAGTCCAAATAACCAAGCACCTGAATATCAGGTCTTTTTTTTCTCTATTGCTGCGGTAAATCGTTCTGCTGCTCCACCAGCAGGGGCAACAAAAAAGATTCACCCTCAGGGATCTCTTCCAGGCTCTTCAACTCTCTCATCAATGTAGTCCCCATCTCTCTATCTATTCAGCCTGTGAGACTCTTCTATATTGGCATTCACTCTCTCGTAGGTCTCTGGTATTCAGATATCAATCAAAACCAGAAACTATTCAGAGCCAATCTCACAACTGTGGTCCTGCATCTGCATGGCTCGGTACATCAGCTCTGCCCGTAGCCAGTCCTCTTCATCGTCTATATCCTGCACTAGATGGCGTGGTAGTAGAATCGGTTCAACATACTGTGAAAATCCAGGAACATCCTGTAAAAGCGCCTCAATATCCCACCAGTAAAACTGACCTGCATCATGGTAAGCTGGCTCCAGGTCCTGGGAGCGATAGGGGATGAATGCTGGATAGAAGGGTTCTACCCCACCACCATCCAATAATCTAAATGCCCGTTGAATAGGATAGGCAAAGCTTGTCATAGCAATCACGAGCCGTTTACCGGAGCCAAGTGCTTCCCAACCCTTTTGCACATATATGCTGCTTAAAAATGGAGATGTGGCATAGGCACAACAAACATAATCCGGGCGTTCCCCATAATCAACTAACCATTGAACTGCATGCTTAACCACGTCTGTTGTGCCGGTATAGTCATCTGCCAGATCGGATGGTCGCATGAAAGGCACTTCCGCACCCCACTCCAAGGCCACATCAGCAATCTCCTGATCATCAGTAGAGACAATAATACGATCGAATAAGCCAGTCTCCTTAAGCACTCTAATTGGGTAGCTAATCATGGGGCGCCCCAGAAAACTCTTAATATTCTTGCGTGGAATTCGCTTACTTCCTCCTCGTGCGGGAATAATGGCAACTGTTGTCATGTAATACTCAATTGCTGTGGTTAGTTAGTCGGAGTTACTATTCTATATTTGAAGGCAGTGAACATCAGGGCACTGCTTGCCGCACTTTCACCATTTAATGACAGGTATCGGCTAAAGATACTCAGCCTTAACCACAATCTTGACCGGTTTATAGAGAGGAAACAAACTTGTGAAATTAGCTATCCACTAGGAACGCTTCATGTTCCGTTGTCTTCATAGCATTTTTTGCAGTGTCTCTATCACCTGATCCTGTTGAATTTCGGTCAAATCTGGATATATCGGCATACTCAGAGTCTCAGAAAAATATTTTTCAGCCTCAGGACAATACCCTCTTTCGAAACCCATGGCTTGGAAATAGGGCTGCAGATAAACTGGCATATAGTGCAGATTAACCAATATACCACTCTCCCTCAGATCAGCATAGATCTCCCGCTGGGTATTACGAATCTCTTTGAGATAAAACGAATCGGATAGAGATGATAGCTGGAATAAGCAGCCAAATCCTGCCAAGGAATTCTAAGAGCTAGATCTGCCAGCAGCTGATCATAACGTTTAGCTAAACTATGTCTCTTGGCCACAAACTCATCCAATCGGCCCATTTGTGACAATCCGAGCGCCGCAGCAATATCGGTCATGCGGTAATTGAAGCCCAATCCAACCTGCTGGTAATTCCATATCTCGCTTACCGGCCGGGACTCCATTTCAGAAGGAGTACTGGTGATGCCATGACTACGAAAGTGCTGCATACTCTTGAACAGCGAAGGATCATTGGTGAGTGCCATCCCACCCTCTCCAGTGGTGATAGTCTTTACCGGATGGAAACTGAAAACAGTGATAATCACTATAAAAACCACTACCAACGGCCTCCCCCTGAAATTTTGCTCCAACCGCATGGGAAGCGTCCTCGATGATCTTGAAACCGTAGTGTTGGCCAAGCCCGTGGATAGCCTCCATATCACAAGGCTGACCCGCATAATGAACTGGTACCACAATTTTTGGTAAACAGCCATCTCGTTCAGCCTGCTGAAGTTTCTCTTCCAGAGCTTGTGGTGAGAGATTATAGGTACGTGGATCGATATCGACGAAATCAGCCTTTGCGCCACAATAGAGTGCACAATTCGCGGATGCTACGAAAGTAATCGGTGAGGTCCACAGCCAATCATCTTTGCTCAACCCTAACGCAAGGCAGGCAATATGCAACGCTGATGTACCACTATTCACTGCTACGCCATACCCCAGCCCCACAATAAGCTGCGACTGTCTGCTCGAAACGAGGAACCATAGACCCCTGGGTAAGGAAATCGGAGCGCAACACATCGACAACTGCGGCGATATCCTCCTCCGATACGGACTGCCTACCATACGGGATCATTGGCCGGCCCTGCTATTGAACTCCCTGATCTCTTCCACCGACAGGAAATGGGGATTAGTGCCCGAGTTGTATTCAAAGCCCTGAGCGACCGACCCACTGGCTTCAGCCAGTGGGTTTACGGTGTAGTCGTGATCGCCACGAGTGAAGCGGATCGATGGCCTGATGACGAAATGATCATCAAACTCCAGGGTGAGATGGGAGTCATCTACGGGGCACATGATCTCGTGTAGTTTTTCACCGGGCCTGATGCCGACGATCTTATGTTCCAGATCGGGTGCCATGGCCATGGCGAGATCAGTGATTCTGACCGAAGGCAGTTTGGGCACGAAGATCTCGCCGCCGTACATGCGCCGGAAGTTCTTGAGTACGAAATCGACGCCCTCCTGCAAGGTGATCCAGAAGCGGGTCATGTGATTGTCTGTGATGGGCAGTGAGTCTGCCCCCTCGGCGATCAACTGCTTGAAAAAGGGCACCACAGACCCCCTTGAGCCCACCACGTTGCCGTAGCGCACTACGCTGAAACAGGTTCTCCTGCCACCGGTCATGTTGTTGGCCGCCACAAAGAGCTTATCGGAGGCCAGCTTGGTGGCGCCATACAGGTTGATGGGGTTGGCTGCCTTGTCAGTAGAGAGGGCGATCACTCGTTTGACGTTATTTTCAAGAGCAGCATTGATGACATTCTCCGCCCCTCCGATATTGGTCTTGATACACTCCATTGGATTGTATTCAGCCGCCGGAACCTGTTTAAGGGCTGCAGCATGGATGATGTAATCCACTTCCCACGTAGCCTGCTGCAGTCGTTCGGCGTCCCGAACATCACCGATAAAATAGCGCATGCAGTCTTCATTGTAGACCTGCTGCATCTCGAACTGTTTCAGCTCATCCCGTGAGAATATGATAATCTTCTTCGGTTTGTAGCATTCAAGAAGCGTCTTGGTATATTTCTTACCGAAGGAGCCTGTTCCACCAGTGATTAAGATTACCGCATCGTCAAACATGATCCGCTCTCTTCTGATTTTCCACCCACAATACTATTACAACACACCCCTATACAGAATAAAGGAATTGCATGTCATGCTGACCAACAGGTCCGGAAATAGAGTAACTCAGGCTGTCCTGCTGAAGTATGATATGGCGCTGACTGAAGCCCGCAAATTGGCTAGCCGCAAACCAACAGATATGTGATTATCACCTCTAGTATGAGCAATAGTATTACAGCCTCCCTGGCAATCATCTGTTACTTCATCAGTGGACTGATGGGAGTCCTAATTATTGCTGTTTCAGCAATATCACCAGCGACGGCTACATTGTGAAATATTACCTCTCTGGGTAAAGTAGGCATTAGTATGATGGAAAACAGCCCACCACCCTTCATTATGAACAGTTTTGGCGACCATTTTATCTACAATATCAACCGCAATGACTTTGACCGTATAGGTACCGACCAAACCTTCAGAGCACACACATTACCAACACGATCACAAGCAGCCCCGACAGTCCAATATCCACTAAATTTCTGAAAAATCTATTTCCCGGAAAGAGCGTCGCTATACTCGCATGAGGCCCATCCCTGGAGGAGAACATCCCCTGGCTAGAGAACAACCCGAGACAGCCTGGTAGTTATTGCTGTATCGCGGATTTGTCTCCGTCTTTACATATTAGGTGTTCAGCCTGATATCATTACCCATATTGATCCTCAGGAGTTAGGATTTGATCTAGGAAAAGGATTCTGCCATAGCTCGGTAGAAAGAAACGAAAAAGCCCACCACAGATACACCGCAACCTTGATAAAATCACTACCAATGATGGTAGTTCAGGATACACTACTCACGACGACTCTGAGGCTGCAGAGGTCCTTGATGAACAAGCACGCAACGAACTCGGCCATAGTACCCATCTAATCAATCCATCACCCAATGAGTTGTGCAGGTAAAAACATGAATCATCAAGATCCCTTTGCTGCACCGGCAATCGACATCATCCGTTCACGTTGGCCGCATATCCAGCGTCAACTGAAGAGAGAACCGCTCTGGCAAGATATTCAGTTAATCACTGAAAAACCTCAGCCCTCCTTTGTCTGCAACGGCATACAGCTGGCAAGTGCCTACGACCCTGATGCCGAGGCGATACTACAGACATCCACCGTCCCCTCAAACCCAGAGACACTTCGAGTGTATGGCGTCGGCATGGGCTACCTCCCCCGCCTACTACTCGAGCGCTACCCTTCTCTCAAAACGCTGGAAGTGTACATCTTTAACGCATCACTCTTCTGGGAACTACTCAACTGGGTAGACCAGTCGGACTGGTTGAGCGATGAGCGGGTAGTATTGAAACTACCTAGCAGTGATAGCAGACCACAACCTCCCTGGGTGGTCACACCCCCCTGCCTATGGCTGGCAGATGAGCGTGCGGGTGATCTGAGAAATCATCTACTGACAAAGATAAATGAGGAAAACATCAAGAATCTGTACAATAAAAGGGATCCCATTCTCAAACAGCACCTCCGGGACAACATCACCACTATTGAACAGGATGGGGATGTAGCTCAACTCTTCGGTACCCTGGTAAACGAGCCGCCCGAAGTGGTGGTGGCAGGTGCAGGCCCATCACTGGATAGATCGGCATCACTGATCGCTGCACGACAAGCCCAAGGCGCCCTACTCATTGCAGTCGATGCCGCCCTTAAACCCCTGCTACGTACCGGCGTCATACCGGACATCCTGATCACTATCGATCCACTCAGAGACGGTGTACTACCCAATTTCCAGGGTGACCTGAGATGCTTACACAACGCAACATTGGTCTATTTTCCCGTTGTAGCCCCTGATGTCCTTAACGCCTGGCCCTATAAACGCATGACGGCCTACTCCAGTCATGAGTTCTATCGGGCGGTAAAAAGAGCGCATCCGAGAGGAGAACTCCACACCTTTGGTTCAGTGATACATCCGGCCATTGACTTGGCGGTAAAAATGGGAGCCTGCCGCATCACCCTGCTGGCGCCGATTTCTCTTTTCCATCGGGAAAAACCCATGCTAAAGGCTTCCCCCATGGTAAACAGATGGATGAAAAAGAGCAGCAGCAGTCAGCGCACTGTTGGGTGAGAAATGGCTATGGTGAAAAGGTGATTAGCAGTATCAATATGATCGGATACCAACAGGATCTGGAAAAATATATCAGCTTTCACCCGCTGGTTGAATTCATCAACCTGAGCAGGGAGGGTGCGGCTATTGCAGGCACCCGCTACCCCGAGGAGCAGTCGTGACCCCAGAGTATCAGCAACAGATGAGTGAGTGTGTCATCGCCCTTCGTACCGGTAAACTGGGAACGGCAACCGGGAAGCTGATTGAGATTATCGATCAAACGCTACCACTTCTAGGACAGAACAGTGGAGTGCCGGGCAGCCGAATACAACAACTGATCAACACAGCGCTACTCAGTCTTGAAAGAAATGACCTGATTGCCTGGCGGATATTCTTGAATTCGAGCTTTCACCACTACTCTCTGCGGCGTGATCCTTTGCCATCCATATCGCAGGAGTCAAACCGTCCGACTGCATTGACTTCAGCCACCTTCATCACACGATTTAACTCCGACCCCAGGATGATCAACTTCTCCACGGCAACACACGGACGGGGGAATAGAACTCAGGGACATTTACTATAAGCTTCGGCCCCCGCCCTTTTGCGACGAAGCCCTTTGAAATCATCCATCAGCTGTTGCTTGGCAGCTATTGCCAACTGCTGAATCTGTTTATTGAGAGAGATCATCTCGCTCATGATCTCTGTTGCCTGCCGATGATCGTCGGCAGGATTATCTTGTTCGACCCAGGCCTCCACGAGCTGGCGCCGCTCCACATCCATCACCTGCAACTGATCCCAGCCACCCTCTTTGGCAAGCCTTAACATGGCGAGGGTAAGCTCAAGCGCCTTGTTCATATCATTGATTTGATTGAGTGCCTGACTGGACATTGAAAACTACTTCTCAGCGACAGAGACCGCCTCATCTATGTTGGGAGCATGGCGAATATATTCCGGCATTGCATCCCACGCCTGCTTGATCTCCCGCAGAAGAGAGGCAACCTCATCAAGAGCACCCACATCATCGGCTAGCCCCCCCTCCATCAAACGCTTATCCATATATTGGTAAAGCGCAAACAGGTTAGCTGCAATCTCTCCCCCCTTCTCGGCATCGAGACTGGAACAGAGGGCATCGATGATTGAAATTGCCCAGGTGATATTATCCTGCCTTACTTGAATATCTTTGCGTTCTATTGCACCTTTGGCGATAGCTATCTTGTCTAGGGCACCCTCCATCAGCATCTGCACCAGTCGATGAGGCGTAGCATAACTCGCCTCACTACCCGATGTCTGTGAGTACTTTGCGGAGGCACCACGCTTACCGGCATACCCTGTCATAAGTCAATATCCTGAAATTTAAAAAGAGAAAACCCTAGCGGATGAATGTCGCCATCTGCTGTGTTAGGTAACTGCTCATACCATCAAGACTTAGAACGGTAGAGTCAAGCTGGGCAAACTGCTTAACGATGCGGGCCTCGTAACTGTCCAGTTGATCTTCCAGCCTGGCCTTCACCAACTGCAGGAAGATCTTCCGATCCGCCAGCGCCGCTTCACGGCTACCGATAGCCCCATCGGAAGCCAAGAGGTCATCAGCATAGCTGTAGAGACGAGTGGCAAAACCCTCTGTATCATCACTGAACAGCCCCGTCACATCTTCATGGTTGGTCGATAATATACTATCAAAAATAGCACTATCAAGTGACATCACACCACTGCGGTCCCGTGAGATACCAATCGCCGTCAGGGTACTGTAGTCACCTACCCCGGTAGCCGCCGTGTTCAGCACATGGTTGAGGCCACTGCTGATAAATCTAAGTGAGGTATCATTCGAAAGATCACCTGCACGGGCATCGGTAATAGCACTCTGCAGTTCGTTATATTTTTCAATAAACGTCTCTATCGATGACTTGATAGTCGCATTGTCCCGACTAATGGTGAGGTTGAGGATCCGGCAGCCACCAGGTTGATGGTAAGACCACTGATGGCACTCGTGACACTGTTGGAGGCACTGGTGATATCGAAGCCGTCGAGAGTGATCTGAGCGTCCAACGCAGTTGTCACCGTCACCGCAGTGGTACTGACTTCGGCGTCATATAGAAGAGTTTCGAAGGCCGTCGTTGTCATCCAGCCGCCGA
>MOXH01000060.1_pt1 | contig 18787 bp, 18 predicted proteins | sample 1471181 | NCBI WGS metagenome assembly MOXH01 (sample SAMN05806436, study PRJNA327811) | mollusc metagenome | isolation source: Phylotype A (SB4) bacterial symbionts from gill | host: Thyasira cf. gouldii | place: Canada: Bonne Bay, Newfoundland | collected 2010-05-07
ATATATATATATAATATTATTTTATAAACGTATAGAGTTCGTTTTCGGGGCGCTCAGAAACTTACCCCACCCCGCCCGAGGCTCGCGTTGGGGCGCTGACGCCACGGATATATTACTCCGAGACAAGGGCTATATAGCCGCAAATTCCTCACGTAAATGAGAAAACCGGACTAAACCGGATATAACCGGTATCACGAAGTTCATTCATCACGACGTTTTTAGTACGTATACGCGGGTCAAGGTCGATGACTACGCGCTAAAGGTCGATGCCCTCGGCGGTAAGACGTCACGTGACGAACAAAATGGCCGATATTTCGTCACGTGACCAGTCGGAAAGACAACCGCGCTAAGAATATACGAGATATCGATGAGGACACGTTATATTAATAGACGGATTGATTCATTCGGTTATATAGAACGAATGCGGCCGAAATGTCTCGCATCTAGTGCGGGGTTCGATACCCTCTCCGTAAGTCACGAATACGTAAGAATAACGAATAACCTCAACTGCGGAAAAAATGTTTTTAACATTGATGTACATATTTCACGAATACATAGCAAGAACTTTTATCCCTTACTACAATATAAAATTTGAAACTCGAGAAGCCGCGAATTGTTTCGTATACAACTGGGAACATAGGAAAGTATACGAACCAAATTCGGATGGAAGATAGTTTCCGAAGCAGTTCTATAGCGCGTATTACAAAATGCGCCGGAATTACATTAATGTTGATCGGTATTCCAGCGATCATGATGACTGGTATGTTGTTAAACAGTGAATGCCCCGTTACAGACGGATATATTACAGAACTTACTAATCACTCCGCGTGTTCCGATACAAAGGTATACCATTTGGACTACAATACATTCGTCACGGTGTGTCTTCTAGGCGGAGACATAATTTTGGACGTCAGACGATTCGTCAATGATACGGCCAGCATAAAAGGCATTGGTCTGAATTTAAGACAGTGGCTTACGTTGAAAACATTGACTCGAGAGATAGATGAAACTATCGCAACATTTTCAGCTCACTATACGTAGGGTATATATATAGTGACTCATCGTGATATATTTAGACAAATGAGTTATACATGTCGTTAACCAATCGAATGAGACACGCGTGATCGATATACGTAGGACATACGTTTGTTCTATATATAGACAATGACTCATCGTCACGTGATATATTAGACCAATGCAATTAGAGTTATGATGGCGTTAGCCAATCGAATGAGACACACACGGATATATATAAGAGTTGATTTGAATACTCGTCATTCCACTGAAGACCATAGCATAGTATGGACACCCTACCTCGTTGTCAGTTAGAATTAGGCAATCATCGGTACGTTAGGGTCGTTGAGTGGAAAGGAAATTTGAGGGTAGATATTCGCGAATGGATCGAAAACGGGCCCACTAAGAAGGGGATCAGCATACCTCTTCCGAGATGGAAAAACTTTGTTGACAATATAGAAATAATAGACGAAACGTTGAAAAACGGAACAACGTGTAGCATACATCTGGGAGGAAACGTTTATTGCGACGTTCGAGAGAACAAGTGTGTTGACATTCGTTTATTCTGGAAGCCGAGGCACGTCTTAGTACCCACTAAGAAAGGTATATATATGCGCCCCGGAGAATACGATAGATTGAAAGAGATCATACCGGAAGTAGGTAGCGTAATTCCGGAATTAAGCGCGACAGTACCTTGCATTCGACAGAGCGATCACCTTCACCAACTGGGAATTCTGCGATGTTCGGAGTGTAATCCTAACGAATACCGTAATTGGTAAAGGTATCCATGGAGAATACGTGTTACCGTTGCAGAGGACTGAAGAGAGACGAAGTCGATTTTCTAGTTTATGTGGCATTACACATACGGGACAGTCATCGTTTACTGGAGAAGGAACTATGTTTGGATCACGACATCGTGTGGCATATATATTACGATTACGATTTCTCGGGAAATGAAGTCGAACTCACGTATCAGCTGTTGTTACACTGGCAGAAAAAGTATGGATCATGTTATTCGAAGCTATATCACTCTTGTAAAAATGTAGGCGTGTCGAATGAAACATTGAGACATATATTCATACATAAGTGATTATACTATAAATAAAAGTTGTATATCCGATAATACTGTTGTTATATATATATATCCGATATGTTCCCCCCAGAGTATCACTCGGCTCTAGTCCGTAGAACCGCGAACATGCGCATCACCAACGTAGTATACATGGCTGATTTAAAATGTCAGTTTGATTTGACGGACTTGACTGGTCGGCTAACAAACGTTAGATACCAGCCAAGCCGTTTTCCTGGTATCGTATGGCAAGACAGGCATATCGGGGGCAACTGTTTAATATTTTCAAACGGAAAAATAAACTGTAACGGGAAGGCTACAAGTTTTGAGGCGGGAAAGCTGAGATTAAGGCGATACGCCCGTCATCTCCAAAAGTTGGGTTATAATGTTCGTTTGACTGACGTAAAATTGATCACGGCCTCCGCATTTCACAAGCTATCCGGTCCATTGCATCTGATTAGGATGGCTACTGAACGAGAAGCGATATACGAACCGGAACTATTTCCGGCTCTAGTTTTGAAAAAAGGAGGGGTCACCTTTAGTTGTTTTCATACTGGTAAAACGATAATCACCGGTTTTAAAACTCGACGATCAGTGAGAGACGTTATTTATCCGACTATTATAGAACTAGAATTATACACGACGTAAGAATGATCGATGTCAACCGTAATATTAACAATGACTACCTCGGTCGTGTACTCGAACATCAACTTTCTGGAGGAGTTGAAAACGACGAATATAGATAAAAGAACGCGTATGTTATGCAATATTACACGGAGGCAATTATTAGCGATCAGCTTAGTAGCCAGAAGCGTACTTAGGGGTAACGTGAATCCTCTTAAAAGGGATATCAGGGTTCTCAAAATAAAACGGGGCTTATTGCGGTCACTGTCCGCGAATAATGTAAGCTTCGTAAGAAAGAAATGTCTCGTAAAGAGAAATCGACATTTCGTCAAGGTTCTGTTGCGGACAGTTTACGTGGTACGGGGTATACTGGACGAAATTAGTGCCGGTAATGAGACATGAATTACGAACAATATCTTCAACATATATATTACGATCCCGCTCATCCGGCGTCTTTTTCTGGTGCTGATAAATTGTATAGAGCCGTAAGAAAAGAAGGCAAATACGTCGTTACAAAAGCCAAAATACAACAATGGCTATCAAAACAAGAAACCTATACAGTACACAAAGGCGTAATTCGGAAACACAAGAGACAACGAATTGTCGTTCCGTTCATCGATTATCAATGGGAAATAGATACTGCTTACATGACCCCGTATGCAGAGCACAACGACGGATACGGTTATTTCCTTCTAGTTATCGATGTATTTTCAAAATATGTGTGGACATTTCCTTTGAAACGTGTGGGAGGACGCGAAGTAACGCAAGCCTTTCTACGCATATTGAATGATGGCAGACGCCCCGAGAAGTTGAGATCCGATATGGGTAGCGAATATAAGAACGTTATATTTAACAAGTTGTTGAAAGAACGCGATATAACGCATTTCTATTCCTTGAACGAAACCAAGGCGTCTGTGGCGGAAAGAGCTATAAAAACTATAAAATCTAAGTTAGCTCGGTACAAGACAAAGAAACAAAGCCATCGTTGGAAAGACGCGTTGGATGCGGTAACAGACAGCTACAACAAAACGTATCATAGATCTATAAGAAAAATACCCGCAAACGTTAAACCTAAAGACGAGACGGAAATATGGCAATCTGTATACGAGACTACACCAAAACGTAGGAAAATATCTACATTTTCCAGATTCCGGTTCAAGGTGGGCGATAAAGTACGTATCTCGCATTTGCGACGCCCCTTCCAACGCGAATACGATGAGAGGTGGACGCTCGAATATTTCGTTGTCAGCGAACGCGGGAAAAAAGAAGGAATAGCTTTCTATAAGGTTAATGACCTTCTCGGTGAACCTATTAAAGGAACGTTTTATGGTAACGAACTGAGTAAGATTATTGTGGATGACGAAAACTCGACGTATAGAGTGGAAAAAGTATTACGACGTAGGAGGAACGAAGTACTGGTGAAGTGGATGGGGTGGCCGGATAAGTTTAATAGCTGGATTCTAAAATCCGATGTAACCAAATTTTGAATGCGTATGAAGGAGTGTGATCCAATAAGTATACGTAAGAACGAAACAAAATATGGAATTTACGATGTATTTATCGGGAGGTGATACGTGGTTATTCGTAGTACCCGAGTTAGGACGCTAAATGGTGATTGGGAATGCGCCATTACAGAACTAGCATTAACACCCGATTTCTCGCCTAGAAGCAAAAGGTTGTATATGTGCAGCGATCTGCTCGAGGAATCATTAGTCAACGACTCGAGGGCATCGGTGTTGAGAAATTTTGAAGTAGGGAGTAGATACAAGAAGTATAAATCAACGGAATTTACCAACTTGCATTACGTAAACTTGCGTCAAGGGAATACCGGGACTATCAGGATATTTTTCATCGATGAAAAACTGAATACCGTAGATATTCAATCCAGGGACTTTTACTGCGCTATACACTTTAGACGGAGATGGGGTCCATAGAAATATTCGACTTCAAAGAGAAAAAATGGGTTCCATACGTCCCGGACTACGGTAAATGGCTTCAACATTTCCGCGATATTAGAGACGGGTACGCGAAACAGGATAGCGTCGGTCGATACGTTGTGGGCAGCGGGGGTAAACACAGAAAATTGACCGAAGCCGAAGGTAAGGAGAGACAACCCGCGGTAACAATGGTATCTCCTATTGTCCAGAATCTAGAAATGGCCAAATCTCAAGTCAAACGTGAGAAGGAAAATGATAGTAACGCTATCAAAAAGCGTAAGAAGCCGCAGACAAATTCTAAGAAACACAAACGACTTAGAAGTTACGCTTTAGAAGGTGAATCGCAACTCTATTAAAATGGATCGAGAAGAATTTCACGTGCAAGAACTATCCATATTTGAGCCCGCCCCTACAGATACGTCATTGCAATCCAGGGAATGGATCGAATTCCGCCCCGTAAACCAGATCGCAGCCGGTGTCGCTCTAGATTTTAACATAGCGGCTCAATCGGTATCTTACATCGATCTGAAACGCAGCGTTCTGAACGTAAAACTACGTATCACACAAGCGGACAATACTCCGATTGACGATTCGACGAACGTAGGACTAATTAATTTACCCATGCACACGATCTTCAGACAACTAGACGTATCCTTTCAACAGACCCAGTTAGGCCACTCGGGTCAAAACTACCCTTACAAAGCTTATATAGACACGTTATTGAGGACGAACGAAACGATACAAAAAAGTACGCTGACCGATCAACTTTTCTTCAAAGATGTGGGGGACCTCGACGATACCGACGCTAGATCTGGTTTGAATAAAGGCCTTCACTACAGGAGTAAATATACGAATGGCGGGAAAATCGTGGATTTGGAAGGACCGCTGTTGTTAGATCTGTTTCAACAGTCCAGACTCATTGTCAACGGTGTGAGTATAAATCTAAAACTCTGGCCCAGCAACAACGCCTTCGGCATTATGTCGCAGTCGGATAGTCCGGCCGAAAAGATCCAGATCGTAGACGCGTGTTTCAAACTGTGCGTCCAGAGGTTGAACCCGGCTGTCATCGTGGCGCACGAGGACTTAATCAAGAAATCTGAAGCTTTGTATCCGTATTTACGCTCTGAAATAAAACCAGTTTCAATCGCCGCGGGGCAGTACAGTTTCAGCGCCGATGACGCATTTCAGGGATTGGTGCCGAGTCGGTTGATAGTGGGAATGGTATCCAGCGCAGGGTATATGGGGGATTATAAGAAGTCTCCCTTTAAGTTCCAGACGTACGATTGCAGTTCGCTGGCTCTGTACGTAGACGGACAATCATTGCCGGCTAAACCGCTGCAACCTAACTACGCCGAGGGTAATTACGTCGATTGTCATAAGACGTTGTCCGTCTTCAGAAACGATATTGATATCAATAGAGACGATTACGTAAAAGGGTACTGCCTGTATGTACTGGATCTACATCCGTACTATTCTTTCAATATCAAACGGAAGGGACACTGTCGTCTAGAAATCAAGTTCGCCAAGGCATTACCAGAAAGCGTGACGGTGATTATGTACGCCACATTCCCGGAGATCCTATACATAAACCAGCCAAGGAGCGTGTTTATACAATGAATAATTTTCAAATATCGAGTTTACTGGAGGGGTATCCAGTGGTAATATGCTCGGCGAACGAAGTGAAATATGAGAAAGGTATATTCGTTATATCGAATACGATGTCCAGCGAAGATCCTGGCGAACACTGGGTCGCTTTCTACTTCCCTAAAAATGGACCAAACGAATTCATGGACTCCATGGGGAATACGCCGGATTACTACGATGTCGGGTTCGAGAAAGTATTGGGAACCTATTTGATGACGACAGATCGGATTCAGAATTCGAAATCCGATATGTGCGGACTGTATTGTATATACTACGTCATGCGTAGGCACGCCGGATTTTCGATGAAAACTCTGTTGTCAATATTTAATACCGGAAATGGACAAGTCAATGACTGGAAGCTTAGGGATATATTTATAGACAACGACACATAATATGTTATTATTTTGTATTTGTATATACATGCAATAAAAGTATTATACACTAAAACTCATTGTCTTGTTTTAGAACGCTATCCACTTCATATCACGTTTTCCTGGCGGTAGTGGTCTATGTTCGTTCTTCTTCCTCGTTCCCTTCGATACTGTGTCGAAAGCAGCCGGACGTTGTTTTCCTTTAAGTTGTGGCACGCTGTCCCGCCGTTCGCCCCTTTCGCCATTTCGCCCTAATATCAGGCGTTGATACTTGTCGAACGGTACTAGTACTGATTTTTCCATTACCCTATTACGGATTCTAAGTGCGCCGTCGCAATTTGTAGGAGAGTTAATATCAAGCGGGGATGACTTTTCACGAGAGCACTTTTTCGATCGTACCCCAGACGTTTTTGTCCCAAGACGTATATCAAGCGTCTCTTCTTTCTCAGTTTGCGTTTCTGGTCTTCGGATAGTATTATATTCGACTTGTTGATGTTATGAACTATTTCCGAGATAGCTTTCAGTTGATCCCTGGTAATAGTATTCAGTAAGGCTCGTCTTTGTTTCTGCGTGGTTTTTGTCAGTAGACTCAGGAAGTGACGTTCCCGTCGTATCAAAGCGACCATTCTTACAGTAGTCGATACACGATTGGTTCTTCTCCCGGAAACACCCTCGTTCTTACGCGATATCTGTCATCAGAATGGGGGCACATATCCAGTATTAAGTATCCGTGATTCTCAGATAATGCGTCTCTATATGTATCTAACAAGCCTTTAGATTTACCCGGATAGAGTTGTCTCCCCAATACCATCAACTGGGAAGCGTCTCTCATATTTTTCATGAGAATTAAATACCAAGTATTTAGAGCTATAGTTCTAGCGTGTTTGCCGCGCGGGAACAGATTTTGCGTTAAGAAAATAACGCTGATTCGTTTGTGGTGACATCCCTGAGTGAACAATAGTTCCATAGACGGACTTTGCACAACCATATGCATCAAGTCGTCAATAACCATGAGTACGTGTCTAGCCCCTCTGGAAAATTCGTCTATTTCGGCTTCGCTAGGTAATCCTTTTCTAGACGCGAAGTTAGATACCGTTCCTTCCATCTCGTCGAACAATGGCTGGTATACCCCGTAACAATAAAGTATTCGTTCGGGCGTGTCGCCGGAATACATATTTGTAACGTTTTGTAGGAATCTATGCACAAACATTGTTTTACCGCTACCAGTCTGTCCGCTAATGCAAATACTGGAGCATGGTTCGAATGGTATTAGAGACTTCATTTCTTGAGTTTAGGGCTTGGCAACGAGTATCCAATGCAACTACTCAGTAGACTTATCCACAACTCGGATGGACCGTTACTCAAGGATAAATTTACGATGGATGTGATAATTATGATGTAGACGATAAGCATCTGACTAAAGTACACGATCTCGGATTTGGGTATATTAGTACCCATTAAGTGCCATCTCTCGCTGCTGTGAACGCTATGATTCTCCGTATTTATAACAACGGGGACATCGACCAGCTTTTCCCTTTCGGGTATTATTTCTATCGGGGTCTCCATATTCTTACAATAAAAAGAGAGACTATGTCAACATTCTTACGTGTTTTATTTCGTGTTAACACGTAGTAATTATCAACGTCAGACATGAATAGTTTTAAACAATCGTACACATTTTTGGAATGAGCCGTCCAAAAAACGGAACACGTGTTCCATTTTTTGGAACGAGCCGTCCAAAAAATGAAATACGTGTTCCAATATTCGAAACGGACTCTATGGCAAAATACGTGCAAACGGGTCAGATATCGGTACGCATAGTCCAATTTTTGAAACGCGTTAGCCAAAAATCGAAATATGCGTTCCGATATTTGAAACGAGTACACCCAAATATCAAGTATGTAGTCCAATATTAATCACGAAACATGTGCGTTTACATAGAATAAACATGACTAGAAATGTGTATAGTAACCTATATTTGTCAGGTTTGTACCGAAGTGTTCACGTCATTTTTGGTTTGACTGGACAAAGGGTGATCTGGAGTGGAACTGTGTGAATTCCGTCATCTAGTACCTTTCTCTTACAATAAAAATAAGAGAACCCGCACCTTTCTTGGTGGTACGTGTATATCGTGTTGTTTCTGACCCTGAAACCTTTGTTCAATCCGGATTGTGGTACTTTTGAAGAAAGTACGTCTTTGTAAATCTGCATCGGGTTATCAATGAAACGTTTACTGACCCCCTTGGAACTAAACTTTGTTTGATTATCCCCGGCAACGACGTACGTTTTGGAACAGAGTCCTACCATTTCTTGACCTTCGAACTCTGTCTTAAAGAGGCCCGGAACGCGCCTATCGAAATTGCTATGCTTATCACAACAGGTCCTCGGTAGCCAACGAGAATTCGCGTCTCGTATCCGGTCATCGCACATGCCTTTTAAACCGCGTCGGTATTCGTGAACCATTTCCGGTTTGATAACGTCCTCGAGCGATTCAGCGGAAATGGCCATGTACGCGCTATCGGTGTCCATTTCTAAATATTCGAAATTTGATCTATCGACGTATCGGTCAAGGAAGTCGTAATAGAATTCTAACATTCTTAATTTGGCGTATTGGAGTATAAAGAAACCCAGTTGTATGGGTAGATCCAACTTGATTACGCGTTTAGCGAGTTCAATTTCGTACAGTTCGTCCGTTTCGTCCAAACACGTCATTTGACGAAATTGCGGCGAATTAACCGAGATACAAGCTTCATTTTCCCCTCGTTTGTAGTCGATTTTCCTATGTTTGGTCTTGTCCATTATCAATGAACCGTATCCCGAGTTTCCGATTAGTTTCATCGTGTCGGCTATGATACCCAAATCTTTAGAAGCGTCTCCGTCACGTCGCGCGTCGCTAACTTCGTCAACGAAAGTTTTAAAACAAACTTTTTCGCGGTATTCGACTACTTGGTATATTTTAGTCACGTTCATACCGTGGTTCAAGTACCACTTAAGCAATGGCGTCGCGAGTAGAATTTGACGGGCTTTCATCCCACCCACGAGCAAACGACGTGGTTGATCCGATAGCCCGTACTCACGTACGTGAGCCTGCATGTGCTCGCCGATGTCATCGATCGCCACCTCGGTATTGCAAAACAATGGACACATTTCATCGAAGTATTGACGAGGGGGTAATTGACGTTCGAAATATTGACCCCATTTATCAGGCACTTCGATGTCAACTTCGATCATACCAAATAACGTACCGGCGCGCACTCCGTCCAGTATTTGCTTCTCCGTAACTTTACCCTTGTGGCGTTTGGCAAATGTCGGACGATCTTCGTTGATGATAGAGTATATACGAGGGTGATTTTCGCGGAATTTAATAAAATCGCATTCCCACATCTCTACGACTGAAAAACCTTTCGATTTTATATATTCCGTCGTAGAGACGGTTTTGTCGTATTTGGCTTGTCTATTCGACAGCCATTGCTCATTATTGACACTCGTGGTGAGTCGACATTGATGTCCATGGAAGTAACACCCGTGGAATTGATAAACTGTATTTTCACGGGGGTCGAAACCATCCACTGGATATATACCTACTCTCTTTTCTTTACCGTTATTGCGATAATGGAGTATTTGTTTATCTTCGTATCTGTTCATGTAATTCAGCCAATGAAAAGCTTGTAATTGATGATCCCTATATTCTGGTTTAAAGAAATTCTCCGCGCGTCGCCGGACGAATATGCCCTCGGGCATAGACTGGCCTATTGACCACAGGTAGAGTGCGTTAGCGTCGTATCCCAAAACTTTTTCGCATCGTTTTTCACCCCTGATTAACGTCTCCCCCGCTTTATGGTATCGCGTGAAAATGATTGACGGGCCACCAACGATATTATCTTTAACTGTCTGATACAGATCTTTGTTAGATCGGTCGAACAAAGAGAATTCTGCTCCCTCTTTTCTAGCGGATTTAAATAACAATTGACGAGCTATACCAGGGCACGAAATCGCTGTTTTGAACACGTCTACGCCTTTTCCGAAGTAAAACGATTGCAACCGTTCCACGGCGGTTACGAATGGTTGAACGTCTAAGTTATTGTACCACGTTAAGAAATCTCGAAACGTTTGCATGTGCATGTCTCGCCACACAGTTTGACAATATCGGTAATTTTCTTCGGAGATATGTTCGTTTTTTAACGAGCTGTAGAACGCCTCTCTGGGAGGAAGGTTTGGATAATCGAGTTTGGCGATATCGTCGAGGAATTCGTAACAGAAATATCCCTTTGTTTCTTCTACGCGATAAGCCTTTAGAAACCCGGCGTATGACGTACCCGGTGCCAGAAAATGGCTTATATCCAAAAACTTGTATTCGTCGGTCGAGATGCACGCGTATGAATTGTTCTTTTTAATTGTGAACCCGAGCTTTTGTTCGTCTAAACGCAGATGTTTCGCCAGTTTTTGTTTGATTAGATTAAGATCGTACTTCGCGCTGTTGAAGCCTATAACGGGTAATGTTGACATATAACCCCGGAATTTCCCGTAAATGGTTCGTAGACATTTAATCGATTCTGCCTGCGCACTCGTCTCTTCTATCTCGCTATTCATTCGAGAATCCAATTCTTTTAACACCCACCCCCACCTATCTTCAGACAATTCTAAACATTTGTCTCGCATACTCGATAGACTTGAGAGCATTCCCGATAACAACGAATCTAGGTCTTCGTTAATCAGACACTGAGCTCGATCGAAACCTGGTATATTGGAGCATACACTAACGCTAATTGGCACGTGTTTATGTGTCCACTCTAGTTTATCCGTTGAAACGACTTCGACTTTCTGCAATATACTTTCGAAGTCGAACACGGAGAACCACGGAAATACTCGGTCTTTATCGGGGACGTTAATGCCGTGAACTTCCAATTCTTGGAAAATGGTTTTAGTCTCGCTAAAGAAACCCCCGGGGTACCGGTATTTCGTTTTGTCTGCGCACGTTTTCTGGTGTCGCTTAAAGTTACCGTGATGATCCCAGAGTTGATCGCAATTTTGGCACCGGAATCGTTTGGCGTAGTGATCGAAATTACTTATGTATGATAGATGATTTTTATAATGATTCAAGTACATAGTTTCTTTGTATCTATCAGAGGATTTGAACACCGGGGACGTTACGCCGTCTTGTTGCAGCTCGTATACACGAACATTGATTTCGAACCGTTTTTCGAACTCGGGAATCTCCGACAAGTCTATTCCTTCGAAACCGCTCGGGTTATCTCCCCATTGACGGAAAAACTCCAGTACTTTCGACTGATCTACGGCTCCGTATTTGTGTAGACAGAGACATCTGAACGCGCATAAATTATCTGTGTACCCGTGTGTACTGACGGGGTCCTTGTCTAGGGGAATAATGGCGTGACTGTGTACGATATGGTCAGGTAACGTCACCTTGCCTGAGCCCAACGCGAACTTGGTGTTGTATATTTTATATCTGATATTCGTCAATAGAATACATCGCCATTTCGTATCGGGTCTGGCTTTCGACGCTTCGCGTAATACGTCCATTTTACCGAGTTTTACCGTTATTTTATTCAAATCGGACCTGTCGGAAACTAGAATCGGTTCGTCCAGTACAGACTGGTTGTCGTAAGGTCGGAAATATCTAATTTGGTTCGTTTCTACGTTTTTCATTATAAAACCGAAAGATAGATTTATTTTGAAAGCGTGTGTTTGACTATCGTATATCTTCGAGAGACTCTGTCCTAAATCGTGCATAGTCATGCCGGGAAACATGGGGAAGTTATAAATAGATTCTACCGGACCGGGTCTATGACTTTGCAATATCAAAGGGGCGTTAGTTTCGTAACACTTTCGTAACTTCTCATCGACCTCCCCGTTAGATATCCAGGGCGCGCTTTCTTCGGGCCAGGGAACGGGGTGTAACCCCCCACCCGTCTGACCATGTTTGGTCATGATGTGATTGTATAGATCGGATCGATTGGAAAATCGATCGGGACACGTTCTACATTTGTAAGATATAGGCCCCGGGTCCAATTTCGGGTGTTTACAAGGGCGTGGGGAGCTTTCTGCTGGACGCTTTCTATGTTTTAACTTTTGGTGGAATGTCAAATGTCGTAAAGATGTGAACATTTCGGTACAAACGTGACAATTATAAGTTACTATACCTGTACACGTTGCTTCGTGACGAATTCTGCTTGAAATCCTGTTGAACGTTCTGTTGCACTTAATGCAAGGAGTTTGAACACCTTCGTGTACAGATCTTATGTGTCTGTTTAAAGTGTAAATGTGTGAAAATATCCTGTCGCACACACGGCACATTCTCCCGTCGGTAGCCTCTTGATTCGACATCGTGGTGGGGTGTACTTCACAAGGAATGGCCCGATAATACCAAAGAAAGTCGCGTGTTGATTACTCCTCACCATGTACGGTCTATAGAACACGCCTTTGTTACGTACGAGTATCACACAGGTATCGCATACAACTATAGCCGGTCACGTGGTATCCGATTACCACTTGACCATGCGATTCAGTTCATTCAACTCTATAGAACACGGCTTTGTAATGTTATTGTTATTCAGCGTCGTATAGCTACGTGTATCCATGAACTATAGTCGGTCACGTGAGAGTATCTTATTCTTTCTTACGTGGTCACGTGGTCAGTCATATGACCTCGCGCAACACCGCACACGAGTCTAAACCTCGAACGAGTAGCACACTTTTAAATAATATCTCCAATATAATTGTGGAATGTACTGTATAACGCGACTGCTTCACTTGTATTATGTGTTACCCTGTCTAAAGAGCTAGTGTTCGTGCTCTCGATAGAGTTACAGAAGCCACGTCAGCGTTAATTAAATACCATCACTTCAATCGTAATAATCCAATATCACTCAATTCTAATATATGTTTTACAACCAAACAGTCATACAGTTATGCGAGACATTTCAGCCGTACGTTCTATATAAACGAATAAATCACGTGACACAATGAACCAATCCGCATCAATCTGTTTATTAATATAACGTGTCATCATCATCCACCTATGATATCTCGTATATTCTTAGCGCGATTGTCACGTGATTGGTTTCCGTCTGGTCACGTGACGAAATATCGGCCATTTTGTTCGTCACGTGACGACTATTAATAGAATATGTGGTCACCCACAAACGATAGTGAATATTTTTACTAGCCGAGACTTCAGTTTCGAGTAGTGAATTGGATAACTTCGATAGAATAAATTTATATACAGACAGGTATGATGCTTCTTCTTACGTGATCACGTGGTCAGTCATATGACCTCGCGCAACACCGCGCACGAGTCTAAACCTCGAACGAGTATCACACTTTTAAATATTATCTCCAATATAATTGTGGAATGTATTGTATAACGCTGTAATGTGTTAAACGTTGTTTAACATATATATAGACCCTGACAAGATGGCTGCCTTCTCTACCCTGTTTGCGGACATCTAGGGTTGAAAGGGTTAATGTAATTTAACACATATATATATACCCTGATAAGACGGCTGGCGTCTCATCAGGACGGCCCCAGAAACGGGGCGAGCTCTATTGCGCACGCGCGGGGCCAATTGTCTAGATAATTTTACAGACTAGCACATTTTACGGTACACCGGCGATTCAGTACTTCATTACTTTGATTATTATATGTCGACATTTCATCTAAACCCACCTAAGCCGCGTGTTGGGGCGCTGACGCCACGGAGAAACAACTCGCAGGAACTTACCCCACTCACCCGAGCCACGTGTTGGGGCGCTCACGACACGGAGAAACAAATCTCAGGAACCAGCAGACTTACTCCACCCACCTCAGTTGGGGCGCTCACGACACGGAGAAACAAATCATAGTCCGTCCGTACGCATTCAAACTAAATGCCACTTGAGTTATGTTGAAGGTCAATGTACCCTGAGATCGTTCAACAACACTATTTAATCCGAGTAGATATTTTATATAATATATATGACATGACTAAACACGTTAGTTACAAGATTGGTGACGGACAAGAATAATTCTAAATGCCACCTCCACTATCGTGGTGGGGCATAAAAATGGTTTGAATAGAACCAGTATTGTAGAGTGGCTTCCGGTAATATCGTGCGTCCAATATTATCGGATCATCATCACACTCTCTCATGGTTTGACGTACTTGCTCTAAGTCTGTAATTTTACTTTATTGTTCAATATTGGCGATTAATTACACTTTTCTGTATATTGGAGTTCCAAGTTTGTGTAATCAACCCCCACAGTGTTTTTTTAACCAATATAATTTTTAAACTTCACGCATGCGTACTACACATATCGAAGATGTGCACATCTATTCAGTTCGCGCATATATTTCTCTTACAACTAGTCTAATATCTCTAGACCGATCTCGATGGAGAACATCTGTCACTAGGTCAGGGCGATGCCACTACAGAGGACGCAAGTCATGAACAATAATATTCCCCATATAATGTAGGGTAAGTTCAACAACCCAATTTAAGCCATGTAGGTATTTTATTTTTGATTTATAGTCTGTATTATAAAGCGTACATAGTGAAACGAGCTTGTAAAATTTATTATTTGTTGTCATTGTTATCGCGGGGAATGTGCTCTTAGGTAACCGTGACAAAACTATTTCAAATACATGGTGCTCAACCCATACAATTCAATACTGTATGGAGTACTCCCGTGGCTCAAACGTGACAAAATTGTCCGCACAACGTTTTGGATCAGTGCACATGCATAAAGACTCGTTTCAAACAACCCCTGAGATAAGTCGTTTAATGCCCCACTTGCATCCTTTTTCACTCTGGTTGAGACTTAATTGAGAGTCACCGCGTCAAGATAAATAGCAAGACTTTGTCGTGGGCAAAATAATTTTGTATCACTTGCTGTATAATATCTCAGTGATTTTGGCAGACGATCAATCTAATGCACGCTTATAATATGATAATATCTATATTCGTCTAATTCCCCTTCGCGATGAACATTCAAAGTTATAACAGCTTTTCGCAAATCTCAAACTCAGAATTTCACGCGCTGAGCGCAACGCAAATCAATCGCAAAATGACCACTTTGAGATCTGAGTAAAGTTTTTTTATAATCGAGGGTAATGAAAATTTATATTTCCATATATCTCGTTTAACGTCTAGTGTACCCAGAAACTTGTAGCCTTAATCATAACGTGACCGGAAATGACAAAATTGCACATTTTCTTATCTGAGCTTCCTATGATCACAAATGTCCTTAGATTCCTTTTACCTATACATAAAGCTACAACAGCAACATACGAGATAATGTTACGACGTTCTAACGTACTAGAGTCAAGCGCGAGGCGATATATCGAAACGTTTCCGCAAAGGGCGTCGAAAGTTTCGGCGAAAATGTGCGCCATAGTTTTAATCAACTTTCGACGACATTTGCGAAAACGTTTTCGGCATTTCGCCTCGCGCGTGAATCTATACCGATAGAAAATCTTTAATCACAGAATATACATCACATACACCCAGTGTATACACGCAAATTGAAACATTTTGTGGAGATAGTAACATCATTGGACCATGACTGAATATATTGATCCTTAATTCTAGTTTGTATAATGTTATGAAACTGTTGAGAGGACAGAGTACATGTACTCTGGCTCAGCCAATAATCAGAAAATCCTAGGTCATCAAGAGATGATTTGACATATTTTAGCCAAGGTGAATGGAAACTGTTTTGCTTATCTAGTTAAAAATGAAATTATACATTACATGACTTATTCTGTCACTTCTGCTATTCACCATTTTACACCAGTAATTTAGAATTCTAGCCTTTATCAATTTATCTATCGGTAGAAGTCCTAGTTCACCATATATCATAACATTTGGTGTTGATTGTTTCAATTTAAGTAACATTTTACAAAATTTCAACTGAAACTGATTAATAATTGTAATATTCTCACATCCCCACACTTCTGAACCATATAGCAAAATAGGAACAATTGTAACATCAAATAACTGCAGTTGTGAGTCTATGTCAAGACCTAGGTTAGCGAATGTTATTATATAAGTATCGGTTTAAAACATACCGGTGTTACGGGGATCGCGGGTGGATACGAATTACCTGCTTCCTCTAAAACATAAAGATGGGCATGAGAAGCTGAATAGCTTAACTATGAGCATAGCTCATACTCGGTCTCTATCGCAAATGAAAATGAATACCCGCTATTGTCCTCGTGTAAAGGCGAAATCGAAAAATGATGACAATGGCTGGTTGTTTATTAGTTAATGTGGGTTTAATATTATAAGACGCTGATAGCAAGGTGCCCATGTTGCTCCGTTGATAAGCTGCTTGTACCATACAAAGTGGTTATAATGTTAGATGTATACGAGTACAATACCCGACGCGTGGACACGTCAAACAGTCACTGTGTATTACAGACCAGACTACCTACGGCTATAATGTTCTATACTAGACTGGTTAGCGTATCCAATCGGTGCGCTATGTGTCTATCGGTAATGCATTTTAATGTAAGGTAAGCTGTCCATTCTGAAAAGTCGTAAATTAGTACATGTATCTATTTTCGTCTAAAATGAATACATATTCATTATACACTGGGGTGAACGTTTTGAATCGGAGTGTAAATTTGATACTGCATGTGATAGTATTATTGTGTACTATAGCGTGAATTGTCGTTCCGACATGCTATGTTAGAACGTACAGCCGGAAAACTATCAAGACTCGATACAGTGTTACCTATTGGTCTCCTAGACAAGTAAGCACCTATTCGTGAGAGCGGACGCACCCACGCACGGACATGGACTAATGTTATATCTCATTTCCGTTATGCGAGGAGATACTAAATCTGGAGTCTATATATAGACGCATGTTTTTACACAAACGCGATGTAAATATTTAGCCGTGGCAGAGGTGTTCTGAACTGTAGAGAAGCGAAAGCATCGCCCTCTGCTGGGAGATTGGGTTAATGTATGTTCTCCGATACGTACAATTTTGTTGACGACTATTAATAGAATATGTTGTCAACCACAAACACTTATCGACATATTATAGTTAATTAGCATCGGTGTATACACAGTTTATGGCATTTTTTGTGAACAGAAAATGGCAAAATGAGATAATATATGTTTTACAACCAAACATTCATACAGTTATGCGAGACATTTCAGCCGTAGACCCCGTGACACAATCCGCATCAATCCGTCTATTAATATAACGTATCACCCACCGATATCTCGTATATTCTTAGCGCAGTTGTCACGTGATTCGGTTTTCCGACTGGTCACGTGACGAAATATCGGCCATTTTGTTCGTCACGTGACGACTATTAATAGAATATGTGGTCACTCACAAACAATAATGAATATTTTTTTCTAGCGCGACTTCAGTTTCGAGTAGTGAATTGGATAACTTCGATAACGTCCAATGAGTTCCATATACGTTAATGCGTGCATTAATCTCGCCACTGATCAGTTTCAAGTATACACATTGAGTCGATGCCCAACGGTTTTATAAAGTAGACCTCGGTTGGTCGTTGACTTTATAAATAGCGTTCATATGTCACAGACCCTGAATTCGGGGTCACGTTGATATAAATAGATTGGAAACAGTTAGACCACAATGAATCAATCAACATAGATTTGGATATTTATATAAAATATCGTTATCTTTAACCTATACTACAACGTATATGTTTAGCACAGTTGTATGTCAGGAATTTAGCGAAAACGCGATTGAAGTCAGTGACCTTACATTTTCGCTTCTTAAATAGCCTATTCACATTTTCAACACTACAGACCTCTATAGAGGCATTGTTTTTGCGAACATTGCAGATCCAGATGAGCCGGCTTATCTGGATCTACACTGTTCGCAAACCCTGACCTCTAAAGCGGACGCTATGGTTGAAAGGGTTAATCTTGCCGGCGATTATAAACCGCTGGGCATTAACTCAATGTGTATACTTGAAATCAAGGAGCTTATGTCTGTGCTGTCCCTGTGACGTACGCCGTATCCGATTATGATTTATTATATTATATATAACCTCGTGACGTATCCCCGTATCCGACCGTGCGTAATTAAGTATCTCGTTACCCCGTGACGTACCCCGTATTCGACTGTGTCAGGAATTTGC
>MOXH01000061.1_pt1 | contig 18617 bp, 30 predicted proteins | sample 1471181 | NCBI WGS metagenome assembly MOXH01 (sample SAMN05806436, study PRJNA327811) | mollusc metagenome | isolation source: Phylotype A (SB4) bacterial symbionts from gill | host: Thyasira cf. gouldii | place: Canada: Bonne Bay, Newfoundland | collected 2010-05-07
AACTCTTTTGACCAGTGGGGAGTTGGAGCTGGGAAAAGCGCTTGCCAAAAAGATACTGCCCGAGCTTGCCCCAGACGCAGTAAGAGGCCTTCACGACACCTCAACCTGCGGTTTAATCGCCTATACTAGAAGGCTGAACGGCCTTGACTGAGCGCTCTTCTGCACTCAGCTTGATTCAAGGATAAACAGCGTTAACCCTAACGAATATACACCTACATAGAGAGTAGTCACCGATGGAAGACAATCCACGTACTATCAGCCTGTTGACCCGCCAGACACTGGCGCTGATCCTTGCCGGAGGACAGGGGTCACGACTAAAACAGCTCACTACCTGGCGCACCAAGCCAGCCGTCCCCTTCGGTGGCAAATTCCGTATTATCGATTTCCCACTCTCCAACTGTATCAACTCCGGTATTAGGCGCATCGCCGTGCTCACTCAATACAAGGCGCACTCGCTGCTGCTCCACCTCAATAATGGCTGGTCATTCCTTCGCGGTCAGTTTGGAGAGTATGTGGAGGTGCTTCCCGCCTCTCAGCGCGTGGGCAAATCCTGGTACTCAGGGACGGCAGATGCCGTATTCCAGAATTTGGATATCCTTCGCAGCCACGGATCCAAGTACATACTTATCCTTGCCGGTGACCATATCTACAAGATGGATTACGGAACCATGCTGGCACACCACGTCGATCATGAGGCCGATATGACGGTAGGCTGCATCGAAGTGCCGCTGGAGGAGGCCAAATCTTTCGGTGTTATGAGTGTCGATAAAACCTCCCAGGTTACCGCTTTTGTCGAAAAGCCGAACAACCCCGAGCCGATGATAGGGCAGTCCGACAAGGCACTGGCATCGATGGGTATCTACGTCTTTAACACCGAATTTCTCTATGAGCAGTTGATCAGGGATGCGGGTGACCCAGACTCCACCCACGACTTCGGTCACGACATCATCCCTCACATCATCGACCGCTATCGGGTGGTGGGCTTCCCCTTCAAACACCAGATAACCGGTGAGCGCATCTACTGGCGAGATGTCGGTACTGTCGATGCCTACTGGAAGGCTAACCTAGAGCTGATCGGCGTCACCCCAGAGTTAAATCTCTACGATAAAGATTGGCCGATCTGGACCTACCAGGCCCAGCAACCACCGGCTAAATTTGTTTTTGATGACGATGATCGGCGCGGCATGGCTGTCGACTCCATGGTTTCCGGCGGCTGCATCATCGCCGGTGCCTACGTACGCCACTCTGTCCTCTTCTCCAACGTCCATATCGGCAGCCGTTCAAATATCCAGGACTCGGTGATTCTTCCGGATGTAGAGGTTGGTGAGAACTGTCGTATTACCAAGGCGGTAATCGATAAGGGGTGTGTTATCAGCGATAACACCGTCATCGGCGAAAACCCAGAGGAGGATGCTCGAAACTACCACATCAGCGAGGAGGGTGTCATTCTCGTCAGTCCGGGTATGCTTGGGCAGGATCTCAACTATGCACTCTGAGGAGAAGCTTAATGTGGTTCTCTGCTGGCATATGCACCAACCCCCTTACCAGGATGAGCACGATGGAGACTACAAACTCCCCTGGACCTATCTCCATGCGATCAAGGACTATGTCGACATGGTGGCCCACCTGGAGGAGTGCCCCAGCGCCAAATGCGTAGTCAACTTCTCTCCAACCCTGCTTGAGCAGATCAGCGACTACAGCCGGCAGTGCAGGCGATACCTGGAGGATCGTACACCCGTCACCGACCCGGTACTCTCATCTCTGGTTGCCAGTGACTTACCCTCTGATCCCGGCAAACGCACTAACCTGATCAAAGCCTGCCTCAAAGCCAACGAAGAGCGGGCTATCAGCAGGTATGAGGCTTTCCAGCAACTGGCATCACTGGCTGGTGATGTAAAAAGCCTGGAAACACGCAGCCTCTACCTCTCTAACCAGTTTCTTACCGACCTGCTGGTCTGGTACCACCTGGTGTGGATTGGCGAGACAGTTCGACACAAAGATCCACGTATCAAGTACCTGTTAAAGAAGTCCAGGCTCTATAACTTTGATGACCGCAGCCTGCTGTTCACTGTCATCAGTGAACTGCTCAGTGGGCTAATAGAGCGCTACCGCAAACTGGCCGAACGTGGTCAGGTGGAACTCTCTTTCAGCCCCTATTCCCACCCGATTATGCCGCTACTACTGGACTTCAAATCGGCCCAACAGGCTTGGCCAGAGATCCCCCTGCCCCAAGCCGAGCAATACCCTGGAGGTGAGGTTCGCGCCCATTGGCAGATCGACAAGGGTATCGACTGCTTTGAACGACATTTCGGCTTTAAACCCAGCGGCTGTTGGCCAGCAGAGGGTGCGATATCAACCCAAACACTCAAGCTGCTGGATGAGCACGGAATCAAGTGGGCGGCCAGTGGAGAAAACGTACTCAGTAATAGCCTGACACCGAAAGAGAAGGGAGTCGCTGAGAAAGACTGGCTCTACACGCCCTACCGCATCAGCGAAACCGACCTACACAGCTTCTTTCGCGACGATGGGCTATCAGACCTCATCGGTTTTGAATATGCACGCTGGCATGGTGATGATGCGGTTGCCAATCTGATATCGCACCTTGAAACCATTGCTACCCGATCTAAAGATACTCCAGACAGCGTCGTCTCCATCATTCTCGATGGGGAGAACGCCTGGGAGACCTACCCTTACAACGGTTACTACTTCCTTAGCGCCCTCTATAAACACCTCTCCATTCACCCCAGCATTAACCTCACCACCTACAGCGAGTATCTAAAAACCGAGCGTCAGAGTCCGCTACTCACCGATGTTACTGCCGGTAGCTGGGTCCACGGCACCTTCTCAACCTGGATTGGTGATCCTGGGAAAAATCGCGCGTGGGATCTGTTATGTGAAGTAAAAAGAGCCTTCGATGAAGAGAAGAGTTCAGGGCGACTTACAGACGCGACGCTAATACAGGCAGAACACGAACTCGCCATCTGCGAGGCATCTGACTGGGCCTGGTGGTTTGGGGATTATAATCCCGAAGGGGCGGTAAGCGATTTCGACAATATGTATCGCAGACACCTGGGCAACCTTTACAGGCGACTTAACAGACCCTCACCTGAGAGTTTAGATGAGGTGATAAGCCACGGATCGGGTGATCCAGCCGCAGGCGGTGTCATGCGTAGCGGCCAGGATTTCACCCGATGACTGGTGAGCCAGGGAGCAGCGTACTGCCACGTCGCATGGCAGGCATTCTGCTACACCCAACATCCCTTCCAGAGGGTGATCTCGGTCGTGATGCTTATAGGTTTGTCGATTTTCTGGCTGGCTGTGGCGTTGGTTGTTGGCAAACACTGCCTCTTGGGCAGCCCTCCCATGGCCTCTCTCCCTATCAGTGTCTCTCTGTCCATGCGGGAAATACCGAACTTATAAGCCTCGACGCACTGGTTACAGAAGGCTGGCTAGCGCCCTTTCCGACAGACCATAGCCCTGATCGAACGAGCGCCATCAGTAGCGCCTGGGCTGGCTTTAAAAGAGAGGCAACAGAGGCGCTCTGGTCACAGTATGACCACTTCTGCCACAAGCATGCCCACTGGCTGGATACCTACACCCTGTTTCTTGCACTTCGTTCTCACCATGAGTATCTATCCTGGTGGGAGTGGCCGACAGCACTACGTAATTTCGAAACATCAGCACTACAGCAGGCACGCCGGGAGCTAAAAAAGGAGACTGAAGTTCACCGCTTCGCACAGTTTCTCTTCTTCAGACAGTGGCAGGCTCTGCGTGAGTACGCCAACAGCAGAGGGATTCTGATGTTTGGCGACACCCCCATCTTTGTTGCCGAAAATAGTGCTGATGTCTGGTCTCAGCGACACTACTTTCAACTCAGCCCAGACGGCAGGCCCAGTGCAGTTGCCGGTGTCCCACCAGACTATTTTTCAGAGAGCGGACAGCGCTGGGGCAATCCACTCTATGACTGGGATAGTATCCATGCGGATGGCTTCAGCTGGTGGTGTGAACGGATCAAAAGTCAGCTGGAGTGGTTTGACCTTTTGAGAATTGACCACTTCCGTGGCTTTGAGGCCTACTGGAGTATCCCCATCGACTGTGAAACCGCGATCCATGGGCACTGGGAAAAAGCGCCTGGACATGCGTTGTTTGAGACCCTGCTCAACACCTTTGAAGAACTCCCCATCGTGGTTGAAGATCTGGGAATCATCACCCCCGAAGTATCTGAGTTACGGGATCGATTTGGACTACCAGGTACCAAAGTGCTGCAGTTTGCCTTCGACGGTATGCCCGACAACCCCTACCTACCTCTCAACCTGACTGAGAACTCGGTTGTCTACACAGGAACCCATGATAATGACACCACCCTTGGCTGGTACAACACACTCTCCCGGGAGGAGAAGGAACGGGTAGATTGTGCCGATGGTAGCGCAGAGATGGATCCGCCTTGGCCCCTGATCACCTGCGCACTTAACACCTCAAGCAGATTAGCTGTAATCCCAATGCAAGATATTCTGGGATTGGAGAGTGAAGCGAGGATGAATCTTCCCGGTGTAGCCAATGAAGAGACTGGCGCTGGCGTTTTGAGTGGCGTGATGTTCCTGCGGGTCTGGTGCCGTTAATGCATACATTGATTGAGAAAAGTGGACGTTGCGGTAATCAGTCCATATAGCGGACTCTCAATGCACAACTGATCTCACTTCATCCTTCGAAAAAGCGCGTCTATAACTGGCTTCGACTGTAGAAGCCTAGCCCTATCGAAGGTGATTGAGATCTACGCTATCGTATATAAAAAAGGCCAGGTGATACAAATCACCCGGCCTTTCTAACATAGTGCAAGAGCACTATTAATCGATCTCGACAGCATCCTCATCTATATCTGGACGATCAACCAACTCAACGTAAGCCATAGGGGCTTTATCGCCTACCCGATAGCCACATTTAAGTATGCGGAGGTATCCACCCGGGCGTTCGGTGTAACGTGGGCCTAGCTCATCAAACAGCTTACCTACCACCTCATCATCACGCAGACGATCGAAGGCAAGGCGACGATTAGCGACACTGTCGGATTTTCCGGTAGTGATAAGCGGCTCGGCCACGCGGCGCAGTTCTTTAGCTTTAGGCAATGTAGTCTTGATCAGCTCGTGACGTAGCAAAGAGCATGTCATGTTACGGAACATAGCTTTACGGTGTGAACTGTTACGGTTCAGTTGCCGTCCTGATTTGCGATGACGCATGGATCGACTTCCTTAATAAATAGTAAACAAAAAAATTCAGTGTAGTAGATAGAGACGCGTTGCGACCTACTCCATACCTTCCGGCGGCCACTCTTCCAGCCGCATGCCGAGAGAGAGACCACGCGTAGCCAATACGTCCTTGATCTCTGTCAGCGATTTCTTACCCAGGTTTGGTGTCTTCAGAAGCTCAACTTCAGTACGTTGAATCAGATCACCAATCATGAAGATGTTCTCAGCCTTTAGACAGTTAGCAGAACGTACAGTCAGCTCAAGATCATCAACCGGTCGCAGTAGAATTGGATCAATCGTAGGCTTGCTGCTCTCCTCTTCCACCTCTGCCTTTGTCGTCTGATCAAGACTTACAAATGAAGAGAGCTGGTCCTGAAGTATTGTTGCAGAGCGACGAATCGCCTCTTCCGGATCGATAGTTCCATCCGTTTCCAGATCAATAACCAATCTATCAAGATCAGTACGCTGCTCAACACGGGCAGCCTCAACTGCGAATGCCACACGGCATACCGGTGAGAAGGAGGCATCCAACTGCAAGCGTCCTATTGGACGATCTTCACTCTCATCTGCATTTCTGGTTGCAGCAGGCTGGTAACCCAGTCCTTTTGCCACCTTCAGTGTCATACTCAACTCACCATGTTTAGTAAGGTTGGCAATCACATGATCTGGATTGGCAATCTCAACATCATGATCGAGAGTAATATCACTTCCCAGTACGGGACCTGCCCCAGACTTCTTCAGTGTCAGGGTTGCCTCACTGCGAGTGTGCATGATGAGTGCTAGATCCTTCAGGTTAAGCAAGATCTCCAGAACATCTTCCTGCACACCTTCAATACTTGTGTACTCGTGAAGTACGCCGTCAATCTCGGCCTCAATCACGGCACATCCAGGCATCGAGGAGAGCAATATCCTACGTAGTGCATTACCCAGCGTATGACCAAAACCTCGCTCAAACGGCTCCAGAGAGATTTTGGCGTGGTTTTCGGTTATCTGCTGAACACTGACTAGGCGCGGCTTCAAAAAATCGGTTACAAACTCAGGCATTTCAACCCCTCAATTAACCTATTTGGAGTACAGCTCAACAACCAGCTGCTCATTGATCTCAGCAGGTAGCTCTGTACGATCAGGGTCACGCTTGAACGTTCCACTCATTGCCTTTGAGTCAACACTAATCCACTCAACAAAGCCATACTCAGCAGCCATTGTGAGGGAGTTCTGTATACGCGCCTGTTTCTTAGCCTTTTCACGTATAGTGATAACGTCTTCAGGCTGCACCTTATAAGAGGGTACGTTGACCACCTTACCGTTAACCTCAATTGCTTTGTGGCTAACCAGCTGACGTGACTCAGAGCGGGTTGCACCGAAGCCCATGCGATAGACGACGTTATCAAGTCGCTGCTCGAGAAGACGAAAGAGGTTCTCACCTGTAGCGCCTTTACCCTGAGCAGCAGCCTTATAGTAATTTCGGAACTGCTTCTCCATCACTCCATACATACGGCGCATTTTCTGCTTCTCACGAAGCTGCAGCCCATAGTCGGAAAGACGGCGCCGACGGTCATCACCCTGACCCGGCTGCTTTTCCATGTTGCATTTGGATTCAATTGAGCGCGCGCGACTCTTAAGAAACAGGTCTGTTCCCTCGCGACGGCTCAGCTTGCATTTTGGTCCAATATATCTTGCCATGACTCTCTATAACTCCTGATCAGACGCGACGCTTTTTCGGCGGGCGACAGCCATTATGCGGGATAGGTGTAACATCACAGATGCTGGTTATTTTGAAACCGGCATTGTTGAGAGCACGAACCGCTGACTCACGACCAGGGCCAGGCCCTTTGACGTGTACATCCAGGTTCTTGACACCATAGTCTTTCGCTGCCTCACCGGCGCGATCCGCAGCAACCTGTGCTGCAAAGGGTGTGCTTTTGCGTGAACCGCGGAAGCCGGAGCCGCCTGCGGTTGCCCATGACAGCACGTTACCCTGACGATCAGAGATGGTGATGATGGTGTTATTGAAAGAGGCATGTATATGAGCGACACCATCGGTGACAACTTTTTTAACCTTCTTTCGCGAACGGCTTGCTGGTTTTGCCATTTGCAGTTTCCTGTGGTCTCTTAACTAATAGTCGGCGAGATTATCGCGCAGACTTATCGTTTAATTGGACGCCGTGGACCCTTACGGGTCCGAGCGTTTGTTCTCGTGCGCTGGCCCCGAACAGGAAGGCCTCGACGATGACGTATACCGCGATTACTACCAAGGTCCATGAGTCGTTTGATGTTCATGGATACCTCACGTCGCAGATCACCTTCAACAGTGAACTTGGCGACTTCAGAGCGAAGAGTATCTACCTGCTCCTCACTAAGATCCTGAATTTTTTTTGTCTTGCGCAATGCCTGCTGCTTCACAGATACCGGCAGCGCGGGTACGACCGACTCCATAGATCGATGTCAGCGCAATGATTGCGTGCTTACGATCCGGAATGTTGACGCCTGCAATACGGGCCATCGGTTTAACTCCTGAAAAACAATTTACATCCACATCACGCGTGGAAAACGCGCAATACTAACTGGATATTATTAATAAATCAAGCTTGAAAAATCAACCCTGACGCTGTTTGTGGCGCGGCTCTTTGCAGATCACTCGCACAACGCCCTTACGGCGAACAATCTTGCAATTGCGGCAAATTTTCTTCACTGATGCCCTAACTTTCATGGCTCACTCTCCGAATACAATCTAATCTTTAACTCGCTTTAGCGCAGTAGACCTGGCCCACCACCCTTTAAATTCGCTTTTTCATCAACCCATCATACTGGTGTGACATCAAATGTGTCTGTACCTGGGCCATAAAGTCCATAACCACCACTACGATAATCAGCAGGGACGTTCCACCAAAATAGAAGGGTACATTCCAGCCAACGATAAGAAATTCAGGCAAGAGACAGACTGCTGTAATGTAAATCGCACCTGCCAATGTGAGCCTGGACATAACACTATCAATATAACGTGCCGTCTGCTCACCCGGTCTATATCCGGGGATAAAAGCACCTGAGCGCTTCAGGTTATCGGCGGTCTCCCTCGAATTAAACACCAACGCGGTGTAGAAAAAACAGAAAAAGACAATCGCCATGGCATAGAGCAGTACATAGATCGGCTCACCAGGCTGTAATTTACCGACAATATCCTGTAACCAGCGCATGTTCTCCTGACCAGAAACCCACTGACCCAGCGTTGAGGGAAAGAGGATAATACTGGAGGCAAAGATGGGTGGAATCACACCCGCCATATTAAGCTTTAGAGGCAGATGACTACTCTGCGCTGCAAACATCTTTCTGCCTTGTTGACGTTTGGCGTAATTGACTGTAATACGTCGCTGCCCTCGCTCAACAAAGACCACGAATGCCGTTACAGCAGCGGCCAGCATAAACAGTATAAGGACAGTTATCGCATTCATCTCACCGGTACGAACTAGCTCCAACGTCCCACCGATAGCAGAGGGCAGACCAGCAACGATACCCGCAAAGATAATCAGCGATATACCATTACCCAGTCCACGCTCAGTAATCTGCTCACCAAGCCACATCAGGAACATGGTGCCGGTTACCAGAGATACGACGGCCGTCAGTATAAATCCGGGACCCGAATGACTGACGACAGACATTCCGCCCGCCTGCTGACTCTGTAGCGCCATTGAGATACCGATGGCCTGGAATGTCGCTAGTACTACTGTGCCGTAGCGGGTGTACTGGGTAATCTTACGACGCCCTTGTTCACCCTCCTTCTTCAACTGCTCCAGCTTGGGAATAACCGCCGACATCAGCTGCATGATAATCGATGCCGAGATATAGGGCATGATACCTAGAGCAAACAGACTGGCGCGCATCAGAGCACCACCCGAGAACATGTTAAACATGTCAAGAATGTTGCTACCTTCCTGCTCTGCAAAGAGTGCGGCTAGGGCCGCCGGGTTTACACCGGGGACCGGGATAAAAGTACCGATCCGATACACCAATAGAGCAGCGACAACAAAAAGTAATCGTTGGCGCAATTCAGTGAACTTACCCATACCGGCCATTCCGGCCATATTTCCCTGAGCCGTCATTTATTCCTCAATCTTCCCACCGGCTGCTAAAATTGCAGCACGCGCACCTTTAGTCACACCGAGACCTTTAATCGTTACCGCCTTTTTAATCTCACCTGAGAGAATCACCTTCGCACGTTTTATATTGCGTGAAAGTATATCCGCCTCTTGCAATGCGTTGAGATCAATTATGTCAGCCTCGACCTTTGCCAGTTCGTCAAGACAAACCTCTGCCGTGCTGCGCCCAATACGAGACGAAAAGCCAACTTTTGGAAGACGACGCTGCAAGGGCATCTGACCACCTTCAAAGCCGACCTTATGAAACCCACCCGAACGGGACTTCTGTCCCTTGTGACCACGGCCTGCCGTCTTGCCAAAACCGCTGCCGATTCCACGACCGACACGCTTGGCGTTCTTTTTTTGAGCCCTCTGAGGGCTTAATGGTGTTCAGACGCATGTTACGCTTCCTCAACCTTAACCATGTAGGACACTTTATTCGCCATGCCACGAGTGCAGACGCTATCCTCTACAAGTACGCTCTGATGTATACGACGCAGCCCCAACCCACGAACACACGCCTTATGCCTCTCCAGGCGTCCGTTGATGCTGCGAGTTAGCGTTACCTTCATCATCTTTTTATCAGCCATGACCTACCCCAGAATCTCTTCGACCGTCTTGCCGCGCTTGGCAGCGACAGACTCGGGGTCTGTCATCTCGGTCAGCGCATTAATAGTGGCACGAACAACGTTGATGGGATTATTGGTACCGATGCACTTTGCCAGTACATTGTGCACACCTACCGCTTCGCAAACAGCTCGCATTGCACCACCAGCAATAATACCGGTACCGTCAGATGCTGGCTGCATATATACCTTGGCCGCACCATGACGCCCTATCATCGGATACTGCAGTGTAGTGCCATTAAGGCTGGCGTTACGCATGTTACGCCGCGCACTCTCCATCGCCTTCTGTATAGCGATTGGCACCTCTCGCGCCTTGCCTGTGCCGAAACCGACACCACCTTCGCCATCACCTACTACAGTGAGTGCTGTAAAACTAAAAATTCGACCACCCTTGACCACTTTAGCCACACGGTTTACGTGTATCAGCTTTTCGATCAGGCCATCGCCTTGCGGATTTGCATTAAAATTCGACATAGCCTGCCCCTTAGAACTGAAGACCGTTTTCGCGAGCTGCATCAGCCAGCGCTTTGACACGACCGTGGTACTTAAAGCCGCCACGATCAAACGCTACGCGTTCAATCCCAGCAGCCTTGGCGCGTTCCGCAACCAGCTTACCGACAGTGGCCGCAGCCGCACAGTTACCACCTGATCCTTCAAGCTCTGCCTTTACACCCTTATCGAGAGTTGAGGCACTGGCAACCACTTGGGTGCTGCCGGGAGCTATGACCTGCGCATAGGTATGGCGCGGGGTACGGAAGATGGCCAGGCGATGTACACCCAACTCTTGAATTTTGGCGCGGGCACGGCGTGCACGACGCAAACGTGATGTTTTCTTGTCCATCGTCATATACCCTTACTTCTTCTTGGCTTCTTTACGCAGAACCTGCTCATCCGCATAACGTACACCCTTGCCTTTATAGGGCTCAGGCGGACGATAGGAGCGAATTTCGGCAGAAACCTGTCCAACTTGTTGCTTATCGCAACCGCTGACAACAATCTCTGTCTGAGAAGGAGTTTCTATAGTGATACCCTCAGGAACAGCGTACTCAATAGGGTGAGAGAAGCCTAGGGTGAGATTAAGCACCTTGCCTTTGGCTTGGGCACGATAGCCCACACCGACCAGCTGCAACTTCTTCTGGAAACCAGTAGTGACACCGGTAACCATGCTATTGATCAGTGCTCGGAATGTACCCGCCATTGCCCACTCATCCCGACCTTCTACTTTGGGCGCGATGGTGATGACTGCGTCATCCTTAGCAACAGTGACAAACTTGTGCAGCGTCAGATGCAGAGTGCCCTTGGTTCCCTTGACGGTCACCTGATCGTCTGCGACGTTGAAGTCTACACCGGCCGGGAGGGTAATCGGAGATTTTGCTACTCGTGACATTTCATGCCTCCAGATTACGCCACATAGGCCAGGACTTCGCCACCATGACCCGCAGCACGGGCGGCACGATCAGTCATTAGACCTTTGGATGTGGAAATGACAGCAATACCCAGACCACCACGAACCTTCGGTAGCTCTTTGGAGCCTTTATAGACTCGTAGACCTGGCCGACTTACGCGCTTTACAAGCTCGATAACCGGTTTGCCCTGGAAGTATTTCAGTTCAACACTGAGAGTGCTTTTGGCATCATCAGTACTTGAGAAACCTTTGATGTAACCCTCATCCAGCAATAGCTGAGCAATGGCACTTTTCTGTTTTGACGATGGCATGGACACAGCCACCTTCGCGACCTGCTGACCGTTACGAATACGGGTCAACATGTCTGCGATTGGGTCAGACATACTCATTTTTTAAAACCCTCTAGGTCAGCCATCCAGTAGATGCGATACCTAAATGATTGATAAACCCGCCCAGGAGGGCGACATATTAGCCCGCATCATTCATATGCGGGTTGCGTATTATATATTACCAGCTGGCTTTTACAGACCCGGAACATCGCCACGCATCGCCGCCTCACGCAGCTTGTTGCGGCAGAGGCCGAACTTGCGATAGACCGCATGTGGGCGACCAGTGATCCGACAGCGATTCTGCTGACGTGCAGGCGATGCATCACGAGGCATCTTCTGCAGCTTGAGAACAGCATCATCCACTTCTTCGGCGGTACTGTTAGGATTGATGATGACAGCTTTTAATGCTGTACGCTTCTCAGCATACTTTGCAACTGTCTTGGCCCGCTTCACTTCGCGAGCGATCATGCTCTTTTTTGCCATGCTAGCTCTACTTGGTTTTGAAAGGAAATTTGAAAGCGGCGAGCAGTGCTTGCCCCTCTTCATCGGTCTTAGCAGTCGTACTGAAAGTGATGTCAAGTCCACGTAGAGTATCAATTTTATCGTAATCGATCTCAGGGAACATGATCTGCTCTTTCACACCCATGCTGTAGTTTCCACGGCCATCGAATGACTTTGCATTCATACCACGGAAATCACGGATACGTGGAATAGCTATATTGATCAGCCGGTCAAGGAACTCATACATACGCTCACCGCGTAGTGTTACCTTGCAACCAATCGGCCACCCTTCTCGTACTTTGAAACTGGCAACAGATTTTCGCGCCATAGTAACTATAGGTTTCTGACCAGAGATCTTGACCATATCGCTGACGGCGTGCTCCATCACCTTTTTGTCTCCGATCGCATCGCCAACACCCATATTGAGTGTGATCTTGCTGATCCTGGGGACTTCCATGACGCTCTTAAAGCTGAACTTTTCTTTCAGCTGACCGACGATCTCGTCGTTGTAAAATTGCTGTAATCTTGCCATCTTAACTATCCGCCTCAGATATCCACGACTTCGCCGTTGGATTTGAAGTAGCGCACCTTTCGCCCATCATCCAGACTCTTGACACCTACACGATCAGCCTTTCCGCTTGTCGAGTTGTAGATAGCAACATTGGATGCGTCCATCGGCATCTCTTTGTCAAGGATGCCACCTTGCTCACCCTTAGCAGGGTTTGCTTTGGCGTGCTTCTTCGCCATATTGATGTTTTCAACGACAATTTTGTCGTCAATCACTTGCAGGACGGTTCCCTGCTTACCCTTGTCCTTGCCAGTAATGACAACGACCAGGTCACCTTTTTTAATTTTACGCAATGCCATGACTCACCCCTTAGAGTACTTCTGGCGCGAGCGAGATTATTTTCATAAAACGCTCGCTGCGCAGTTCACGGGTAACCGGTCCGAATATACGGGTTCCGATAGGCTGCAGTTGGGTGTTCAACAAAACAGCCGCATTGCCATCAAAACGGATCAGAGAACCGTCCGGACGACGCACGCCTTTTCTTGTGCGAACAACAACCGCGTTATAAACGTCACCCTTTTTTACCTTTCCACGGGGCATAGCATCTTTGATGCTTACTTTAATAATATCCCCGATACCGGCATAACGTCGGTGTGAGCCACCCAGTACTTTAATGCACTGGACTCGCTTAGCACCGCTGTTGTCGGCAACGTTCAGCATTGTCTGCATCTGGATCATTGGACTATCCCAAACTATAAATTCAGTATTACGAAAACCGTATTATTCGAAGGTCTATCTTCAGGATGCTTTTTCAACAACCTTAACCAGACGCCAACTCTTGCTCTTCGACAGCGGACGGCACTGTTCAACGATGACCATATCACCCATAGCACACTCATTACCTTCATCATGCGCATGAATTTTGGTGGAGCGGCGGATATATTTACCGTAGAGCGGGTGCTTCACCTGACGCTCGATCATAACAGTGACAGATTTATCCATCTTGTCGCTGACCACGCGCCCCTGGAGCGTGCGATTGCTAACTTGCTGCTCGCTCATGATACGTCACCTGCTCTTGTTTCATTCAAAACGGTTTTAATACGGGCAATATGCTTACGTACCCGATTCATCTCCGATGGACGGCTCAGCTGCCCACTTCCGCGCTGCATGCGCAGATTAAACTGCTCTTTGCGCAGATCCAGCAGAGATTGTTCCAGTTCTGCCGGGCTCTTGCCCCTTAGTTCTGTAGCTTTCATCACAGTACCGTCCGTTTTGCGAAGGCAGTTTTGAAAGGTAGCTTGGCCGCAGCAAGTGTAAATGCCTTGCGTGCCATCTCCTCATCTACACCCTCTATTTCATATAGCATACGACCCGGTTGGACTTGAGCAACCCAGTACTCCACGTTACCCTTACCCTTACCTTGACGTACTTCAAGGGGCTTCTTGGTGATCGGCTTGTCAGGGAACACTCGGATCCATAACTTCCCGCCTCGTTTTACCTGGCGGGTAATAGTTCTACGAGCGGCCTCAATCTGCCGCGAGGTTAGGCGTCCACGGCCGATGGCCTGGAGACCATACTCACCAAAGCTCACCTTACCACCACGTTCTGCAAGCCCGCGATTACGGCCCTTCATCTGTTTACGGAATTTTGTCCGCTTCGGCATTAACATGATTAATCCCTCTTTCCAGACCTACGCTTGGGCACTTTCACTTCTTCCTGGGGAGCTCCATCGAAGACCTCACCCTTAAAGACCCAAACTTTTACACCAATAATACCGTAGGTGGTATTTGCCTCAGCAAAACCATAATCGATATCAGCACGCAATGTATGTAGAGGAACTCGTCCCTCTCTATACCACTCACTACGTGCAATCTCTGCACCATTAAGGCGACCTGCGATATGCACTTTAATGCCGCCGGCACCCAGTCGCATTGCCGTCTGCACAGATCGTTTCATTGCACGACGGAACATGACGCGGCGCTCTAACTGCTGGGTAATACCCTCTGCAACCAGTTGCGCATCCAATTCAGGCTTACGGATCTCTTCGACACTAACGTGTACCGGAATTCCCATTCTACGGGATACTTCGGAGCGCAGTTTGTCTATATCCTCACCTTTCTTGCCGATCACGATACCGGGACGTGCGGTATGAATTGTGATGTGAGCGTTCTTCGCTGGACGATCGATCTGAATACGGCTGACCGATGCCTGAGAGAGGCGCTTCTTAAGATAGTCGCGCACCTCAAGATCTGCATTCAGTAGGTTGGCATAGTCTTTCGATTCAGCAAACCATTTAGAGGTATGCTGTTTGACAATGCCCAGCCGCATACCTGTTGGATGTACTTTCTGACCCATAATGGCCTCTCTTGCCTTACTTGTCCGAGACAGTCACGGTAATGTGACTGCTGCGTTTCAAAATTCGAGCAGCACGGCCTTTGGCGCGTGCACGAATACGCTTCATTGTCGGCCCTTCATCTACCATGACGGCAGAAACCTTCAACTCATCAATATCCGCTCCCTCATTGTTTTCCGCATTTGCAATCGCGGAGTCGAGCACCTTTTTCATCAGGTCTGCTCCCTTCTTTTTACTGAAGGTGAGGGTTTCCAGAGCCTTCTCCACCGGGAGACCTCGGATCTGATCAGCGACCAGACGGCCCTTCTGTGCCGAGATACGCGCATAGCGTAGTTTAGCCAATGCCTGCATGGTTCGAATCCCGTTTAGCGTTTAGATTTCTTGTCAGCCACATGACCGCGATAAGTACGCGTCACTGAAAACTCACCGAGTTTGTGGCCAACCATATTCTCAGAAATCAGAACTGGTATATGTTGGCGCCCGTTATAGACTGCGATAGTCAGTCCCACCATATCTGGTGAAATCATGGAACGACGCGACCATGTCTTAATTGGACGTTTGACTTTGCTGGCCACTGCTTCATCCACCTTTTTTACTAAATGGTGGTCAATGAATGGGCCTTTTTTAATTGAACGTGGCACCTTAGCTTACCTCAGTTCCGGTTATTTACGATTGCGACGACGCACAATCATCTTATCCGTGCGCTTGTTTGTACGTGTTTTGTAACCCTTGGTTGGTACGCCCCATGGGCTTACCGGGTGACGACCACCTGATGTACGACCTTCACCTCCACCGTGAGGATGATCAACTGGGTTCATCGCTACACCGCGTACGGTAGGACGAACACCGCGCCAACGAGTGGCACCCGCTTTACCCAGCTTACGAAGGCTATGTTCTGAGTTGCTCACTTCACCGATAACGGCTCGGCACTCACTGCGAACCTTGCGCATCTCACCTGATCGGAGGCGAAGGGTAGCATACTCACCCTCACGCGCAACCAGTTGAGCTGAAGTTCCGGCAGAACGCGCTATTTGTGCGCCCTTTCCTCGTTTCATTTCGATGCAATGCACCACTGAGCCAAGGGGGAGATTACGTATCGGCAGGCAGTTGCCTGCACGTATCTCTGCTGTTTCACCCGATGTTATAACATCGCCAGCACTTACACCTTTGGGAGCGATAATGTAACGTCGCTCACCGTCGGCATACTTGATCAGTGCTATATTTGCAGTCCGGTTGGGATCGTATTCGATACGTTCGATAGTTCCGGCGATGTCGTCCTTATCGCGCTTAAAGTCGATTACACGATAACGCTGCTTATGACCTCCGCCACGATGGCGAGTGGTAATGCGCCCATTATTGTTACGACCGCCGCTCTTACTTTTCTTTTCCAAGAGCGGGCCATAGGGCTCACCTTTGTGCAGGTCAGGATTTACAACCTTGACTACAAACCGGCGACCGGCTGATGTTGGTTTGGTTTTAACGATTGCCATTATCTTGCTTCCGCTCTAACTGATTCCGTCAGGCCGCCCGTTAGGCGCCCGCACCAAAATCGATATCACTGCCTTCAGCCAACTTGACGTAAGCTTTGCGTATGTTGCTACGGCGACCCATCATCGAGCCAAAACGTTTCGCTTTGCCCTTTATGTTGACAACGCGAACATGCTCAACCTTTACGTCAAACATCAGCTCTACCGCTTTCTTGATTTCAGGCTTGCTTGCATCCTGTACTACCTTGAATACAAACTGCCTGACTGTATCAGCAGCGATTGTGCTCTTTTCTGAAATTACCGGCCCCTGAAGAACCTGCATCAAACGCTCTTTATTCATGACAGACGCTCCTCCAGCTTTTTGACAGCTCCAGAGGTGATCAACACCTTATCGAAACCGACCAAGCTGACTGGGTCAACTTCACTGACATCACAAATATCAACACCGTAGAGGTACGTGCAGCCAGATAGAGATTCTCATCCGGCTGCTCTGCGACAATTAAGACCTCTTTGAGATCAAAACCTGCGAGCTTTGCAACCAGCTCTTTGGTTTTTGGTGCTTCAACAGTGAAATCTTCAACAGTAATCATGCGCTCACTGCGCACCAGCTCCGAGAGTATCGAGCGCAATGCACCTGTGTACATTTTGCGATTGACCTTCTGTGCATAGTTGCGCGGACGAGCTGCGAAGGTTACACCACCGCCACGCCAGATCGGGCTGCGAATAGTACCAGCACGCGCTCTGCCAGTACCTTTCTGCCGCCAGGGTTTAGCACCACCACCACGGACATCAGAGCGGTTCTTTTGTGCTTTAGTGCCGGCACGACCGCCTGCCATATAAGCAGTAACAACCTGATGAATCAGTGCTTCATTAAATTTTGCTGCAAAGACATCGTCTGAAACCTGAAGGGTTTCTGCGTCGCCATTGCCAGCCTGTACATTGAGGTCCATCGGTAATTACCCCTTGTTCAGCATCTTGATGGCAGGAGTGACAATCACATCACCACCACGGGAGCCAGGTACCGCACCCTTTACCAACAATAGATTACGTTCTACGTCTACACGAACCACTTCTAGGTTCTGGGTAGCACACTGGACATTACCCATCTGTCCAGCCATCTTTTTGCCCTTGACCACACGACCCGGAGTCTGGCATTGGCCAATTGAGCCCAGCGCACGATGCGAGATAGAGTTACCGTGTGTTGCGTCCTGCATCGTGAAGTTGTGACGCTTTACGCCACCCTGAAAACCCTTACCCTTGCTCGTGCCACGCACGTCAATGATCTGGCCATTTTCAAAGATACCGACATTGATTTCACCACCAACCTCAATACCTTCACTTTCGCCTTGATTAAGGCGGAACTCCCAAATACCGCGGCCCGCTTCAACCCCAGCTTTGGCACAGTGACCCGCCATCGCTTTGTTGACTCGGGAGCTTTTACGGCTTCCGGTTGTGATCTGGACAGCTCTATAGCCGTCAATCTTTTCTGTACGCAGTTGCGTAACCCGGTTAGGTGCTACTTCAATCACTGTGACAGGTACAGATATACCCTCTTCAGTGAAGATTCGGGTCATGCCTACTTTGCGTCCGACAATTCCAATCGCCATCTTCTTAACCTCAGTTCAGCTTGATTTGAACATCAACGCCGGCTGCAAGGTCCAGCTTCATCAATGCATCTACCGTTTTATCGGTTGGATCGACAATATCCATCAGACGCTTATGCGTGCGAATCTCGTACTGATCGCGAGCGTCCTTGTTAACGTGCGGAGATATCAGCACGGTATAGCGCTCTTTCTTGGTCGGCAGCGGAATCGGTCCGTGAACCTGCGCACCGGTACGCTTCGCGGTATCTACGATTTCACGTGCAGACTGATCGATCAGACGATGATCGAAAGCCTTCAGTCGAATACGTATTCTCTGGTTGGCCATATCAATTACTCAAAAATTACTCGATGATCTTAGCAACAACGCCGGCGCCGACTGTGCGGCCACCTTCGCGGATTGCGAAACGTAGACCTTCTTCCATCGCGAT